>Ga0207718_100531_pt1 | contig 32311 bp, 36 predicted proteins | sample A23M2SouthBayCA_FD_187749 | JGI IMG/M metagenome (GOLD analysis project Ga0207718, IMG submission 187749) | Aerobic enrichment media microbial communities from Eden Landing Ponds, California, USA - A23 M2 (SPAdes) | ecosystem: Environmental > Aquatic > Marine > Unclassified | place: Emeryville... | reverse complement strand
ACCTCACACAACTGCCTGCAACCATGCGCATGGGCACGACTCACCACGCCCGGCGTTTCGGCACGGAAGCAGGCAGGTCCACCTTCCGATCGCCGACAACAGCGACCGCGAGTCGTGCCGCGGGGGTGCGACGATGAGCGACCCCGCAGAACTGGACGCGAGCGAGGTCGACCGCGAGGGCGGGGAACTCGACCCCGTGGAGACCGACGGCGTCGCCGTCGAGCACGACGAGGCGGAGGCTCGGCAGGAGACTGACGGCGGCGAGCGGCCGAAACCCCACACGATCCGGCTGGAACTGATCGACGAGCCGGGGCAGTTGCTGAACGCCCTGCAGCCAATCGCGGACAACGGCGGCAACCTCCTGTCGATCTTCCACGAGCGCGGGAACATCACTCCGCGGGGGCGCATCCCCGTTGAGGTCGACCTGGAGTGTCCCCCGGATCGGTTCCCGGCGATCGTCGACGCGCTCCGGGAGGAGGGGATCAACGTCATCCAGGCCGACGCCGAGCGCTACGGCGAGGAGCTCGAACTGCTGTTGATCGGCCACCTCGTCGACACCGACCTCTCGGACACGCTCAGCCGGATCGAGGAGTCGACGACGGCGTCGCTGGCGGACTTCTCGCTGTCGGCGCCCGAAGGGAGCGACGAGGTCTCCAGCGCCCGGGTCCGGCTGGCGACCCGATCGAACGGGGCCGAGTCCGCCCTGGAGACGGTGCGCGAGATCGCCGCCGAGAAGGACCTGATGGTCATCGAGCCGCTGACGGAGGGGTCGGCGTGAGTCGAAAACGCCTGGCCGTCCTCGGCGCCGGCGCGGTCGGCGGGTCGGTGGTCGAGCTGGCCGCCGAGTACGGCCACGATGTCGTCGCGTTCGCCGACTCCTCGTCTGCGGTGGTCGACGCCGACGGCCTGGACGCGGCCGCGGTCCTCGACCGAAAGGAGACCGAGGGCGTCGTGGGCGACGGAGACCCCGACGACGCGCTCGCGGCCGAGTACGACGTGCTCGTCGAGGCGACGCCGACGACGCTCGGCGACGCGGAACCCGGCATCTCCCACGTGGAGGCCGCCCTGGCCAGGGACCGGGACGTCGTCCTCGCCAACAAGGGACCGGTGGCCGAGCGGTACGCCGACGTGCGGGCCTTGGAGCGCGGGAGCGACGGGCGGGTCCTGTTCGAGGCGACCGTCGGCGGGGCGATCCCCGTGCTGTCGACGCTCGCGGACTACGGGCCGGCGCACGTGACGGCGGCCCGGGGCATCCTCAACGGGACCGCGAACTTCATCCTCTCGCGGATGACCACCGAGGGGCTGGGCTACGAGCACGTGCTCGCGGAGGCCCAGGACCTCGGGGTCGCCGAGGCGGATCCGGCCTTCGACGTCGAGGGGACCGACGCCGCGCTGAAGTGCGTCATCCTGGCGAACGTGCTGAGCGAGGCGCGCGCCGAGGACCCCGCCGACGCCCGCGAGTTCACGCTCGACGACGCGTCGGTCGAGGGGATCAAGGAGATCCCCGGGAGCGCGCTCGAGCTGGCGGGCGAGGGCGGCCGGACGGTGCGCCTCATCGGCGAGGCCACCCCCGACGGGGTGCGCGTCGGCCCGCGGCTGGTCCCGAAGAACGGCTCGCTCGCGGTCGGCGGCACCCGAAACGTCGTCCAGCTGGAACACGTCCACTGCGGGCAGTTGAACCTCAGCGGCCGCGGCGCCGGCGGCCCGGAGACCGCCGCGGCGGTGCTCGCGGACGTGGGCCGACTGTCGTAGTCGGCGCGCCGACTCGTGCCGATCCGCCGGGCGCGTCCGACAGGTCGGCCCGCCGGGTGCGGAATCACACCACGGGTCGTGGTGGCAGGAATCGCCAGACGCCGCCGTGATCAATCGAACGGTGTTTCGAAATCGTTTTAGGTGCTTCAGACGAAGAAGGCCCCACACAGCGCCTTAGCGCGTGATACACCCATGAGTGACAAACCGCACCAGAACCTGGCCATTATCGGCCACGTCGACCACGGCAAGAGCACGCTCGTCGGGCGACTCCTGTTCGAGACAGGATCCGTACCCGAGCACGTCATCGAACAGTACCGAGAAGAAGCAGAAGAGAAGGGCAAGGGCGGCTTCGAGTTCGCCTACGTGATGGACAACCTCGCCGAGGAGCGCGAGCGCGGGGTCACCATCGACATCGCCCACCAGGAGTTCGACACGGACCAGTACTACTTCACCATCGTCGACTGTCCGGGTCACCGCGACTTCGTGAAGAACATGATCACGGGCGCGAGCCAGGCCGACAACGCCGTGCTCGTGGTCGCCGCCGACGACGGCGTCGCTCCCCAGACCCGCGAGCACGTCTTCCTGGCCCGCACGCTCGGGATCAACGAGCTGATCATCGGCGTCAACAAGATGGACATCGTCGACTACAGCGAGTCGACGTTCAACGAGGTCAAAGAGGAGGTCCAGCAGCTCCTCAAGCAGGTCCGCTTCAACTCCGAGGACGCCTCGTTCATCCCGATCTCGGCCTTCGAGGGCGACAACGTCGCCGAGAAGTCCGGCAACATGGACTGGTTCGACGGCCCGACCCTGCTCGAGGCCCTCAACAACCTGCCGGAGACCGAGCCGCCGACGGACGCGCCGCTCCGGCTGCCGATCCAGGACGTCTACACCATCTCCGGCATCGGGACGGTCCCGGTCGGCCGCATCGAGACCGGGACGATGCACCCCGGCGACAACGTCTCGTTCCAGCCCTCGGACGTCGGTGGCGAGGTCAAGACCATCGAGATGCACCACGAGGAAGTCGACCAGGCCGGCCCGGGCGACAACGTCGGGTTCAACGTCCGCGGCGTCGGCAAGGACGACATTCGCCGCGGCGACGTCTGCGGCCCCGCCGACGACCCGCCGAAGGTCGCCGAGACGTTCCAGGCCCAGATCGTCGTCATGCAGCACCCGAGCGTGATCACCGCGGGGTACACCCCGGTGTTCCACGCCCACACCGCGCAGGTCGCCTGCACCATCGAGTCCATCGACCAGAAGCTCGACCCCGCGTCGGGCGAGGTCGCCGAGGAGAACCCGGACTTCATCAAGTCCGGTGACGCCGCTATCGTGACCGTCCGACCGCAGAAGCCGCTCAGCATCGAGCCGTCCTCCGAGATCCCGGAGCTCGGCTCCTTCGCCGTCCGCGACATGGGTCAGACCATCGCCGCCGGCAAGGTCCTGAGCGTCAACGAGCGATAGAATGCAGCAGGCACGCGTCCGCCTCGCGGGTACGAGCCCCGAGGACCTCGACGACATCTGCGACGACGTCAGAGAGATCGCCAACAAGACCGGCGTCAGTCTCAGCGGGCCGATCCCGCTGCCGACGAAGACGCTTGAGGTCCCCTGTCGCAAGTCGCCCGACGGCGAGGGCACCGCGACGTGGGAGCACTGGGAGATGCGCGTCCACAAGCGCCTGATCGACATCGACGCCGACGAACGGGCGCTGCGTCAGCTGATGCGCATTCAGGTCCCGAACGACGTCAGCATCGAGATCGTCCTCGAGGACTGACGTCCGCGTGCCTTCGGCCGACTCACGCCGCTAAGGCGCCGCGCGCTTCGCGCGCAACGCGTTCTTCGGGTCGGAAACAGAAGGTACAAGTGTGCTGCACGGCCGACGTTACAGTGCGGGCTCGTAGATCAGTGGCAGATCGCTTCCTTCGCAAGGAAGAGGCCCCGGGTTCAAATCCCGGCGAGTCCACTTCCCCCTTATCAGACATTTTAGCCTCTCTACGGCCGGTTTCTCGGGGACATGATTGATTCGGCGAGAATTCGTTACGATCCGTGATGGGGGTCATCGTTGGTTCGGATCCGCGTTCCACACCACGGAGAGTGACGAGATAATCAATCGGTCATTGCTCCCGAAGAGACTCGTTTCGTGACGTCGCCACGTATATCAGGAGCGACGTGGCTCTGGTGAAGTCAGTCGGAGTGAGAGGTTTTCCAGACGCTACTGAATACACAACACATCGTACGTAGCCGAGCCAGAACTACGAACGGCCCGATTGGGCCTCGGGCAACCTTGTCGGGTCAAGCGGTTCGGCCTCCGATTTGTACTCTCGGTAAAGTGACTCGGCCCACGACACCACGGCTGGATGCTCGCTTTCTAACAATCCCTCCCCTCCACGCACTCGGTTACCCCCTGCACGATCAATCCACAGCACTACTCGTCCATCAATGAGGTGCATGTTGACCGGGATGTGGCCGTCGTACAGCCATACCTGATCGGCGAACGCGTGCCAGGGAGCCGCCTGCTCGGGGTTATCAACGAGCTCCTCAATAAATTCGGCTTCGATGACCCCTTCGAGTTCTAATTGCCCCCGTTCAACCACATCCGCAAGCGTCTGGACGATCATCTCCGGAGCGACCTGCGTGAGGCCCCGATACGTCTCGCTCGTTCGGTACAATTCCAGTGCCCGGTTGAAATGAGCCTGCGGCCATTCCTCCGACGGGGTCGTGATCTTGGCGTCACGCAGATGGCGAATATCCAGTTCCCGAGCCGGTTCCGGGAGGTAATTGATCACGTCCTTGAGTTGCTGCGCTCCTTTTACTGTCTCCAAGTAGGTGTGAAACTCTTCGATCATGAGCTCTCCCATGTACGTGAGTTCGTATCGACTCCCCTCGGATTCGACCCACCCCCGCGATTCCCCCTCGGTGAGAATCCGTGCGACCGTTGACCGCGATGCACCCGTGTGCTCGGCGAGGGTACTGCTCGTCGTCACCCCGTTGGCGAGTGCCTCGAACACCCGGACACTGTTGGCCGAGTTGGCGAAGAACTGGATGGCCTCCAGCGCGGATTCCATGTTATCTGTTGGCATATGTCGATAGTACGGTCACGTCCCATCTAATAATTGGCCCGGGAGAAACACCCCGTCAAAAAATAAAGATATGCCATGAAGGCGTCATGCAACCGGTTGCATTGGGCGCAAACGTTCGCGGGGGTCGGGAACGTTCCCGCTGAGTAGTAATAATATCCCGCGTTACCATGCTTGAATCGGGTGAGTCAACCCATGTCGGAGGCCAGCACCACCGAGCACGAACAGACCCTGAATACCTACCAGGACTACGAGGACCTGTGGAACGGAGACCTCTCGAAGCTAGACGTAGTCGCCGAGTCGATCACGTTCTACAATCCATCCTTACCTGAAGGCGAACTTCACGGACGTGAGGCATTCGAAGCGTACCTCCGCGAGGTTCGGTCGGCGTTTCCCGACTGGCACATCGTCGCCGACGACCTGCTCGTAGGCGATGGTATCATCATGAAAGAATGGACGATAACGGGAACTCATGAAGGGGAGTTCCAAGGCGTCCCGCCAACCGGGCGCGAGATCGAGGTTCACGGCATGGCGAGGGATATAATCGCGGACGGTCAAGTGCAGGAGGCTCGGCTCTACCACAACCCTCAGGAGGTACCCGAGCAACTCGGTCTCACAGAAGACTGAGGGGGGACGTTTGGTTACTGTAACTTCTGTATCCAGCGCGTCAACGGAATTATTATTAACACTCTGATAATACCGGTGATGTCTGTACTCTCATCATACTTGTCCATCACACAAATCGCCAGACAGCACGGAGATTAAATGGATTCTTTGAAACGGTGTAACGAAACCCCGGCGAGTCCATTTCCGTTCGCTCACTTCGTTCGCTCCACTCAATGAGTCGCCGTAGTTCTCCTCGTTTGCTACGCTCGCTCGTGGGGGTCCCGGTGAGTTCGTGTTCCTCCGCATGGACAGGCGGCACCGAATCGTCACTGGCTCCGGTGCCACGTTTCGGGTGCTGTTGGATCGCAAGAGCCACGATCACGTCCGTAACGATTTGATCCGGTCTCTGTTGTCCCTCGAGCTAGCGCCGTTGCACGGCTGGATACTCAGTAGAGGCCTTCGACAGAGACTCTATTAGCTTCGACAGGTTCCAGTTCGATGTCGCTGCTCTGGCGCACGTCACCGAACGATTCGATGTCTCGAAGCGTCGTCTGCTGTCCCGGGTCGTACGTCGACACGCAATCCGACAGAACCGTGACCCGGTAGTCTCGATCGTAGGCCCCGAATACGGTTTTTGCAACGCAGTTACCGGTCGTGAATCCGCCAAACAACACGTGGGACACGTCGTTCGTAGAGAGGTAGAGCTCGAGATCGGTGTTGACGAACCCGTTGAATCGCCGCTTGGGGACGACCGGTTCGGTGGATCGGACGTCGAGTTCGGGAACGAGTTTGGCGCCCTCGGATCCGGCGACACACGACATCCCGTGGGGGCGATCGGCGTATCGCCGCTTCCACTCTCGAGAAACCGTATACTCGTGGTGGACTGCCCGCAGGAAGATCGGGACGCGTCCCGACTCCCTGTACCGCGACAGAAACCGAGCGATGGCGTCTACGGTCGGCTGGTTTCGCGGGTCGTCGACGTACGATTCGGAGTCGTCGTCCCAGCGCTTGCAGAAGTCGTTTTGGACGTCCACCATGATCACCGCAGGATCCTCAATCATAGAAAATTCATCAGTATACCGGGGGAAAAGCTTGCCCACCGGGGCGACTCCCCCCTCACGTAGCCATCAGTCGTACCGCTCTAACCCTCGCCGCTCCAGTTCTTCCACCAGTTCTTCGCGCCGAATCGCCCACTCGCACTCGTCGACGTCGACGGTCACCCCCTCGGGCGGCACCGTATCCGTCTCGCCCGTCAGTCGGTACGGATGGGCGCTCACCGAATCGGTCGCCTCGCTGTAGAGGAAGATCGTCTCGTCGTCCATCGTCCGGGACTGCCCGTCGATCTCGGCGAGCCACACCGAGAGTTTGATCTCGTAGTTCGAGAGGTCAGACGCTGCCATCGGCCGAGGAAGCGCGGCGGCGGTATTCAAACCCGGGGATCCGGCCGCACCGGCGGCGACTCAGACGCCCGACGCCGACGGCTCGTCCGTGATGTGTAGGTCGCCGTCCCCGGAGACCGTCACCCGGTCGCCGTTGTAGTCGAACGAGATCTGGAGGTGCGAATCCTCGGCGTTCTCGCGGATCAGTCGGTTGAGCGCGTCGGCGTCGACGCAGTCGTGAAGAATCGGAAGCTCGGTCGTGTCCGCCTCCTCCAGTTCCGCAACGAGTTCGATGATTCGCGTCGAGACGTCTACGACAGCCGTGTCGACCGAAGTGCGAATATCCGGAGCCATATTGAGAGTACGGATACCCCGAAGCACGGGGTGTTCATGAATGCATCTATCGAGCTATCTTCACGGGAGAGGACAGGCAGACCGTCGTGAACGTCGGACGATCGGACAGGACCGCCGGCGAGGCGCCGAGGGGCGCGAGACGAACCGGCGCCGGGAGCCGGCGAGCGGCGGGCGACACAGGAGACCCCCTGCGGGGGCCAGCGTCGAGTGGATCGGGCAGTCGAAGGGAGGAGCGCGAGGTCAGGCCTCGGCCTCGACGGCTTCGCGCTCGTCGTCCTCGTAGTACTCCTCGATGATCTCCTCGTCGATGCGGTTGAGTTCCTCCTTCGGGAACGTCGAGAGCAGGTCCCAGCCGATGTCGAGCGTCTCCTCGATGGAGCGGTTCGTGTCGAAGCCCTGGTCGACGAACTCGGACTCGAAGGCGTCGGCGAAGTCGAGGTACTTGTTGTCGCGCTCCGACAGCGCCTCGCGGCCGACGATGTTCACCAGGTCGCGCAGGTCCTCACCCTCCGCGTAGGCGGCGTACATCTGGTCGGAGACGTCGGCGTGGTCCTCGCGGGTGAGGCCCTCGCCGATCCCGTCGTCCATCAGGCGCGACAGGCTCGGAAGCACGTTGATCGGCGGGCGGACGCCCTGGGAGTTGAGGTCGCGGTCGACGTAGATCTGCCCCTCCGTGATGTACCCCGTCAGGTCGGGGATCGGGTGGGTGTCGTCGTCGCCCGGCATCGTGAGGATGGGGATCTGCGTCACGGAGCCCTCGCGGCCCTGGATGCGCCCGGCGCGCTCGTACAGCTGGGCCAGGTCGGTGTACATGTACCCGGGGTAGCCGCGGCGACCGGGCACTTCCTCGCGGGCGGCGCCGATCTCGCGGAGCGCCTCGCAGTAGTTCGTCATGTCCGTGAGGATGACGAGGACGTGGTAGTCCTTCTCGAAGGCGAGGTACTCGGCGGTCGTCAGGGCCATTCGCGGGGTGACCGTCCGCTCGACGGCGGGGTCGTCCGCGAGGTTCATGAAGACGACCGACCGTTCGAGCGCGCCGGTGCGCTCGAAGTCCTCCATGAACTCGTTGGCCTCCTCGGCGGTGATCCCCATGGCGCCGAAGATCACGGCGAACTCGGAGCCCTCGCCCTCGGCGTCCTCCTCGGGGACGGTCGCCTGGCGGGCGATCTGCAGGGCGAGGTCGTTGTGGGGCAGGCCCGACCCGGAGAAGATCGGGAGCTTCTGGCCGCGAACCAGCGTGTTCATGCCGTCGATGGCGGAGACGCCGGTCTGGATGAACTCCTCGGGGTACTCCCGGGAGTAGGGGTTGATCGCGGCGCCGACGATGTCGTGGCGCTCGTCCGGGACGATCTCGGGGCCGCCGTCGATCGGCTGGCCCGACCCGTCGAGCACGCGCCCGAGGAGGTCCTCGGTCACGGGCATCTTCAGGGTCTCGCCCAGGAACCGGACGGAGGCGTTCTTGTCGATGCCGGTGGTGCCCTCGAACACCTGGATGGCGACGAGGCCGCTGCTGGATTCGAGGATCTGGCCGCGCTTGGTCTCGCCTTCCGGCGTCTCGATCTCGACGATCTCGTCGTAGCCGATCGGTTCGTCGACCTCGGCGAACACGAGCGGTCCGCTGATCTCGGTGATGGTCTGGTACTCTTTCATCTCAGTATTTCTCCCGGAGCTGCTCGCTGATGCTCTCTTTGAGGTCCGCGACGTAGGACTCGTAGTCCTCCTGGACGCCGATGCGGTTCAGCCGCGGGGCGGCGTCGATGGCGGTGAGCTCCTCGACGGGGACGCCCGCGTCGAGCGCGTCGAACGCCTCGTCGTTGAACTTCTTGATCGCCGTCAGGATCAGGTAGGTCTTCTCGGGCGAACAGTAGGTGTCCACGTCGTGGAACGCGTTCTGCTGGAGGTACGCCTCGCGGAGGTACCTCGCGACCTCGAGGGTGAGCTGCTGGTCCTCCGGCAGGGCGTCCTTGCCGACGAGCTGGACGATCTCCTGCAGTTCGCTCTCCTCGTCGAGCGTGTCGACTGCCCACTGGCGGATGTCGTCCCAGTCCTCGGAGACGTTCTCGCGGAACCAGGGGTCGAGCTGCTCCCGGTACAGGGAGTAGGACTCGTTCCAGTTGATCGACGGGAAGTGCCGGCGCTCGGCGAGGTCGGCGTCCAGCGCCCAGAAGCACTTGACGATGCGCAGGGTGTTCTGGGTGACCGGCTCGGAGAAGTCGCCGCCCGGCGGCGAGACCGCGCCGATCACCGAGATCGACCCTTCGCTGCCGTTGACGTTCTCGAAGTAGCCGGCGCGCTCGTAGAACTGCGAGAGCCGCGCCGACAGGTAGGCGGGGTACCCCTCCTCGCCGGGCATCTCCTCCAGGCGGGAGGAGATCTCGCGCATGGCCTCGGCCCACCGCGAGGTGGAGTCGGCCATCAGCGCGACGTCGTAGCCCATGTCGCGGTAGAACTCCGCGATGGTGATCCCCGTGTACACGCACGACTCGCGGGCGGCCACGGGCATGTTCGAGGTGTTGGCGATGAGGCTCGTCCGGGCCATCAGCGGGTTCCCCGTCTTCGGGTCGTCGAGTTCGGGGAAGTCCTCGATCACCTCGGTCATCTCGTTGCCGCGCTCGCCGCAGCCGACGTAGACGACGATGTCCGCGTCGGCCCACTTGGCGAGCTGGTGCTGGGTGACGGTCTTCCCGGAGCCGAACGGGCCCGGGATCGCCGCCGTACCGCCCTTGGCGATCGGGAACAGGCCGTCGAGGATGCGCTGACCCGACACGAGCGGCTCGGTCGGGGTCTGCTTCTCGACGGTGGGGCGGGCCTCGCGAACCGGCCACTCCTGGTGCATCGTGACCTCCTCGCCGTTCTCCAGGGTGACGACCGCCTCCTCGACGGTGAACTCGCCCTCCTCGGCGCTCTCGACGACGCCGCCCTCGAAGTCGGGCGGCACCATCACCTTGTGGTCGATGCTGATGGTCTCCTCGACGACGCCGACGACGTCGCCGGGGGCGACGATGTCGCCCGCCTCGACGGTCGGCTCGAAGGTCCACTGCTTCTCCAGGTCGATGCCCGGAGCGTCGACCCCGCGGTCGAGGAACGCGCTGTTCATCTTCGACTCGAGCACGTCGAGCGGGCGCTGGACGCCGTCGTAGATGGAGTCCAGCAGGCCGGGGCCGAGGTCGACCGTCAGCGGCTCGCCCGTGTTCTCGACGGGTTCGCCCGGGGCGACCCCCGAGGTCTCCTCGTACACCTGGATGGTCGTGATGTCGCCTTCGATCTCGATGACTTCGCCCATCAGGCCCTCGTCGCCCACGTAGACGACGTCGTTCATGCGGGCGTCGAGGTCGACTGCCTGCACGACCGGCCCACTCACGCTCTCGATGATGCCGTCCTCGCGAACGGTCTCCTGTGTCGTACTCATGTTGGTTACTCGTCCATCAGGTCAATGCCGATGGCGCGCTTGATCTGTTCGCGGAGGCCGCCGCTGCCGGCGCCGCCGCCGAGGGTGACGAGCACCGGTTCGATGCTCCCCTCGACGCTCTCGCGTACCGTTCGCGAGAGGTGATCGAGGTCCTCGTCGTACATCACGATGATGCCGACGTCGTCGTCCTCGAGCACGCCGGTGACGGCCTCGTCTAGCTGTTCGTCCTTCTCGTCGTCCGGTACCGTCGCGAACTTCCGGACGCCTGCGAGCCGGAAGCCCGTCGTGAAGTCGGGGCTGCCGACGACCGCGATCTCCTGGCTCATAGTATCACCAGTTCCTCCTCGATCTGATCGGGATCCAGGCCCGCCTCGCGGCCCCGGGCGATGGCGCGGATGTTGTCGACCTCGCGTTCCTTGGCCAGGATGTACGAGATCACCGGCGCCACCGACAGGGGGAAGACGTAGCCGAGGTTGTCCGAGTACTCGAGCAGTGCAGTTTCGAGTGCGCGCTCGAAACCGATGAGGCTGTCGGCCTCCTCGAGGTCGTCGAGCGCCGCCGACAGCTCGTCGCCGTAGGTCGACTCCCGGATCCGCGCGATCAGCTCGTCGGTGTTCTGGGCGAGCGTCGTCAGCTCGGCGGCCGAGAACAGCTTCCCGCCCTCGATGAAGTACTCGGAGGGGTCGATGTCGGCGCCCGACCGCGCGAGCCGGAGCGCGTTGCGTGCGTTCCGGAAGTCGATCTCGGCGGTGAGGAACTCCCGGTACTGCTCGGTCGACTCGTCCCACGTGACGTCGCCGAGCAGGTGCTCGTAGAACGCGCGGTCGAGCGCGTTCTCCAGGGGCACCAGCACGCCGGTCGCCTCGTAGTCGTCCAGCGCGTCGCGCAGCGGCGGGCCGAACATCGTGCCCTCCAGCAGGTCGACGACCTCCTCAATGGAGCCGGCCTGGAGGAGCTGGTCGACGAGCGACTCGTCGAACTCGCCGGCGCGGATGAGGTCGGTCTCGACCTCCTCCGCGGGGGTGTCCGAGTAGATGCCGCGGATGGCGGTCTTGACGTTCCAGGCGTCGAACTTCCGGAGGTAGCGCGCGATCAGGTCGTACAGCCGCCCGTCGGCCCAGTCGAGGATGTCGTCGAACTGCTTGGCCAGGTTGCGGTTCAGCGCGAACTCCACGAGGTCGACCCCCGAGTGGCGCGCGCCGAGCGCGTTGATCTCCGTCTCGTACACCGACTCCTCCATGAACCGCGCGATCTCGGAGGGGCCCATCCGGACGAGCTTCCGGTAGTCCTCGTCGTCGAACAGCGCCGCTCGGCGCGACCGGACGCGGGCGTTGACGTACTCCGGATTGGAGCTCCCGGCGGTGCTCATTGCTCGAACAGGCGGCTACTGATGTCCTTCAGGTTCTCCTCCCAGACGCCCTCGAGGACGGAGTCGAAGGTGTTGTTGACCCGGACGCGCGACGTCTCGCTCTCGAGCACGACGCCGCCGAGGGAGTCGTACTCGCCGGCGTACTCGAAGCCAGTGTGGTCGTCGACGAGGTCGTCGAGGAGGTCGGCGTCCGCGGCGGCGCCGTACACCGACACGTCGTCGCCCTCGTCGAACTCCTCGGCGGCGTCTTCGAGCAGCGAGCGGGTGAGTTCCTCGCGGCGCTCTCCCGACAGCGAGGCGAGCTCCGACTCGACCTCGGCGCGCACGTCCTGGAGGACGTCGCGGCGGGCTTCGAGCCGCTGCTGTTTGGCCTCGAGCTTGGCGCTGGAGAGCGCCTGTTCGCGCTGCTGGGCGATCTCCCGCTCGACCTCGCGTTCGCGCTCCTCGCGGATGCGCTCGGCGTCGGCCTCGGCCTCCTCGCGGATCTCGGCGGCCTGGGCCTCCCCGTCCGCGATGATCTCCTCCGCACGCGCGCGGGCTTCCTCTCGTATGTCTTCGACGACCGTATCTAGACTCATTGGTGAAAGAGAGAAGGCGTGTTCAGACGGCCTGGGGGACCAAGAACACGACGACGAGCGCGAGGATGACGAGCGTCTCGGGCAGGACCGTGAAGATCAGCCCGTTGACGAAGAGGTCCTCGTCCTCGGCGATGGCGCCGACGGCGGCGGCACCGATACCGCGCTCCGCGTATCCGGCACCGAAGGCGGCGAGACCGACAGCAAGGGCGGCGGCGCCCTTCGGTGTGATTGCCGGCATCGAGTTAGCAGTCTCACTCTGCAGTGCGACGTTCAGGATGGGTTCGAGTGTTTCGAGTGCCATGGTTTGTTGAGGTGTCCGTTTGCTCGTCTCCGAACAGTCGTATTTGACTGCACGGCAGGTATAAAACTTCCCAAATGCGTCCGAGAGGCCGCCAGACGGCGGTATGGCGACGACTCTCACGACGGGAGCACGCGTCGATCGGGACGGGGCCGACCGACGGGGCGAAAGAGGATCGACCCGGCGGCGCGTCCGGGCGGCGCAGAGCGACCCGGAGCCGGGGACCTGTCAGTCTTCGGTGGTGTAGCGGCGCTCGTAGCCGAACGGCTCGTACTCGCGGCCGCCGCCCTCGTAGAACTTCCCGAAGAACTCGACGTACTCGAGACGCACCGCCTGCAGGCCGGCGGAGGTGATCCCGAGCGCGAGCACCAGTGCGTGCCCGAGTACGAGTACCAGGAGCCCGATCAGCACGAAGGCGACGTCGCCGTGGACCAGGCCGCCGAAGAGGACGTTCGTGACCTCGTGGCCGTGGTACATGTCACCCACTTCGTACATGTGGCCGACCCCGAAGTGCCACGCGGCACCCCCCTCCTCCTGGGTGACGAACACCCCGAAGAACAGCAGATTGACCGTGAAGGCCATCCCCGCCTTCGCGAGGAGCACGGCGGCGATCCGGGTGTACGAGAGCCCGTTGACCAGGACGTTCAGGAACTCGACCGCCTCGATGGGCTCGCCCACGACGAGCAGGACCAGTCCGACGGCGAACACGGCGAGGCCGATCAGGCCGACCGTCGGCGAGAAGCCGGTGAAGCCGAGCGCGAACGGCTCCCCGTCGAAGACGTGGAAGATGAACTCGGGCTTCGCGCCCGCGACGCTCTTGGAGAAGATCCAGACCCAGATGCCGTTCAGCATCAGGAGCCACGACCCCGACTCGTAGAGCGCGTGCTTGGCGTCGTGGAGCTGGAGGTTCTCGATGAAGTCCAGGATCCAGCCGGCGTTGAGGTGGACGATGCCGACCAGCACGCTCACGAAGAGCCACGCCAGCGCCCACTCGCTGGTGGCCGGCGAGAGGCCCTTCTCGATGGGGGCGTGCGAGAGGCCGACGACGCCCTCCCAGAACACGCTCGCGATGAGGTGCAGGCCGAATATCTCGCCGTACAGGATACCGAACAGCATCGTGAACAGCCCGGCGAAGATGGTGATTCCGCCCATGCTCTTGAACGCCGGCTTGTCGAAGGACGTGTACAGGTAGTAGCCGATGGCCGTGTACAGCGCCCCGTAGCCGAGGTCACCGATCATGAACCCGAAGAACGCCGGGAAGGTCAGGAAGACCAGCAGGGTCGGGTCGAACTCGGAGTACTTCGGACGAGAAACGGCCTTTACCAGCACCTCGAAGGGCCGGACGAGGCCGCTGTTCTTCTGGACGACCGGCGGCGAGTCGTCGCGCATCACGACGCTGCCGCCGTCGGCCCGGGCGTCCGCGTCGCCGGCGCCGTCGGCCGCGGTCGGCTGGCCCCGCCCGGCGCCGGACTCCTCGCGGGGGACCTCCTCGCGGACGTCCTCGTGGGTGTGCGCGGTGAACTGCGCGCGTTCGAGCTCCTCGACCTCGACGTGGTCGCCGACGGCGTCCTTGAGCCCGGCAGCGAACTCGCTGTACTGCTCGGTGGGCACCCAGCCCTCGGCGACGAAGGCGTTGTTCGTCGTGGCGAAGGTCAGCGGCGCCTCCTGTTTTTGCACCTCGATCGAGAGCTTCTCCTCCGCGGCCAGCAGGAAGCCCGCCGCGTCGAGTTTGACCTCCTGGAGTTCGTCCTCGACCGTGTTGAGCTTCGAGCGGAGCTGCTGGGCCCGGTGTTCGAGGTCGGCGACGTACTCCTCGGGGGAGCCCTCGGCGTCGGGGATCTCCAGGGTCGTAAAGGCCGTCCCGACCAGCGCGTCGGCCAGCGAGTAGCCCTCGCGCATCCGCGCGAAGACGGCGACGACGCCGTCCTCGGCGAAGAGCTCGAACGCATCGACGCCGTCGGCGTCGAGCAGGGTTCGCTCGACCGCGTCCGGCTTGCCCTCGCCGACGACGACGTCGAGGGTGTCGTAGCCCGACAGCAGGTCGAGGTCGATGCCGAGCGTGGTGAACGGGTCCATCGCGTCGACGCGCTCCTCGACGTCCCGCAGTTCGGACTGGAGCTCTTCCTTCCGGTCGTCGAGTTCGTTGACGCGCTCGCGCACCGTGGCGAGTTCGTCGTCGATGGCTTCGTCGGTGACGATCCGGGTCGGCCCGGCGTCGTCGCCGTCGACGTCGAGGATGCTCTCCAGCGAGCGGACGGTGACGAGCTTCTCGGAGGCTTCGTCGGCGCCCTCGGCGGGGTCGCCGGGCGTGAACGCCTCCCAGGAGCCGTCGTACTCGGTGACGTGGAGCTGGTGTTGCTCGTGGACAGCCTCGATGACCGCGTCCATCACGCGCTTGGACCCGGTCACCGAGACCTTGCTCATCTGCTCAGGTCTGAGCATGCACCGCCTCCTCGAACCGCTCGATGGCGAACTCGACCGCCTCCCCGGTCTGCGCCTCGGCCTCGGCGACGAGTTCGGCCCTGGCCTCCCGGCCCTCCTCGAGAATCTCCGCCCGGCGGGCCTCGATATCCTCGTTGGCCTCGTCCAGGCGCTGGTCCGCCCACTCCTGGGCCGCTTCTTCTGCCTGCTCGCGGATCTCCTCGGCCTCGCGGCGCGCCTCGGCGACGAGCTCGTCGCGCTCGGCCTCGGCCTCGGCGACGATGTCCTCGGCGTCCGTCTCGGCCGTTTTGATCCGTTCGAGAACCTCTGGTCTCGGCATACTCGTATCACCGAGGAGTTGCAGAACGCGCTATAAGGTGTTTGCGGAACGCTCTCGCGGGGGCGGGTGACCTCGACCCGGACGGGAGGTCGGCTCGTCGGTACGATTCGGCCCGGACGGGAAGTCGGCTCGTCGGTACGATTCGGCCTGGCCGGGTGGTCGGCCCGCCGCCGGCGTCCGTGCGATTTTTCGCCGTCGCCCGTCCAGGGGGCGCATGATCGTCCGAGCGGGGGACGCACCGACGGGTCGCGAGGGAGGCGTATGATCGTCCGAGAGGGGGGCGTCGAGGTCGCGGTCGACCAGCCCCGCGACGGCGCCAGCGAGGGGAGCGGCGACGGCGTCTTCTTCAACCCGACCCAGGAGCTCAACCGCGACGTCACCGTGGCCGTCCTCCGGGCCTACCGCGACCGCGAGCCCCGGGCGGCGACCTACCTCGACGCGATGGCCGCCTCCGGGATCCGGGGCGTGCGCGCGGCGAACGAGGGGTACGACGTCACCTGCGCCGACCTCGACGCCGACGCCGTCGAGCAGGCCCGCGAGAACCTCGCGCGCAACGACCTCCCGGGCGAGGCCGTGCGGCGCGACGCCAACGCCCTGCTGTACGAGGGCGGCCCGTTCGACGTCGTCGACGTCGACCCGTTCGGGACGCCGATCCCCTTCGCCGACGCCGCCCTGTCGTCGGCGCGCAACCTCGTCTGCGTCACCGCGACCGACACCGCACCCCTCTGCGGTGCCCACCAGCGCTCGGGCATCCGGAAGTACGGCGCGGTCCCCCAGAACACCGAGTACCACGCCGAGATGGGGCTCCGGACGCTGCTCTCGGCGCTGGTGCGCACCGCCGCCCGCTACGACGTGGCCGCGACGCCGATCCTGTCGCACGTTTCCCGGCACTACGTCCGGACCTACCTGGAACTCGACCGGGGCGCCCGGGCCGCCGACGCCCGGATCGACGCCCTCGGCTACGTCGCCCACTGCGAGGACTGCCTCCACCGCGAGCACGAGCGCGGCCTCGTCGCCGACCCGCCCGACGCCTGTCCGGCCTGCGGGAGCGACCGCCTCCTCGTCGCCGGGCCGATCCACCTCGGTCCCGTCGCGGAGCCCGAGTTCGCGCTCGCGGTTCGCGACGCCGTAGACGACGGCATGGGCGAGGCGAAACGGGCGCGGGACCTGCTCGAAACCGTGGCCGGCGAACTCGACGCGCCCACCCACTACGACCAGCACCGACTCTGCAAGCAGTGGACGCGGTCGGCCCCGAAGATGGACCCGTTCCTCGACGCCCTCCGGGACGCGGGCTTCGCGGCGACCCGCGCGCACTACTACGGCACCGCGTTCAAGACCGACGCGACGGTGGCCGAGATCCGCGAGGCGACGAGGGACGTCTAGCGACCGGTTTCTTCGCCGGGTGCGCCTCTGGCGCACCACTCTCCACGGGCGACCCGTGAGTCGCCCGTGGGGAGGCGAGACGGCGGAGCCGTCTCGCCCTCCTCGAAAGAGCTTGACCAGTAAGTCCCGCACCGACGGAGCGAACCACTGAGCGGCGGAGGTGCGGTCGGTACAGAAGTTCTACCCTGTGCGATCAAAATGCTACTCTGGTTTGTACTCCTCTAGCGGAGGGGAGAATGCGTCGATTACTTTGCAGGATTCTTTCGCGCGAACGCCGTGTGTAACGCCGGGTGGAATGACGTACGAATCGCCGGCCTCAACTGTGGTCGAATACTCACCCAGGAGTTCGAGGCTTCCTTCAATGACGAAACTCGCCTGGACCGTTTCCTCATGGCTATGAGGCGCGCCCTCGTCTCCCGCCTCTAACGAATAGTGAACCAGCATCATCGCATCAGTGTGCGCTAATATCCGTCGCTCACCACCGCCATCCAGCTCGTCAATCCTGGTGGGGCTCTCCCAGTTCGTGACTCCCATACGTCCGTATTCTCCCAATACAATGTAAAAAAGATCAATCCATCACGTCGATTCTACCAAGGCGAATCCTTCGATAGATGTACGAAGATTCGATAGTTGGACGCGAACGGCTTACCAGGACCATCCCCTCCGCCTACCTGTAATGACCCGGATCAACATCCACGGTAGCACTGGAATGGGTGTGAAGTGATCATGCGGATTCCAGTCCCCGAGAACAAACTCGTTGCGTTTACCCTCGCAGGTGCGCTCCTCACAGCGATTATCGCTGGTGCCCTCGCTGTCCCGATTGATGGTTTTACGCAGTCCGGGGGACAGGCAGACCAATCGGGATCGACGGCCACGGACGCACCACAGCAGGTCGCTGCCGACGCTCCGACTCCCAATCAGGACTTCACGCCGGCAGTCCAGAAACAGTCCGGTCACGAGGAAGAACACGAGGAGTACGAGGAAGAACACGAGGAGTACGAGGAAGAACACGAGGAGTACGAAGAGGAGGATGAAGAACACGAGGAAGAGGATTGAGGTGAGGGATGGCAACACTGACATCTTTCTACGAACGGGTCGGGGACGCACACCGTGAGTTCCGCTGCTGTGACACGGCGTTCGTCGTGCAGGCAACGGGTATGCGTGCTAACACCGCAGCGTCCACCGCTCAGGACACAGCAAAATCACTCGAAGCTCAGCTGAACGCATTCGAGAGCACGAGCGCGGTCAGTCGACTGAACCGCGAGGGCACGGTCACGAACACACACGTCGCCAAGATCGTCCGCCGCGGTCTCGAATACTTCGACCGAACAGATGGGGTGTTCGACATCCATCAGGGCCGCGTCGAACACGACCTCAAAGCGTTCCTGCGGGGAGATAGCGACGAACTTCCCCAGGCCTTCGATACTGGTACTGTCAGCGTCAACGGCGACAGCGTTACCACCGACGTTGCGCTCGATCTCAACGGCCTCGCCAAAGGATACATCGTCGATCAGACCGCCCGGATGCTCGACGGCCTTGCCCGACGCGGGTTCGTCAGCGGTGGCGGCGACATGTCCCCACCCACGGGTCCGGTCGCCATCGAAAGTCCCTACGGCGACGACAAGCCGTTGAAAATTTTAGATACGGACTGGCACGTCGCCACGTCCGGCGGGTACCGCCGCGAGCGGAACGGCACGGACCACGTCTACGATCCGACGACCGGGTCGCTCGGTTCGCGTCACGAGTCCGTCACCGTCGTCGCGCGTCGGGACTGCGTGGAAGCAGACGCTCTCGCGACGACGCTTGTTGCGCTTCCCCTCGCTGAGGCGCAGGCATTCGCAGAAGAATGGGACGGACTGGAGGCGCTGGTCGTTCACGACGGCGTCTTTCACACGACCAGCGGATTCGAGACCCATGTCCTGGACGCATAAACAGCGGATCACGGTCGTCGCGATCGTCGTCCTGGTCGCCGCAGTCCCAGTGTTGTGGCAGCTCGGGAACGTTCGTGCTACCCAGGCAACCGAAGAGAAACAGAGCGACCTCGTCAACCAGACCGTTTCGACGAGGCAGGCACCAGCCGATTACGACGGCGACGGCATCAGCGACTCCACAGACAGGTGCCCGACGCGTCCCGAGACGACGAACGGTTTCCAGGATGGGGACGGCTGTCCCGATGTCGTGGCGACGACGGGGGCGTCGTGATGTCGGCAATCGTCTGGTACCTCGATCGCGGTGCCGCGCTCGTCGCGTATCCGGCGCTCTACCTGGCAGTGCTCACGGGTATCCTCTACAACACGGAGTCGTTCGGTGTGCTCCACGAAGCCGCCCGACGAGTCCACATCGAGGTGTCGGTGTTTGCGATGATCGTCACGCTGTTGCACGCGGGACTCGGGGTGTTCGACGCGTGGTTCGTTGTCACCGGCCAGGTCCCGGCACCGGCGTACTCCGTGCCGTACTTCCTCGGCGGCGTCACCGTTGGCGTCGGTGCGCTCCTCCTGCTCGTCGTGTCGGTACTGGGCTTCACCGACGCGAAACGCTTCCAGCGACCGTGGGGTCCACGCGTCGTCCACTCGTTCGCCTACGCCGGGTTCGCCTTCGGGACGATTCACGCGGCAGCAATCGGTACCGATCTGATAGGCCTCCTCCGTCCTGTGCTGGGGCCCTCGGTGGCGTTTCTCGTATACGTCCTCCTCTTACGCATGCTCGTCCTGAGCGAGGTCACACCGGTCGCCTCCACGGGTCAATAACTGTCCCAGAGGCCGAGCAAGCGGTCAACGACTTTGTCGGTGAACGACCGTCGATGGATCGTGTAGAGGTGTTTGACCCGGTCGGCGTCACTGACCTCGTACACGACGCTCCGCCCATCGCGCTCTTTCGTGACGAGACCGGCGTCAGCGAGATTCGAGAGATGCCACGAGACGGTTGACTGGGCCTTGTCGAGGCGGTCGCTCAACTCGGTCGTCGAGAGTGGCCCGTCCACCAAGAGGTGCGCGAGGATGCGACGGCTGTACTCGCGTCGTAGCGCGTTCATCACGATTTGATCGGGGTCGTCGAACTCGGCAGCCGGATAGTACCGGGTGAACTTCCCGTCGTCCGAAACCTCGATGAGCCCCTCGTCGGCGAGCCACCGGAGTTGGTACTGGAGTGTCCCCTGCGCGTAGTCGAGGTCGTCGAGAAGCGCACGGAAATGGATGCCCGGCGTGTCGACTATCTGCTGGTAGATAGCCCGCCGGGAGGCCAGTTCGAGGTCTGGATCCGACATCGCTCAGTCCCGCGTCAGAGCGACGAAGAACGCCAGCAGTCCACCGAGGATGAGGATCGCGCTCCCGTGTTCGAGTAACTCGAGCGTCGCATACGGGATGTATGGAAGCAGCGGATATTCCAGAAACACGATGAGCCCGTAGACAGCGAACATGGCGTACCCGACGGTGACGATTCCCATTCTCCGATCACGCTCACGTCGCCACGCGAGGTAACTGAGCACGCTGAGGCCAGTGGCGAGGACGAAGATGCCGAGACTGACGTACTGTTCCAAGAGTTGAGCGAGGGGCATGACTTCTGGCGATAGACGCTTCCGGTGTGAGTTACTCGACGGTCGGTACAGCCAAACCGAGGGGGGTGGTTGCCAAAACGATTGGCGTTCAACTGTCGAATCCAGGCGGGTGATTTCCCGCAGCTCGCTTCTTCTGATGGCTCTCCTCCCGACGAGTCATCGTCACCTGATCTACGGAGCAGTACGTTCATTTCGATACACTACGAACCAAGGTCTCATGCCTGCCAACGTTCTCGTCGCCTTCGACGGCTCTCCGCTTTCAGAGCGTGCGCTCACGTACGCTATCGAGACCTTCCCGGACGCACCCATCACCGCGATTTACGTCATCAATCCTATCGACTCGGTTATCGACGTGGAGGCCGGCGGCTTACCAGTCGCCGAGGACTGGTACGACAATGCCAGAGAAGAAGCGACCAGAATCCACACGACGGCCACGGACCTCGCAGCGGACCGGAATACCGAACTCGACACCGTCACCGAAGTCGGCAAACCGGAACGAGCGATCCTCGAGTACGCTGACGATCACGACATCGATCAGATCGTCATGGGCAGTCACGGCCGGGCAGGAATCGACCGTACGCTCCTCGGAAGCGTTGCCGAGACAGTCGCCCGCCGAGCACGGATCCCGGTGACGATCATCAGTTGAGTCGCTCGGACCAGACGGACAGGAGGGCGCTCCCGGGTGCTAAAAGCCAATTGCGGTCGGACGAGGACACAGTGACACCCCTACAATGCAAAGTCGACACCCACTGTATGGAGAGATCGCGTGACCGTTACTGAATCCCCCCCGCTATCGACGTGTACCGTCCGGATCGAACGACGAGGCGGTCGCGGCGAAGCGGGGGCGCGAGCACTCGAACGACACCTCCGGGACAGGCCCGGCGTCCACGACGTCGACGTCTCGTTCCGAACGGGGAGCGTTCGGATCTCCTACGAGGAGAGCGTCACCTCGGAGGAACAGCTTCGAGCCGCGGTCCGCGACCGTGACGTCTCGATCCAGGACGAACCCGACACGGCACCCGACGAGGTGACCTCTCGCTCGGAGCTCAGACGGGAGGCAGTGTTCGTCGGTCTGACGCTACTCGGCATGGTGACCGGTTTGGCGACAGGGTGGCTCGACGGCCCGCCGCTCCTCATGTGGGTCGGCTACGGCGTCGCGTACGTCTTCGGCGGCTGGTACGGACTCAAAGGCGCCATCGAGACGCTCCGCCACCGCGCGGTCGATATCGACCTGTTGATGATCGTCGCCGCGCTCGGGGCACTCTCGATCGGGGCCCCGTTCGAAGGCGCGATGCTCCTGTTCCTGTTCTCGCTGTCGAACACGCTCCAACACTACGCGATCGGTCGGTCGCGCAGAGCGATCAAGTCGCTCGTCGAGATGCGACCGGACGAGGCGCAGGTCCTGCGCGACGGCGAGGAGGTCACCGTTCCCATCGACGAGGTCGCCGTCGGTGACGTCTTCGTCGTCCGCCCCGGCGACAAAATCCCGCTCGACGGCGTGGTCACGTCCGGCGAGGGCACGGTCGATCAGGCCTCGCTCACCGGCGAGTCCGTCCCCGTGCCGAAGGAGCCCGGCGACGAGGTGTTCGGCGGGACGATCAACGAGAGCGGGAGCCTCGAAATCGAAGTCACGCGGCAGGCCCACGAATCGGCGATCAGCCGCCTCATCACCATGGTCGAAGAAGCCCAGAGCGAGAAGGCCCCGACACAGCGGCTCATCGACCGCCTCGAACAACCGTACGTCCTCGGTGTGTTCGCACTCACAATCGCAGCTATCGCAATTCCGCTCACGCTCGGAAGTGAGTTCACCAGCACGTTCTACCGCGCGATGACCCTGATGGTCGCCGCCTCGCCGTGTGCGGTCATCATCTCGACGCCTGCGGCGGTCCTCTCGGCGATCGCCTCCGGCGGCAGGCAGGGCGTCCTGTTCAAGGGCGGCGAACACGTCGAGACCGCAGCACGCATCGACGCGGTCGCCTTCGATAAGACGGGCACACTCACTCGGGGCGACACGCAGTTGACCGACGTATCCGTCCGTGACGGGACGGCGGATCAAACCTTGTCCGAGGACGGACTACTCTCCATCGCGGCCGCAGTGCAGGCCCGCTCGGAGCACCACCTCGCTCGGGCGACCGTGACGGCGGCAGAGGCTCGATCACTCGATGTCCCCGACGCGGAGCGGTTTCAATCAGTCGCCGGGAAAGGGGTCAAAGCAGACGTCGAAGGCAGCACGACCCATATTGGGAACCGCAGTTACTTCGAGACCGTTCTCGGGGACGCGGCAATCGACGGGCTCGAACCGGGCCTTGATCGCCTCCAAACGTTAGAGGGAGAAGGGAAAACCAGCGTTCTCGTCGCCCGAGAGAGTCACGGCGACGTCAGCGTCTTGGGTTGGCTCGCCTTCACCGATACGATCCGTCCTGACGCGGCTGAGATGATCGACGACCTCCGCTCGCTCGGGGTGGAGCACATCGTCATGCTGACGGGCGACAACGAGCGCGTCGCACAGCGCATCGCCGACGAGGTCGGCATCGACGAGGTCCAGGCGGAATTGCTGCCGGAGGAGAAAGTGGCGACCATCGAAGACCTGGTCGAACGACACGAGAACGTGGCGATGGTCGGCGACGGCATCAACGACGCGCCAGCGCTCGCCACAGCGACCCTCGGCATAGCGATGGGGGGCGCGGGGACCGACGTCGCGCTCGACACCGCCGACGTGGTACTGATGGGTGACGACCTCAGCAAGATCCCCTACGTCCTCGGCCTCGGACGCAAGACCCGCCGGACGCTCACCGTCAACCTCGCCATCGCCTTCGGCGCGATTGCACTCATGGTCGGCACGATCCTTCTCCGAGGGATCCCGCTCCCACTCGCAGTGGTCGGTCACGAGGGTTCGACAGTCCTCGTCTCGCTGAACGGCCTTCGGTTGCTTGGCTTTCGTGGGTGAACACTGTCAGGGCGAGGACACGTGGTACAGTTCGAACCGGTCTCTGATTCGTTCTTCGTCAACGGTTCGGCCATGCTTCTCTGATACGTTCCACTGGATGATTTCGCTGAGTTCTTTTTCGTTGTGCCCACGGACGGGGACCTAAACGATAATAAGATGGCTCTGTTGAAACCCTCACTAACTGACAAGATATGCGTGCGGAATGTGGAGGATGGGTTTGGTGGCGCTCTCACGGTCGGAGACGGTGAGAAACGGGAATTGGTGAGAAAGCGCTGAGTGGCGAACCATTACGACTCTCGGTTCAGTATCCCGATACAGGATACACTGGTTATCACATCGGGGTACTGAGGATGTTCGAAATTTCACCAACAGTCGAGATCGAGGCCACACCTGAGATGGTCTGGGTGTTCCTCACGGAAATCGAGGAGTGGTGGGTGCCATCGAACCCTGAACACGGGTCGCTCGAGGTCCTCTCCGACCACGATTCGCTTCAGGAAGGGACGCGGATTCGAGTGGAAGAACGCATTGCGGGCCTTCCAGGGGTTGCCGAAGGAGAGGTTACCGAGGTCCGTCCTCAAGAACGAATTACGTGGGAGGCTCCCAACACCACGTATCGATACTACGGTCTCACCATTCACGTCGACGAGGGTGTCTCTTGGAAGCTTGACCCGACCGACGGTGGAACGAAACTCACCGCGCATGTCTGGGCGACCTTTCCAAACACACTTCTCGGGATGCTCGTCGAGTGGAGTTTCAAACACGTACTCAGTGGGGTTGAGAAAGACTACGCACATGCCATGAAGGAACTCGAATACATTAAAACCGAAATCGAGTCCTCCTGAGCGACTCATCAATTCCAAGATTGTTTCGTAGTGATTATGCGCTGTGTATGCAGCACGTCTCTCCGAAATACTACTAAATCGGGTGGGTAACAGAGGGGGTCGATACGCAGGTCCACCTGTTGGATATTTCCGCAGTCGTGGTGTGGAAACAGACGATCAGGACCAACGTCACCGCGAACGAGCGGAGCGAGTGAGCGAGCCAAGTGCCGACCAACGCGAGGTTCGGAGGCATTTGATCGAGCGTTTCCCAGAGAGGTTCCTTCGGAGCCTTGTGCAATCGGGCGGCACCGCCGCCCGGCGACAGGGAGGCGCCGAAGGCGCCGTCTGCGGCAAAAGGTCGGTTTCGAGTGCAGCGTCAGACGGACCCCCGCCGTCGGGTTTCCACCCGCGCCGAGGGGGTCGAACGCTGGGTGTGCAAGCACCCGGTTTGATACGCGAAGACGCCGTATCGTCGTCGCGTGGCCGCCGCACGTTCGTCGCTCACCGTCGCCAGGCGCGTCGTGAACGCCGTCAGGGAGCGGGAGATCACGTTCCTGGCGGCGAGCATCTCCTACTACACGCTCGTGTCGCTGGTCCCCCTGCTGGTGCTGGCGCTCGTCCTCGCCAGCCTCGTCGGCGGCCCGGCGTTCACCGCACGGGTCGAGGAACTCGTCTCGGGGTACCTGCTCCCGACGGGGGCCGACCTCGTGGGCGAGGCGCTCGCCGACCGCACCGCCCAGGGCGGGCTGGGGGCGATCAGCCTGGTCCTGACGGTGTGGGGCGCCCTGAAGGTGTTCCGCGGGCTCGACACCGCCTTCTCGCGCATCTACGACACGCCGACCCGCGGGCTCGTCTCCCAGTTGACCGACGGCACGCTCGCCATGGCGTCGATCGGCGTCGGTTTCGTGGGGGTCGTGGCGCTGGGGACGGTGATCGCGGTCCTCGACCTGCCGCTGGCCGAGGTCGTGGCGCCGCTCGTGCTGCTCGGCGCGCTGGCGGTGGCGTTCCTGCCGCTGTACTACGTGTTCCCCGACGTGGAGACGACCGTGCGCGAGGCGCTCCCCGGCGCGGGGTTCGCCGCCGTCGGCTGGACGGTGCTGGGGACGCTGTTCGGCGTCTACGTCCAGGCGACCGGCGGGAGCGCCGCCGGCGCCATGGGCGCCCTGTTGCTGCTCGTGACCTGGTTCTACGCCTCCGGCGTGGTGCTCCTCACCGGCGCGGTGGTGAACGTGGTGCTCACCGACGGGGGGGCCGTCGACGACGCTGCCGCCGACGAGGGCGCCGTCGGTCGGAACGGCACCCCGACGGATCGGCAGGTACAACAGGCAGCGGGCCGACGTGTCGGACGGAGCGACATGACCGGGGACACGGACGCCGACGACCAGGTCGAACCGCGCGGTGCGCCCGACATCTCGGCGCTCGACGAGCGGGTGGCCGAACTCCGGGCAGACCTCGACGCGTTCGAGGAGGACATAAACGAGCGCACGGTCGAGAAGCCGAAACTGGAGGCTGAGCTGAAACGGTACGTCCGCGCCCGCCTGCGCCGGGGCCACGCCCGTGGGTGGGGGCCGTACCTCGTGTTGCTGTACGGGGTCGTCCTCGCGCTCGGCGCCTTCTACTTCCTCGACGGCGGGTGGGCCATCCTGGCGATGGTCGTCACCTTCCTCTCGACGCTCGGGCTGTACGTCGTGTTCGTCGCCGTCGGCGTCGGCCTCGACCTGCTCGGCGTCCCGGGCAAGGCCGTCGACTTCGCCCGCGACCGGCACCGCTGAGCCGTCCGACCGATCCGCCCCCCGGAGGCGTCCACCCCCTGACGGAGCTACCCGTCGAACCGCGTGACCGTCAGCGATCGGACCACATTTACGGGTCGACCGCCACGACCCGCGCATGTCGCCAGCCACGCCGGGAGCGGTCGGGGCGGCGGCGTCGGCGGCGGCCGTCCTGCCTGCGTCGACGGCCACCCTGCCCGGGTCGACGGCGCCCGCCTCGCCACCGCCGACGGTGGCTCTCGCCGCCCGTGAGATCGGAGGGGCGCCCGTCGCCGACGCGCTGCCCGAGGGAATCGTCGCGGTCTTCGCCGTCCTGACCTACCTGGGGGATCCGTTCGTCCTGATGGGCGCGCTCGGGCTGCTGTACGTCGCCGCCGACCTGACGGGGCTGGACCGCTCGCGGGTCGCCTGCGTCGTGGCCGTCGGCCTCGGCGCCCTGGCGCTGACGCTCGCGCTGAAGGCGGGGTTCGCCCTCCCGCGGCCGCCGGGCGCCGCCGAGGACGGCTTCGGCTTCCCGAGCGGGCACGCCCTCGGCTCGACCGCGGTGTACGGCGCGGTCGCCGCGATACTCCCCTGGGGCCGCCTGCGGGCGCGGGTCGCGGTCGCCGGAGTCGTCGTGGCGCTCGTCTCGTTCTCCCGGCTCGCCCTCGGCGTCCACTACCTCGCGGACGTCCTGGCGGGCGTCGCCGTCGGCGGCGCGGTTCTCCTCCTCGCGCTCCGACTCGGGCCCGGGGTCGATCCCGCCGCGGTCGACGACGCCGACGCCGGGCGGCTGTTCGACCTGGCGCTCGGCCTCGCGCTCGCCGGGGCCGCGACCGGCCTCGCCGGGGTCGGCGCGGGGTTCACCGGCGACGGGGCGTTCGCGCTCGGCGGGGTCGCCGGCGCGTGGATCGTCTGGCGCCTCGCGTCGGGCCGCCTCGCCGACGCGGCCGTCGGACGCGGGGGTGCCGCCGTCGGCGCCGCGGCGCTCGTCCCCATCCTCGGCGGCCTCTACGCGCTGGAGTCGCTGTCGCTGGCCCGGCCCGCGGTCGTCGTCGGGGCGGGCGCCCTCATGGGGGCGCTCCTCGCGCTCCCGGGGGTCGCGGCGAGCGTCGGGCGCCGGCTCTCGCGCTCGCGGGCTCGCAATCCGGCCGAGCGGGGCGACTGAGTCCGGGCGAGCGGGGCGACTGAGCGAACCGGACCCGCGAGCGACGGCCGACGGACGCCCGGCTACGGCGGCGGAAAAACGGAAGATCGGTGGTGTCGAGGGCCGGGGCGGCCGTCGAACCGCGGCCTCAGAACTTCTCGAGGTACTGCTCGAGTTCCCACTCGGAGACGGAGACGCGGAACTCGTCGTACTCGTGGCTCTTGGCCTCGACGAACTTCTCGTAGACGTGCTCGCCCAGCGCGTCCTGGACGACCTCGTCCCCTTCCAGGGCGTCGAGGGCCTCGCCGAGGTTGCTCGGCAGCGTCTCGATGCCGTACTCCTCGCGTTTCTCCTCGTCGAACTCGTAGATGTTCTCGCGGACGGGGTCGTCGCACTCCAGCCCCTGCTCCATGCCGTCGAGCCCCGCGTGGATGAGCGCGGCGAGCGCCAGGTACGGGTTGCACGACGGGTCGGGGAAGCGCGCCTCGATACGGCTGGCAGCCGGGACCCGCGCGGCCGGCTTGCGGATCAGCGCCGACCGGTTGCGGTCGGACCAGGCGACGTAGACGGGCGCTTCGTACCCGGGCACCAGGCGCTTGTAGCTGTTAACCGTCGGGTTGGTGACGGCGGCGAGCGCCTTGGCGTGCTTGAGGATGCCCGCGGTGAACTGCTTGGCCTCCGTGCTCAGGTTGAACTCGTCGTCGCCGTCGTGGAAGGCGTTGTTCCCGTCCTCGTCGAACAGCGAGATGTGCGTGTGCATGCCCGACCCGTTGATGCGCGCAATGGGCTTGGGCATGAACGTCGCGTGGTAGCCGTGCTCGGCGGCGATGGCGCGGACGACCATCCGGAACGTGGCGACGTTGTCGGCGGTCGACAGCGCGTCGTCGTACTCGAAGTTGATCTCGTGTTGGCCCTGGGCGACCTCGTGGTGGCTGGCCTCCATCTCGAAGCCCATGCTCTCCAGGCCGTAGATGATGTCGCGGCGGACGTCGGAGGCGAGGTCCTTGGGCGCGACGTCGAAGTAGCCGCCGGCGTCGTTGGTCTTGGTCGTCGCGCGCCCGTCCTCGTCCTCCTCGAAGAGGAAGAACTCCGGCTCGGGGGCGGCGTTGACCTCGTAACCCATCTCCTCGGCGCGGTCGAGCGCCTGCTTGAGGACGTAGCGCGGGTCGCCCGCGAACGGCTCGCCGGTCGACGTGTCGATGACGTCGCACATCAGGCGGGCGGACGAGCCCGACTCGTTCGACCGCCACGGGAGAATGGCGAACGTCTCCGGGTCGGGTTTGAGCCGCATGTCCGACTCCTGGATGCGGACGAAGCCCTCGATGGAGGAGCCGTCGAAGTAGATGCCCTCGGTGAACGCCTTCCTGGCCTGGGAGGCCGGGATGGCGACGTTCTTGACCGTCCCCAGGATGTCCGTGAACTGGAGGCGGAGGAAGTCGACGTCCTCCTCGTCGATCTCGTCGAGTACGTCCTGTGCAGCGTCGCTCAAGCCACCGTCTGGTGCCGTATTTCCGTCCGTCATGTTATGGACACGTGGTGCGAATACTCCCAGTATAAAGGCCTTGTCGATAAGTGCAGAATCATCCGGTCTCCGCGGAGAATTGGATATTCGTAAAATTCTAATGCCCCCGGAGAGTGATTGGGTGTAATGACGTACGAAAACCTCGACGCGAAACTCATCAATGCACTACTGGGCGACGGCCGCGCCTCCCTCAGGAGCCTGGCCGAGGAACTTGACGTCTCGGTCACGACCGTCTCGAACCACCTTCGCGACCTGGAGGACGAGGGGGTCATCGAGGGGTACACGCCCGTCGTCAACTACGACGCGCTCGGCTACGACGTCACCGCGATCATCCAGCTGAAAGTCGAGGGGAGCGCCCTGCCGGAGATCACCGACCGCCTCCAGGAGCAAAAGCAGATGATCTCCGTCTACGAGGTCACCGGCGACTACGACATCATCGCCATCGGCAAGTTCACCGACACCGACGGCATGAACCGCCAGATCAAGGCGCTCCTGACCGACGCGGACATCCGCGAGTCCAACACCAGCGTCGTGCTCAACGCCGTCACCGAGAACGAGCAGTTCGATCTCGACATCACCGAGGACTAAGGCGGGACCACCACCGGCGCGTACGACGCGCCGGCCGGTCCGGGTTGGTCGTCGCACTGTGATTCGTGCGCGACCCCGGAGCGGCGCGTAGCGCCTCTTATGTCCGCGCGCCGCGAACGAGCCCCGATGAGCACCGGCCGGATCACCCTCTACGTCGCCGCGAGCGTCGACGGCTTCATCGCCGCCCCGGACGGGGGCGTCGAGTGGCTGGACGAGTACCAGCGCGAGACCCGCGGCGCGGACGCGGCGGCCGACGGGGCGGGGAGCGAGCCGGGCGGGTACGACGAGTTCTTCGCTACAGTCGAGTGCCTCGTCATGGGCTCGACGACCTACGAACAGGTGCGCTCGTTCGGCGCGTGGCCCTACGGCGAGACGCCGACGTACGTCCTCACCCGCCGGAAGCGCGAGCGCGCCAGCGACGCCGTGGAGTTCGTCGAGGGCGACGTCGACGTGCTGGCGACGCGGCTCTGCGACGAGTACGACCACGTCTGGCTGATCGGCGGCGCGGACGTCGCCCGGGCGTTCCTCCGCGCGGGGCGGGTCGACGAACTCCGACTGAGCCTGATCCCCGTCCTGCTCGGCCGCGGGATTCCGCTGTTCGGGGACGACGACGAGCGCCGCGGACTGCGGCTCCTCGCGTCGACGACCCGCGAGACGGGGGTCGTCGAACTCCGCTACGCGGTCGAGGCCTGAAACCCACCTTTTACTCGGTCGGTCGCTTCGCTCCACTCCCTCGCAAAAGCTGGACCAAAAGATCGCACGACGTCGGTCGAGCGAGCAACCGCCAGACCCCGAATCCGCACCCCGATCCGATTACTCGAAGCCGTCCTCGAACACGAAGGTGCCGTTCCGCTGGACGACCTCGCCGTCGACCTCGATGACCGAGTCCTCGCTCATGTCGACGATCATGTCGACGTGCTCCGCGCTCTCGTTGATCTCATTGTCCTCGCCGACGGTCTCGGGGTAGGCCGAGCCGACGGCCATGTGGACCGTGTCGCCCATCTTCTCGTCGAACAGCATGTTGTAGGTGAACCGGTCGATGTTCCGGTTCATGCCGATCCCGAGTTCGCCGAGGTAGCGCGCGCCCTCGTCGGTCTCGAAGACGCCGTCGAGGACGTCCTCGTTGCGCTCGGCGGAGTAGGACTCGACGCGGCCGTCCTCGAAGCGGACCCGGACGCCCTCGATCTCGCGACCCTGGCGGTACAGCGGCTTGTCGAAGTGCACCTCCCCCTCGACGCTGTCGCGGACGGGCGCGGTGAACACCTCGCCGCCGGGGAGGTTCTTCTCGCCGTGGTCGTTGAGGCTGACGTTGCCCGCGATCGACATCGTCACGTCGGTATCCTCGCCCGAGCGGATGCGCACCTCGTCGGCCGGGTCGAGGATGTCGACCAGCTGCTGCTGGTGCTCGTGCTGAGCCTCCCAGTCGAGGGTGACGGCGTCCCAGACGAAGTTCTCGTAGGCCTCGGTGCTCATGCCCGCGAGCTGGGCGTGTCCCGACGTGGGGTACTGGGTGAGACACCAGCGCTTCGAGAGGCGCTCCTGCTGGACGGGCTTGAACGCCCGGCGGTAGGCCGCGTTCGTCTCCGGTTCGACGTCGGCCTGCTCGGAGACGTTCGCCCCGCCCCGGGCGAGGACGAACACGTCCGTCTCCTCGTACATCGCCAGCTGGTGGTCGGGCGTCTCGAAGTCGTCCTCCCGCGCGCGGAGGAACGCCCTGCTGGCCCGCTCGGAGTTGGTGAGGTAGACCGGGTTGGCGCCGCGGTCCCCGATGATCTCGTGGAGCGCCACCGCGAGGTCCTCGGCGGCCGACGGGAGTGCGATGACGACGTTGTCGCCCGACTCGATCCCGGTCGAGTGGTCGACGATGGTCTCTGCGTGCTCGCGGATGCGCGGGTCCATGTCACGCTCTGTCGGCGGCGTGCCAATCTCTCTTTCGGATCGACCTTTTTCTGCGTCGGGTGCCGCCGAAGGCGGCACCACTCCTTGAAAAAGCTCGACCAAAAAGGTCCGAACCTCCTCGCTCGCGTCGCTCGCTCGTCGGTTCGGTCTGAAACGGTGCTCTCCACTCGGGAGGTGCGTCGCCGTGACGGGGGCGTTCGGGGGCGGCGTTCCGGGGAGACGGAACCGAGAGATCCCGCCTAGTCGCGGGGGCTCGTCGACGCGACGCCGTCCGCGTACCCTTCGAGGAAGAACTTGCCGATCCAGAGGAGCGCGATGACGACGCCGACGAGCGCGACGAGGGCCTGCGCGATCCCGTCGAGGGACCTCGCCGCGGCGAGCGTCACCGCGAGGATCAGCAGGACGCCCAGGGTGTCGCGGAATCGCCACTCGTCCATAGCCGGGGTCGTGTATGAGCGGTAATGGTTCTTCTGTTACAGATGTGGAGGGTCGCGAAACGCTCGCGGCGGCCGACGTCGCCGGTCGGCGGGCGCGACGGAGACCCGGCCCGCCGTAGTCGAGGCGCCGGGAGCCGGTCCCTGTCGACGGCGCGACCACGGGCTATTTCTCCCTCTCGCACCTCCGTTGGACCATGATCGACCTCCGATCGGACACCGTCACGCGCCCGAGCGACGCAATGCGCGATGCCGCCCGCGACGCGGAGGTGGGCGACGACGTCTACCGGGAGGACCCGACCGTGAACGAACTCGAACGGCGCGCCGCCGAGGTCGTCGGCAAGGAGGCCGCGCTGTTCGTCCCCTCGGGGACGATGGGCAACCAGGTCGCCGCGCGCGTCCACACCGAGCGCGGCCAGGAGGTCATCCTCGACGAGGGGGCCCACATCTACAAGTGGGAACTCGGCGGGCTGAGCCAGCACTCCGGCGTCCGCGCCCGGATCGTGGACCCCGGCGAGCGCTGCGTCCCGACGCCCGAGCAGGTCCGCGAGGCGTACGTCGAGGAGGACCTCCACCGGCCGGGGACGGGGCTGCTCGCCCTGGAGAACACCCACAACAGCCGCGGCGGCGTGGCGATCCCGGTCGACCGCCTCGCGGCGGCGGCCGAGGCCGCCCACGACCGGCTCGCACGG
>Ga0207718_100529_pt1 | contig 32486 bp, 27 predicted proteins | sample A23M2SouthBayCA_FD_187749 | JGI IMG/M metagenome (GOLD analysis project Ga0207718, IMG submission 187749) | Aerobic enrichment media microbial communities from Eden Landing Ponds, California, USA - A23 M2 (SPAdes) | ecosystem: Environmental > Aquatic > Marine > Unclassified | place: Emeryville... | reverse complement strand
GATCGGCACGGTGTTCATGGCCGGCATCCATGACTTCGGTACGCTCTGGGCATCCGTCCGCAACCGGGGCCAGTCGGTGGGTGTGATTGCCCGCAATGTCATCAGCCCGCGTGCGCTGATGCTGTTCCTTCTGATCATCTTCTTCCTGCTGTTGATGGTGAATGCGGTCTTTGCCGTGGCCATCGGTACGCTGTTCTCCACCTTCCCGGAGAGTGTGCTGCCGTACTGGCTGCAGATTCCGATCGCCATCACCATCGGTGTCCTGGTCTATCGTCGCAACTGGCACATCCTGATGCCGTCGCTGGCTGGGCTCATCCTGCTGCTGTTCCTGGTCTACGCCGGCACACTCGCACCGCTGGGGCTGCCCGAGCAGATGGGGGGCTATTCCAGCACCGCCTGGTGGGTGCTGATCATGCTGGGTTACGGCGCTATTGCCTCGCGCCTGCCGGTCTGGCTGCTGCTTCAGCCCAGGGACTTCATCAACTCGCATCTGCTGTTCATCTGCCTCGCGCTGGTTTATATGGGTGTGTTCATCGGGCAGCCCGAGATTGTTGCGCCGATGTACAACACGGCCGTTCCCGATGATGCGCCACCGCTGCTGCCGCTGCTGTTCGTGACCATCGCCTGTGGTGCGATTTCCGGGTTCCACGGTCTGGTCAGTTCCGGTACCTCCTCCAAACAGCTGGCGCACGAGACGGATGCCCGGTTCGTGGGCTACCTGGGGTCCACAGGCGAGGGGCTGCTGGCGGTTGCGGCCATCCTGGCAACGGCTGCCGGCTTTGCCACCGTTGGGGACTGGAACGAGCATTACGGTTCATGGGCCGAGGCCAGCAGCCAGGGGATTGCGGCTTTCGTGGAAGGGGCCGGTAACCATGTGAACCAGCTTGGTATTCCTGTGGAAGTGGCGACCACCTTCATGTCCATGATGGTGGTGGCATTCGCTGCGACCACCCTGGATACCAGCATGCGCCTGCAGCGGTTCATCCTGGGTGAAATCGGTCGCCAGTACCGGATGCCAGCCCTGGGCAACATCAACTTTGCGACCGTTCTGGTTTTCCTGAGCTGTGCTGCGTTGGCGTTCTTCGCCGATCCCTCGAATCCAGGGGCCGGGGGTATGGTGCTCTGGCCGCTGTTCGGCACCACCAACCAGCTCACAGCCGGACTGTCGCTGCTGGTCCTGACGCTCATCCTCTGGCACCTGAAGCGTCCCATCATCTACAGCCTGGTGCCGTTCCTGTTTGTGGGCGTGATGACCATCTGGAGCATGATCATCAATATCGGCACCTACCTGCGGGAGGGCAACATGCTGCTGGTGGTGATCGGTGGTTTGATCTTCGTGCTCAACATCTGGCTGATTCTGGAAGGGATCAACGCGGTGCGCCAGAAGCGCGATCCCTCCGAACTGCTGGATACGGACAATGATTAGGGAAGGGCTGCGGCGCCTGTTCGCGTTCTACGACGAGATGTACCAGGCGCCGTATCGCCGGATTGAACGCCGTGCCCAGCGCCGCAGGGACGATCTGTTCCGGCTCATGGTGCTGTCCGAGTCACTGGGCGTGCCCAATCCCGCGGCCTTTTACACCCTTGAACTGGTGCCCTTCATGCTGGAGGACTTCCATGAATGGCACCAGCGCATGGGGATGGAGCATTCCCCGCTGGAGGGCTTCCGTTGCTGCTAGGGCGCCTCTTCGGCCGTAAAGCCGCACCGGTGGATACCGGCGAGGGCGCGCGGCTGGTGTTCTTCGGTGGCAAGGGGGGCGTGGGCAAGACTACCTGTGCTTCCGCTTATGCCCTTGCCAGGGGGCGTGAAGGGGAAAGGGTGCTGGTCATTTCCACGGATCCGGCCCACTCCCTGGGGGATCTATGGTTGGTCTCCCTGGGACCATCGCCCAAGCGGGTAGCCGAAGGCGTGGAAGCGCTGGAGCTGGATCCTGCTAAGGCCCTTGAGAATTACATCAGCCAGGTGCGTGAGAACCTGCGCGACCTGGCCAGCCCGGAGGTGCGCGAGGCGGCGGAACGCCAGGCCTCGCTTGCGGCCGGGGCCCCGGGGGCCGAGGAGGCGGCCCTGCTGGATGAACTGGTGCGCCTGACCCTTGGGAATGAGAGCCGGTACGACCGGATCGTGTTCGATACCGCGCCCACGGGCCATACGCTTCAACTGTTGCAGTTGCCGGAGGTCATGCGCACCTGGACGGAGGCGCTGTTGGAAAAACGCCGGGAGGCGGTGGATACCAGCAGTGCGCTGCAGGGGTCGGAGGGAAGCCCCGAAGATCGGGCCGCGCGGATTCTGGCGGAGCGCCGGGATCGCTACATGGCGATGCGGGATCGCCTGAGGGATCCGAATCGGACCCGCTTCATTCCGGTCCTTAATCCGGATCGCCTGTCACGGGAGGAAACCCGTCGCATGGTGGCGACCCTGGAAGAGGTGAATGTCCGGGTGGATACGCTCATCCTCAACCGGGTCCTGCCTGAAAGCGCGGACGGCGATTTTGCCCGCCGGCGCCGCGAGTCCGAAGCGGATCACATCGCGGCGACACGTCAGGCCTTTCCCGGGATGACCCTGATCCAGCTGCCCCTGAATGCGGCCGACGTGAGCCGTGACCAGGGGCTTGAGGAACTGGCCGGGGCGCTTTAGGCCCAGGCCTTTTCCAGCACCGCACGGGCATCCTCGAGCGAGGCTTCCTTCGGATTGAACATGATGGAGCCGTCGTCGATGGTCATCTGCGCAATCCGGTCCAGCTGGCTCTTCTCGACCTTGCCGGTTTCCTGGAGGGTGCGCGGCAGCCCACAGTGGCGATGGAGGTCGTCACGCAGCTTGCGGATGGTCGCAATGGACTCCTCGGCACGCTGGCTCTTGGGCGTCATGGCGTAGATCTCGGGGCCGGCCAGGTGCAGCAGCAGCTCGCTCAGCGGCTCACGGATCTCTTCCAGGTTGTATTCCAGCACGTAGGGCAGGAACAGGCTCATGCACAGCCCGTGGGGCAGGTGGCAGGCCGCGCCCAGTGAGTGGCCAAGGGCATGGACCAGACCAACCATGGAGTTCGAGAAGGCAATCCCCGCCATGGTGGAGGCCTGGGCCAGCTCCAGGCGTCGCTCGGCGTCGTCCGGCTTTTCCATGACCTTGAGCAGGTTGTTGCTGATCTTCCTGATGGCTGCCGCCGCGTAGGCGTCACTCAGCGGGTTCTTGGCGAGACAGGTGAAGGCCTCCACCGAGTGGGTCATGGCATCCATACCCGTGGCCGCCGTGATCTGCGGGGGCAGGGTGAGCGTCATGCGCGGATCGAGCACCGCCGCGTCCGGAAGCATGAAGCCGGAGGCAAAGGGCAGCTTGACCTCTTTCTCGGTATCCGCGATCACGGCCACGTTGGTGACCTCGGATCCGGTGCCGGCCGTGGTCGGGATCACGAAGAATGGCTTGAGCGGGCGCTTGAGCACGCCGGAACCGGCGTACTGGGCAATGTCATCACCGCCTTCGGAGACCAGGATGTTCACCGCCTTGGCCGTGTCGATTGGCGAGCCGCCGCCGATGGCGAGAATCCCGTCGCACTTCTGTTTGCGGTATTCCTTCGCGATCGCAGTGACCGTCTGCTTGGAGGAGTCAGCGGGCACGTCGTCATAGACTACGGTGATGTCCATGCCGCCTTCCTCGCAGGCAGCCAGGACCTTGTCCAGAAGGCCTGCGTTACGCACTCCCTTGTCGGTGACCACCATGGGCCGCTCCACAGCGCGGGAGCTGAACTCGTAGGGCAGGTGTTCGAGTGCTGCCTGGCCGGCGATGACCTTGACCGGGCAGAAGAATTCGTAATAGCTCATGATGACCTCACCGTGTCCACAAAATTCATTGCCACTTTCAGATAGATGCGGGCCGCGCTGAAGACTTTCTCAGGCAGGCCCAGATTATCCGGGTATTCCTTGACCGCGCGGGAGGCAACCAGCCGCGGCAGGATGAAGGTCTCGAGGCGGTTGAGTACACGCGTCATGCGCACCGCGTAGCCCAGGTCGCCATCCACCAGCATGCGGTCATTGGCGAAGGACTGGGCGGTTTTCTCCTGGAACGACAGGACCAGAAAAGCGTGATGCAGGTGCTTGAACTGGATGCTCAGGTCGGGCCTCTGGGCCACGCTGCCGCCCAGATACTGGAGGCTGCCGTCGCGCTGCTTGCGGATGAACAAAGCCGGGCCCTTCGGCATGACCTGCATCGAGAAGAGGAAGCCATCCGGAAGGACGGCCACTTCGCCACGGACTTCATCGTCCACCTGGCTGATCGCTTCCAGCGAGCGGCCAACAACATCCAGCATCAGCTGGACATAGGTACGCTTGGCCTGGGAGGCCAAGGGTCTCAGACGTTCTCGGATCATGATGGTCGATTCCCTGCGTAGAAAGCGGTTTCGCGTTGAACGTGATAGGCTACGCCACCGTGCGCAGGCCCACCTGAATTGTCCGACGCCTTTTGTACCACAGCGCCGGAACCGATGACAGGGTGGCAGGTTATCCAGAACGGGAGGACATGGCATTGGCACAAACGGCACCCGCACCCATTCCCGGATTGCAGTACTGGGAGCGCCGCACGTCCGCGGGCCATCTCGTCACAGGCTGGCACTCACAACCCAGTGGCCGACCGGTGGTGCACTTCATCCATGGCAACGGCTACAACAGCCTGGTCTATCTGCCCCTCCTGGAGCGCCTTGCCGAGGACTATGACCTGTTCCTGAGCGACGTCCAGGGCCATGGCGCCAGTGAAGAGAACGGTGAATTTCTGGGCTGGAACCGGACCTCCGAGCTGTGTGAGGAAACCTGGCAGGCATTCGCCCATCTCTGGGAAGGGCAGCCCCATTACGCCATGGGCCACAGCTTCGGCGGCATCATGAGCCTGTTGATGATGGAGCGGGATCCGGCCCTCTTCGACCGCGCCGTCCTTCTGGACCCGATTATCTTCTCCAGGCGGATGCTGTGGGTGATGCGCCTTGGTACCTGGCTTGGACTCTGGCAGAACAATGGCTTCTCGAAGAAGACACGGCAGCGCCGGCGTGAGTGGCCGGATCGTGCCACCGCGCTGGAAAGCCTGGAAGGGCGAGGCATGTTCCGGGGCTGGACTCCGGAAGCGCTCCGGGCCTACGTGGACCATGCGCTGATCGAGCAGGACGGCCAGGTGGTGCTGCGGTGTCCGCCAGAGGTGGAGGCGGCGATTTTTGCCGGCTATCCACGTGGACTGTGGCGGGCCATGAAGCGCTTGCGCACCCCCAGCCATGTGATCCATGGCGAGAGTACCTACGACTTCGTGTGCGACTCCGTTGCACAATGGGTCACACTCAACCGGAACGTGAGTGCCGAGACACTGCCCGGGGGGCACTGCTTTATGCAGCAGGCCCCGGGAACCGCGGCCGAAAAGGTGCGCGCAGCGCTAGCCGCCGCTCAGTGACTCCAGCCTCTGGCGGGCAATATCGCCAATCCTGCCTTCGCCCTGGGCGGCCTTCTGGTAGTACTGGCGGGCCTCGCTGGTACGCCCCTGGCCGGAAATCGCATCGCCGAGCCCAAGGTAGGCGATGCTGGTGGGCACGACCTCCAGCGAGGCCTTGAAGTCCTTCTCCGCGGCGTCAAAGTTGTCCAGCTCCTCATGGGCCAGACCCCGTCCGATGCGGTAACTGAACATCTCCGGGTAGAGCTCCACCGCCCGGTTGTAGTCCGCCAGTGCGGACTCGGTCTGACCCTGCTGCATCCGGATGTCGGCGCGCAGTTCCCGGAACGCGGCCTCGTCTGGAACCTGCTTTATGGCCTGCTCCAGCAGAGCCAGAGCCTTCTCGGACTCCCCTTCGCCGGCGGCCTTACGGGCCCGGTCGTAGGCTTCGTAGGCATCCGCATCCTCGCGTAGTCCGGCCATCATGCGCTGATAGCGTTCTTCCCCGAAGGTGCCTTCGCGCCCCAGTTCATCAGCAATCCGGCGGTTGGCCTCGACGCGCTCCTGGGACGGTGGGTGGGAACGGAAAAGCCCGGTTACGAAGTTGCTCTGCTCGTTCTTCGACAGACGCACGAAGACCTCCTGGAGCTGGACGGCGGCTTCCGGGTTGTAGCCGGCCTCGGCCATGTACTGCATGCCGTAGCGGTCGGATTCCAGCTCGTGGCTGCGGCTGTACTGCGCCATGATCAGCTGCGAGCCAAGGGCGGCGCCGCCCATGATCAGCCCGGCGTATTCATTGCCGTTCAGCGCCAGACCCAGGCCTATACCGGCCACCCCCAGGTTGATGAGGGTGCCGCGCTGCATGCGCTGCGCACTGTGGCGGGCTGCCGCGTGTACGATCTCGTGCCCCATGACGGCTGCCAGCTGGGCTTCGTTCTCAAGCTCCGTGAGCAGGCCCCGGTTGATCGCGATCTTGCCTCCGGGCAGGGCCCAGGCGTTGGGTACGCCGCTGTTGATCACGGTGAACTCGTAGGGGAGGTCGGGGCGGTCGCTGACGTCCGCCAGGGACTGGCCCACCTCGGACACGTAGTTGTTGAGTTTCTCGCCCCGGTAGTAGCGCCCGCCCTGGGTCTGGATGGTGGGCTGGTACTGCTCCCTGCCGATCTGGAGCTCATCGGACTCAGAGACCAGGCGCAGCTCACGCTCACCGGTGACGGGATTGACACCACAGCCGCCCACGAGAAGGGTTGTGAGGATCAGGGCCGGAAGGGCATGAAGGTGTTTCAGGCGCCGCATGGGTCAGGGTACCTCGTCTGTGAAAGGGAGTCAGTTTCCGTTATAGTGCGCCGGATTCCACGCAGATTGCAAAGCCGCCATGAATGATGAAACCCTGCTCGCACGGGTCTCGCGCTTCATCGGGACCCTGCGTCACTGCCAGCATCTGGGTATCCGGGCTGTATCCGCCACGGAGAATGAGCTGGTCGTTGAACTGCCTTATTCCGATGCCATTGTAGGCAACCCGGAGACCGGGGTGATCCACGGCGGGGCGATCACCACGCTCATGGATACCGCCTCCGGTACGGTGGTGATCTGCGCGCTGCCGGAGTTTGAGCTCTGCCCTACACTCGATCTGCGGGTGGACTACATGCGGGCGGCTGAGCCGGGGCATCCGGTGTACGCACGGGCACGGGCCTACCGGGTAACCAGTAATATCGTCTTTACCCGCTGTGAGACCTTCCAGGAGGATCCGGAGCAGACCATTGCCCACTGTGTGGGAACCTTCATGCGGATCGGCCCGGAAGCCACGCCCAAGGCCTACCGTGACCTGATCACGGGAGGGTATGACGAATGAGCCTGTCCGGTGAGATGCGCAGTGCCCTGGAGGCCGGGGATTACCAGGCCCTGATCCAGGCCGTGCCCTACGCCCGAACCCTGGGCATGGAATGCGAGACCTTCGGCGAGGAGGTGGTGTTCCGCCTGCCGCGCAGTGATGACAACCTTGGCAACCCCATCCTGCCGGCCATCCACGGTGGCGTGATCGGTGGCTTCCTCGAGATGTCCGCCATGATCTCGCTCATGATGTCCCAGGAGACGCCCCGGTTGCCGCGGATCGTGGACTTTTCCCTGGATTACCTGCGCGCAGGGCTGGACCGGGATACCTTCTGCGAGTGCCACCTGACCCGCCAGGGCAACCGGGTGGCGAACGTGATCGTGACCGCGTGGCAGCAGTCCCGGCGTAAGCCCATTGCGACGGCACGCGCGCACTTCATCATGGATTGACCCCGAAACCTGAACCTGTAGACATGATGGATGGACCTACCCCGCCTCAACGTCGTGGGTTACGTTGAGGGGGTAAAGCCAAACAACACAGAGCCACTATTGAGGGGGGCAGGTCATGAATCAGTCTAACGCAAATTCTGCAGCCGATGTTAAGCAGGCGGTGGCCCAGGCTACGGATGTCCATGGCGCCTACATCGGGCTGGACGTGCATAAGGACAGCCTGTCGGTGTCGGTGGCCGAGGCGGGGCGTCAGCAGCCGGTGTTTGAGGGTGAAATCCCCAACGAGCCGGCCGCAATTGATCAACTCGTGCGCCGACTCAGCCAGCGCTTTGACGGCCAGGCGCTTCTGTTCAGTTACGAGGCCGGCCCCTGTGGTTACGGGCTCTATCATCAGGTGCGCGCCAGTGGCCACGATTGCGAGGTGGTGGCTCCGGCGCTGATCCCCACACGCAGCGGGGACCGGATCAAGACCGATCGTCGGGATGCACAGATGCTGGCCCGGCTGTCGCGCTCGGGTGAGCTGACCCCGGTGTGGGTGCCCACCCCGGAGCAGGAGGCCATCCGCGATCTCACGCGAGCTCGCGAAGACCTCAAGGCGATCGAGCTCAAGGCCCGCCAGAGACTGGGGGCGTTTCTGCTGCGCCATGGCAAACGCTACACCGGCAAAAGCAAATGGACCCAGGCGCACTGGCGCTGGCTGGAGCAGGTGAGCTTCGACTCGCCCGTCCAACAGATCGTGATGGAGGAGTACGTCGAGGCGGTTAAGCATGCCCAGCGCCGGGTTGCAGCCCTGGAGCAGCAGATGGAGCAGGCGCTGGAACAGTGGTCACTGGCGCCGGTGGTCACCGCTTTGATGGCACTGCGCGGGGTGGGGCTGATCAGCGCCATGACGGTGCTGGCCGAGCTCGGTGACCTCAGCCGCTTCGACTCCCCGCGTCAGCTGATGGCGCACCTGGGACTGGTCCCAAGCGAGCACTCCAGCGGTGGGAGCCGGCGCCAGGGCGGGATCACCAAAACCGGCAATGGCCATGTGCGACGGGTGCTGGTTGAGACTGCCTGGAGTTACCGCTTCCCGGCGCGGCGCACCCGCCAGATCCAGAGGCGGGCCGAACAGAGCTCGCCCCGGGTCCAGACCATGGCCTGGGAGGCGCAGAAACGGCTGTGCAGTCGCTATCGGCGCCTGGCGGCCACCGGTAAAGCCAAGCAGCAGGTCACCACAGCGGTGGCCCGGGAGTTGGCGGGCTTTATCTGGGCCATCGCCTGTGAGGTGATGGGCAAGGCCCACAGCTCACGCGCGGTGGTGTGACCATGCGTGCTCAGTGTCTGGCGGTCAGCGGGTGTCGGGCCAGTGGGAGAACCCCTGAATCTCCTATGAGGCCCCCGCCGTGAAAGGGCTGGGTGACCCTCGCCTGTAGACAAGGGCAGCTCCGCGACGAAGTGATGACAGGTCGGTAACCAACCCACGAATACCAGAGAGATCCACCGTCGCTGATAGCCCCTCGCTCGCTGACCGCCAGACATTGAGGACGATCGAATGCAGAGAAAAACCGAAACCTTGACAGGTCAATCCATACCAGGAGTCTGCCTTGCAGGCGATCAAAGGTATCGCGAGCGAGGCTCGCTCCTACGGTGTATGTGGTAGGAGCCCGCCCCGCGGGCGATCCGTGGTACGGGGTCAGGAGTTTGCCCGCAGCCGCTCCAGAAGCGCTGAGGTATCCCAGCGTCCCCCGCCCAGGTTCTGCACGTCTGAGTAGAACTGGTCGACCAGTGCGGCAACGGGCAGGCTGGCGCCGTTGTTCCGGGCCTCCGCAATGCAGATGCCCAGGTCCTTGCGCATCCAGTCAACTGCAAAGCCGTGGTTGTACTCTCCCTCGATCATGGTCTGGGCGCGGTTATCCATCTGCCAGGACTGGGCCGCACCGCCACTGATGGCCTGCACAACCGATGCCGGGTCAAGCCCCGCCTCCTCGGCGAAATGAAGCCCTTCCGAGAGCCCCTGCAGAAGACCGGCGACGGTAATCTGGTTCACCATCTTGGTGAGCTGGCCATGACCCGCTCCCCCCATGTAATGCACGGCCTTGCCGTAGCAGTTGAGCACGGGCAGGGCCCGGTCGAAGGCGCCACGTTCGCCACCGCACATGATGGTCAGCTGGGCGTTTTCGGCACCCTTCTGGCCGCCGGAGACCGGCGCGTCCACCCAGCTGTGCCCGGCCTTGGCCGCCTGTTCCGCCAGTTCCCGGGTAACACTGGCTGACGCCGTGGTGTGGTCGATCAGAAGCGCGCCCTCAGGAGCATTAGCAATGATGCCGTACTCGCCGGTGTAGAGCGCTCTCAGATCCGGATCCGCCCCCACGCAGGTAACGACGGCATCCGCATCCACCACGGCCTGCCCAATACCTTCTGCGGTCTCGCCGGGGTAGTCGCGGGCCCAGTCCTGTGCCTTTTCTTCCGTGCGGTTGTAGACCCGCACACTGAATCCGTCATGCCGGGCCAGGTGCCCGGCCATGGGAAAACCCATGACCCCGAGTCCAATGAAAGCAATCTGCATGGGACGCTGCCTCCTCCTGTCTCCTGAAACGAGAAAACCCGCTCGGGAGCGGGTTTTCGGGGGTGCTGTTACTCGCTGGGATAGTCGCGCTTGGTATAGCCGCTGTAGAGCTGGCGCGGCCGGCCGATGCGGTAGTTGCCGCTGACCATCTCGTTCCAGTGGGAGAACCAGCCAATCGTGCGCGAGAGCGCGAAGATCACTGTGAACATCGAGGTCGGGATGCCGATGGCCTTGAGGATGATCCCGGAGTAGAAGTCGACGTTCGGGTAGAGTTTGCGCTCAATGAAGTACTCGTCTTCCAGAGCGATCTGCTCGAGGCGCTGGGCAATCCGCAGCAGCGGGTCATTCTCAAGCCCCAGCTCCTGAAGTACCTCGTGGGCGGTGTCGCGCATAACCCGGGCGCGCGGATCAAAGTTCTTGTAGACCCGGTGGCCGAAGCCCATCAGGCGGAAGGGGTCGTCCTTGTCCTTGGCCCGCTCGACGCAGTGTTCGACGTTGGATTCATCACCGATCTCGTTGAGCATGTTCAGGACCGCCTCATTGGCACCGCCGTGTGCCGGCCCCCAGAGGGCTGCAATGCCCGCCGCGATGACCGCGAAGGGATTGGCGCCGGTGGAGCCCGCGAGGCGGACCGTGGAGGTGGAGGCGTTCTGCTCATGGTCCGCGTGCAGGATGAAGATCTTGTCCATGGCCTTGGCCAGGACCGGGTTCACCTTGTATTCCTCACAGGGTACGCCGAACATCATGTACAGGAAGTTCTCGGCATAGCCCAGATCGTTGCGCGGATACATGAAGGGCTGGCCGATCGAGTACTTGTAGCACATGGCCGCGATGGTCGGCATCTTGGCGATCAGACGGTGGGCCGCAACTTCGCGCTCGTGCACGTCGGTAAGGTCCATGGTGTCGTGATAGAAGGCGGAGAGTGCCCCGACCACGCCGACCATGATGGCCATCGGGTGCGCGTCGCGGCGGAACCCGTTGAAGAAATGGCTCATCTGGTCGTGGATCATGGTGTGATTGTTGACGGTGCGGCGGAAGCGTTCATTTTCTTCGGCGGTGGGGAGTTCGCCGTGGAGCAGCAGGTAACAGACTTCGAGGTAATCGGCGTTGTTGGCCAGCTGCTCGATGGGGTAGCCGCGATGCAGGAGAACCCCGTTCGCCCCGTCGATGAAGGTGATCTTCGATTCGCACGCGGCGGTGGAAACAAAACCGGGGTCGTAGGTGAACCAGCCTTCCGTGACCAGATTTCTCACATCAATCACATCAGGGCCCTGTGTACCGGAATAGACCGGAAGTTCCAGGGTTCGGCCTCCGACCGAAAGCGTTGCTTTCTCGTTGGACATGGTGTTCTCCTGTCAGTTCAGCAAACCAGTGCTGGAGATGACGCACAGCGAACCCAAGTATCGCAGAAGATTGACCCGGACGTCACGGATCAGGCGTCGGGGTGGGCCAGTCGGCGGGATCGCTTCTAACGCCTTCGCGGTTCGCGAAAATATAGGGCGGTGTTACCAATTGTCAATCTGTCTGTTACCTGCGGGCCGCTGGAGGTCCTCTTGCCGGTTTGTAATCACCGGGGGCAGTCTCTATAATTCCAAGCCCGTAGACGGGAGCCCGCCAGAGACGGCGGTTCTAACCCGCCCGCTGATCAGAACGATGATCCACCAACACACTGTGCCCGGCTGTCGGGGCCGACCGACACCGCCCGGCGCACCAGACAGGGGTCAGGAGCCGTGACGACCAAACGACCGGTTAACCTAGAAATCAGCACCATCCATTTTCCCATTCCCGCCATTGCCTCAATCCTGCATCGAATTAGCGGTATTGTGGCATTCGTCGGGATCGCATTCCTTCTCTATGGCCTCGACCAGTCATTGGCCGGTGAGGCCGGGTTCGCGGCCGTGGCGGAGCTCATGACGCACCCGCTGAGCAAGCTGGTGGTCTGGGGCACGCTATCGGCGCTTGCCTACCATCTGGTGGCGGGTATCCGTCACCTGGTCATGGATATGGGCGTTGGGGAGACGCTTGAGGGCGGTCGACTCAGCACCAAGATCACCTTTGTGGTCTCTGCCGTACTGATTGTTCTGCTGGGAGTCTGGATATGGTAAAGAGTGTCACCAACCTCGGGCGCACCGGTGCCTATGACTGGCTGATGCAGCGCGTATCAGCCGTGGTGCTGGCGCTGTATACCCTGTTTCTGACGGGGTTTGTGCTGGGGTCGTCCGATCTCGATTACGCACAGTGGGCCGGCCTGTTCGACCAGATGTGGATGCGCATCTTCAGCCTGCTGGCGCTGATCTCGCTGGGTATCCACTCGTGGGTCGGTCTCTGGACGGTCACTACCGATTACATCAAGCCGACAGCGCTGCGGTTTGTCATCCAGGCCGGCTGCGGGCTGATCATGTTTATCTACCTCGTCTGGGGTGTCGAGATTCTCTGGGGGCTCTGAATCATGTCCAATCTTAGAACCATGTCGTTTGATGCACTCGTGATCGGTGGTGGCGGTTCCGGTCTGCGGGCCGCGCAGCAGCTGACTCAGTCCGGCATCAACACAGCATGCATCTCGAAAGTCTTTCCGACCCGGTCGCATACCGTCTCCGCCCAGGGTGGCATTACCTGTGCCATTGCCAGTGCGGATCCGAACGATGACTGGCGTTGGCACATGTATGACACCGTCAAGGGCTCCGACTACATCGGGGACCAGGAAGCCATCGAGTACATGTGTTCCGTCGGCCCGCGTGCCGTCTATGAGCTGGAGCACATGGGGCTGCCGTTCTCCCGTTTCGAGAATGGCCGTATCTACCAGCGGCCCTTCGGCGGTCAGTCCAAGGAATACGGCAAGGGCGGTCAGGCGGCGCGCACCTGCGCGGCAGCGGACCGTACCGGCCACGCACTGCTTCACACCCTCTACCAGGCGAACCTGCAGGGCGGCACCACCTTCCTGAATGAGTGGTATGCCGTCGATCTGGTGAAGAACCAGGATGGGCAGGTGGTGGGTGTCATCGCCATCGAGATGGAGACTGGCGAAGTCGTCTACATCAAGTCCAAGGCCACGGTATTGGCAACCGGCGGTGCTGGCCGCATCTACGCCTCCACCACCAACGCCCTGATCAACACCGGTGACGGCGTGGGCATGGCCCTGCGGGCCGGTATTCCGGTTCAGGATATGGAGATGTGGCAGTTCCACCCCACTGGTATCCATGGTGCGGGCACTCTGGTGACCGAGGGTTGCCGTGGCGAGGGCGGTTATCTGGTGAATTCGGAGGGCGAGCGCTTCATGGAACGCTATGCCCCGAACGCCAAGGATCTGGCCGGCCGCGACGTTGTGGCCCGGTCCATGGTTCTGGAGATTCTGGAAGGTCGTGGTTGTGGCCCCAACAAGGACCATGTCTACCTCAAGCTCGACCACCTTGGCGAGGAGACACTGAATCTGCGCCTGCCGGGTATCCTGGAGCTTTCCCGGACCTTCGCGCATGCGGATCCGGTGAAGGAGCCGATTCCGGTGGTGCCGACCTGCCACTACATGATGGGCGGCCTGCCGACCAACATCGGCGGTCAGGTGATGACCCAGGACGCCAGTGGCAATGACCAGCCCATTGAAGGGCTCTTTGCCTGCGGTGAGGCGGCCTCGGTATCCGTACACGGTGCCAACCGCCTGGGCGGCAACTCCCTGCTGGATCTGGTGGTGTTCGGCCGTGCCGCGGGCCTGCAGATCGAAAAGCAGCTGCGCGAGGGCGGCGACGCCATGGAGGCGAGTGAAAGCGACATCGAGCGCGCCATGGCGCGTCTGGATCGCCTCAACAGTGGTGAGGGCACCGAGCGTGTCTACGATGTCAAGAAGGAACTCCAGGACACCATGCAGCTTTACTTCGGGGTTTTCCGCGATGGCGAACCCATGGAGAAAGGCCTCAGAATTCTGGATGAGATCGGCGAAAAGATTCGCAATACGAAACTCGAGGACACCAGCAACGCCTTCAACACCGCCCGTGTCGAAGCGCTGGAACTGGAAAACCTCTACGAGGTTGCGTACGCAACGGCGGTATCAGCCATTGAGCGGCGTGAAAGCCGTGGCGCCCACGCGCGGAACGACTACACCGAGCGTGACGATGAACAGTGGCTGAAGCACTCCATCTACTTCCCGCTTGAAAAGCGGTTGGGGCAGCGTGAGGTCAACTTTGCGCCGCGCTCGATGGATGCGTTCCCGCCGACAGTCCGGAAGTACTAATAAAGAGGTGTTGTGATGCTGGTCAGTCTCTATCGATACAATCCTGAAACGGACAATGTGCCGTACATGCAGGACGTCGAAGTTGAGCTTCCGGAAGGCAAGGATCTGATGGTTCTCGACGTGCTGCACATGATCAAGGAGGATGATGTCAGTGTGGCATTCCGTCGTTCCTGCCGTGAGGGCGTCTGCGGCTCGGACGGGATGAATATCAACGGCATGAATCGGCTGGCGTGCGTCACGCCGGTGTCGGAAGTTGTTAAGAATAACAAGCTGGTACTGCGCCCGCTGCCGGGGCTGCCCGTGGTACGGGACCTGGTGGTGGACATGTCGATCTTCTACCAGCAGTACGAGAGGATCCAGCCGTACCTGATCAATGATAATCCGGAGCCCGCCATCGAGCGTCTCCAGTCCCCCGAGGACCGGGAGAAACTCGACGGGCTCTATGAGTGTATTCTATGCGCCTGCTGCTCAACGGCCTGCCCGTCGTTCTGGTGGAACCCGGACAAGTTCGTTGGCCCTGCTGGGCTGCTGCAGGCGTATCGTTTTCTGGCGGACAGCCGTGATACGGCGACCGCGGAACGTCTCGATAATCTGGATGACCCGTTCAGTGTATTCCGCTGCCGCGGGATCATGAACTGTGTGAGTGTCTGCCCCAAAGGACTGAACCCGACACGTGCAATCGGCCATATCCGTACTATGCTGATGCAGCGCACAACCTGATTATTGCGACACAGTTCACGCCAGAAGACGCTCAGGGCGGCCCGCAGGCCGCCCTTGGTTAATGCGCGTCACGGCAACACCGTGTCGCGCAAGGGCACGCGGCCGGAGCTCAAAAGGCCAGGGCCGCGTTTGCTGACACGAAGTCCAGTCAGAGGCGAGCGAGTGCCATGCATGAAAGCATAATGGAGCAGCTGTGGCGGACGTCCCACCTGCAGGGTGGGAATCTGGCTTACGTTGAGGATCTGTTCGAAACCTACCTCAAGGATCCCAACGGCGTTCCGGAAGAATGGCGGCGTTATTTTGACCAGCTTCCGGGAATACCAGGCGACCACAGACCCGATGTTCCACACCGAGAAATCCGAGACCAGTTCCGATACATTGCCCAGAACCAGCGCCGTTACTCTCCCGCCCAGGGCGCTCCCTCTTCCATCTCCAAGGCCGAAGAAAAGCAGGTCCGCGTTCTCCAGCTGATCAATGCCTATCGTTTCCGTGGCCATCAGAATGCGGACCTGGATCCCCTTGGGCTGCTGAACCGGCCCAAAGTGAAGGATCTCGATTTCCGCTATCACGAGCTGGATGATGACGATCTGGATGTGGAATACCAGACCGGGTCGTTGTTCTTCGGCTCTGAGCGGATGAAGCTGCGGGATATCATCGATGGGCTGGAGCGCACCTACTGCAGTACCGTGGGCGCCGAGTACATGCACATCGTGGATACCACGGTGAAGCGTTGGTTCCAGCATCGGCTGGAGAGCGTGAAGTCGCACCCCAACTATGAGACGAAAACCCGGCTGAACCTGCTGGAGCGGCTCAACGCCTCCGAAGGTCTGGAGAAGTATCTTGGTTCCAAGTACCCGGGGACCAAGCGGTTTGGGCTTGAAGGCGCGGAATCGCTCACACCCTGTGTCAGCGAGCTCATCCAGCGCGCTGGTTCCTACGGGGCGCGCGAGATTGTCATTGGCATGGCCCACCGGGGCCGGCTCAACATCCTGGTCAATACCCTCGGGAAGAACCCCAGGGAGCTGTTTGATGAGTTTGACGGCAAGGTGACCATGGACGAGGGCTCAGGGGACGTGAAATACCACCAGGGCTTCTCCTCCAACGTGATGACCCCCGGTGGCGAGGTCCACCTGGCGTTGGCCTTCAACCCGTCGCACCTGGAGATCGTGACCCCGGTAGTGAGCGGCTCAGTCCGTGCACGCCAGGCACGCCGCGAGGATGAGACGGGGCAGCAGGTGCTGCCGATCGCGATCCATGGTGATGCGGCCTTTGCCGGCCAGGGCGTGGTCATGGAGAGCCTCCAGATGTCCCTGACACGGGGCTTCGGCATTGGCGGCACCGTTCACATCGTGGTCAATAACCAGATCGGGTTCACCACCAGCCATCGCCTGGACGCGCGCTCAACCGAGTACTGCACCGATGTGGCGAAGATGGTCCAGGCGCCGATCCTGCATGTGAACGGCGATGATCCCGAGGCGGTGCTCTATGTGACCCAGCTCGCCATGGATTACCGCAACGAGTTCGGCCAGGACGTGGTCATTGACCTGGTGTGCTACCGCCGGCGCGGCCATAACGAGGCGGATGAGCCTTCCGCCACGCAGCCGCGGATGTACGAGAAGATCCGGAATCACCCCACGACCCGTGACCTGTATGTGAAGCAGCTCGTCAATGACGGGACCATCCAGGAGCAGGACGCCAAGAAGCTGTTCGAGGAGTACCGCGATAAGCTGGACAACGGCGACCATGTGGTGGACGCCCTGGTCAAGGAACCCAATACCGATCTCTACGTGGACTGGACACCCTACCTGGGTCATGAATGGACGGCGCGGTGCAAGACCAGCGTACCCATGAAGACCCTGCAGGCGCTGGGCCGCCGGATCTCGACGGTACCGGAAGGATTCACGGTGCAACGCCAGGTCAAGAAGATCATGGAGGACCGCGGCAAGATGACGCAGGGCGCGTTACCGTTGAACTGGGGTTACGCGGAAACGATGGCGTACGCCACGCTGCTGAACGAGGGGCATCCGATCCGCTTCACCGGCCAGGATTCACGCCGCGGCACCTTCTCGCACCGTCATGCGGTTCTGCACAACCAGAAGGACGGCAGCGAATACGTGCCGCTTGAGCACGTCCGGGATGACCAGCCGCGCTTCGAGATCTACGACTCTCTGCTCTCCGAGGCGGCAGCAGTGGGCTTTGAATACGGTTATGCCACGACCACGCCCACAACGCTGACCATCTGGGAAGCGCAGTTCGGTGACTTCGTCAATGGCGCGCAGGTGGTGGTTGACCAGTTTATCACCAGTGGTGAGCACAAGTGGGGGCGGCTCTGCGGGCTGACCCTGCTTCTTCCCCATGGCTATGAGGGCCAGGGGCCCGAGCATTCTTCCGCGCGGCTTGAGCGGTTCCTGCAGCTTTCAGCGGAGCACAACATCCAGGTCTGCGTTCCGACCACGCCGTCCCAGGTGTTCCACATGCTCCGCCGTCAGGTGAAACGGCCTCTGCGCAAGCCGTTGATCGCGCTGACGCCTAAGAGCCTGCTGCGTCACAAGGAGGCGGTGTCCTCGCTGGACGACCTGTGTGAGGGCACTTTCCGCACAGTCCTGCCTCCGAAGGAAATGCCGGACCCGCGGAAAGTTAACCGTTTGATCATGTGCAGCGGCAAGGTCTATTACGACCTGCTTGAGAAGCAGCGTTCCGACGGGCGGGAAGACACGCTGATCGTGCGGATCGAACAGCTCTATCCGTTCCCGCACGATGATCTGGACGCGGTGCTGGCACCCTATACCGGCATCGAGACCGCGGTCTGGTGCCAGGAGGAGCCCATGAATCAGGGCGCCTGGTATTCCAGTCAGCACCACATGCGGCATGCACTGGATCGCACCAGGAAGAAGCCGAGACTGCAGTACGCGGGGCGCAAGGCGTCGGCAGCGCCAGCCTCTGGTTATCCAAGCGTACACGCCCAGGAACAGAAACAACTCGTTGAAGACGCATTCTCCGTCTGACGGGTACTGACAAGTAAGGAAGAGCAATGACAACAGATATCCAAGCTCCGGTTTTTCCCGAATCAGTTGCGGAAGGCACGATCGCTACCTGGCACAAGAAACCCGGCGAACAGTGCGAGCGGGATGAGCTGATCGTCGATATCGAGACCGACAAGGTGGTGCTCGAGGTCGTGGCTCCCGGCGACGGTGTCATCAAGGAGATCGTCAAGGACGAGGGCGATACCGTTGAGAGTGGCGAAGTGATCGGGAAGTTCGCGGAAGGCGAGTCCGGTTCCGCCGGCAGCGGTGACGCGAAGGAGGAGTCTGAGGGCGGCGCCAGCGACGAATCCGCCGCCAGGGAAGAGCCAGCCCCCGAACAACCGGCCGCGGCCGATGACAAGGGCGAGGACAGTGGCGAGGAGCCGTTGGTCAGCCCGGCCGCGAAGAAGATGGCGGAAGAAAAGGGCGTTGATCTGTCGAAGGTCGAGGCCACCGGTAAGGGCGGCCGCGTGCTGAAGGAAGACGTTCAGCGCGCTGCGGATCAGAAAGGCAGTGAACCGGCGCCCGCCGCGAAAAGCAGTGGCGGCGCAGGCCAGTCGGCCGCCCCCGAGGCACCGGCCGGCAGCATGCCGCAGGGTGAACGCCCCGAGAAGCGCGTGCCCATGACCCGCATGCGCGCCAGCATCGCCAAGCGACTGGTGGATGTGCAGCAGACCACGGCCATGCTCACCACGTTCAACGAGGTGAACATGCAGCCGATCATGGACATCCGTCAGCAGTACAAGGAGTCCTTTGAGAAGCGCCATGGCGTTAAGCTCGGTTTCATGGGCTTTTTCGTGAAGGCGGCGACTGAAGCCCTCAAACGTTTCCCCGCGGTCAACGCCTCCATCGACGGCAATGAAATGGTCTATCACGGCTACCAGGATGTGGGTATCGCCGTTTCCACAGACCGGGGCCTGGTGGTGCCGGTGCTGCGTGACGCGGATGCACTCTCGGTCGCCGACGTGGAGCAGGGCATCAACACATTCGGCCAGAAGGCGCGGGACGGCAAGCTCACCATCGAGGAGATGACCGGTGGTACCTTCTCGATCACCAATGGCGGTATTTTCGGGTCGCTGATTTCGACGCCGATCCTGAACCCGCCACAGACGGCGATCCTTGGCATGCACAAGATTCAGGAGCGCCCTATGGCCGTCAACGGCGAGGTTAAGGTGCTGCCGATGATGTATCTGGCACTGTCCTACGACCATCGTATGATTGACGGTAAGGAAGCTGTGCAGTTTCTTGTGACAATCAAGGAGCTGCTTGAGGATCCGGCGCGGATTCTTCTGGACGTCTGACAACGAATCACTGGAAAGCAGGAAATACTATGTCCCAAGACTATGACGTCATCGTTATCGGCTCCGGCCCCGGCGGCTATGTGGCAGCGATCCGCGCCGGGCAGCAGGGAATGAACGTCGCCTGCGTCGAAGGCTGGAAGGACGACAAGGGCGACCAGGTGCTGGGCGGCACCTGCCTGAACGTGGGCTGTATCCCGTCCAAGTCGCTGCTTGAAACCTCCCATAAGTACGAGGAGGCGAAACACGGCTTCGAGAAGCAGGGCCTGAAGATCAAGGAGCTCGATGTCGATATCGAGCAGATGATGAAGAACAAGAACGAGATCGTCGGTAATCTCACCGGCGGTATCGCGGGGCTGTTCAAGTCCAACGGGGTTACCTCCATTCATGGCTGGGGCCGCGTGCTCAACAGCAAACAGGTGGAAGTAACCGACCTCAAGGGCAACAAGAGCACCTATGGGGCCAAGAACATCATCATCGCCACCGGTTCGCGCCCGATCGAGATTCCGCCGGCGCCGATGAAGGAAGGCAAGATCGTCGACAGCGAAGGCGCGCTGGAGTTTGATGAGGTGCCCAAGCGTGTCGGCGTAATTGGTGCCGGCGTCATCGGCCTCGAACTCGGCAGCGTCTGGAACCGTCTCGGGTCCGAAGTCACCATGCTGGAAGCTCAGGATACCTTCCTGGCCGGCGTGGATCAGGCCATCGCCAAGGATGCCCATAAGAGCTTCAAGAAGCAGGGCCTGGACATCCGCCTCAAGTGCCGCGTGACCAAGACCGAGGTGAAGCGCAACCTGGTCTACGTCACCTATGAGGACGGCGATGGTAACGAGCAGCAGATCAAGTGCGACAAGCTCATCGTTGCTGTCGGCCGCACCCCGAACACGGAAAAGCTGTTCTCGTCCGACTCCGGTGTGGATCTGGACGAGCGCGGCTTCGTGGCCGTGGACGACGAGTGCCAGACCAACGTGCCCGGCATCTATGCCATCGGCGACGTGGTGCGCGGGCCGATGCTGGCGCACAAGGCCTCGGAAGAGGGCATGATGGTGGTGGATCGGATCGCCGGCTATGCGACCGAGGTCAATTACGACTGCATTCCCAACGTGGTCTACACCCATCCGGAGCTGGCCTGGGTCGGCAAGACCGAGGAAGAGCTCAAGTCCGAGGGTGAGCCCTACAAGGTCGGCGCCTTCCCCTTTGCGGCGAACGGCCGGGCCATGGCTGCCAACGCAACCGAGGGCCAGGTGCGGATCATCGCCCACGAAGAGACCGACCGGATACTGGGTATGCACGTTGTCGGACCCCAGGCCTCCGAGATCATTGCCCAGGGCGTGATCGCGATGGAGTTCGGCTCCAGTGCCGAGGACCTGGCCCTGACCTGCTTTGCGCATCCGACGCTGTCCGAATCCGTCCATGAGGCGGCACTGGGTGTGGACGGCATGGCGATTCACAAGGCAAATCGGCGCCGGAAGAAATGACCGGCGCAATCTCCAACACAACAGGTTGTGATCTATGAATCTGCACGAATATCAGAGCAAACAGCTCTTTGGGGAGTACGGCCTGCCCGTCTCCGAGGGCGTGGCCTGTTCCAACGCTGATGAAGCGGTGGCAGCTGCCGACAAGATCGGCGGTGACGGCTGGGTGGTCAAGGCCCAGGTGCACGCGGGTGGCCGCGGCAAAGCCGGCGGGGTGAAGCTGGCCAAGTCAAAGGACGAGATCCGTGCCTTTGCCGACCAGTGGCTGGGTGAACGCCTGGTGACCTTCCAGACGGATGAGAAGGGCCAGCCGGTCAACCGGATCCTGGTCGAGTCCCTGACCGACATCAACCAGGAACTCTATCTGGGCGCGGTCGTGGATCGCGGCTCTCGCCGGATCGTCTTCATGGCCTCCACCGAGGGTGGTGTCGAGATCGAGAAGGTCGCCGAGGAAACCCCGGAAAAGATCCTCAAGGCAACGGTTGACCCGCTGGTGGGCGCGCAGCCCTATCAGGCGCGTGAGCTGGCTTTCGGACTGGGCCTTCAGGGTGACCAGATCAAGCAGTTCACGAAGATCTTCCTGGGGCTGGCTAAGCTGTTTGAGGACAAGGATCTGGCGCTGATCGAGATCAACCCGCTGGTGATCACCGATCAGGGCAACCTGCACTGCCTGGACGCCAAGGTGGGCGCGGACGACAACGCCATGTACCGCCAGAAGCAGCTTGCCGAGATGCGCGACCTCTCCCAGGAGGACGAGCGCGAAGCGCATGCGGCCGAGTGGGACCTCAACTATGTGGCGCTCGATGGCAACATCGGCTGCATGGTTAACGGCGCCGGTCTCGCCATGGGCACCATGGACATCATCAAGCACCATGGTGGCCAGCCGGCCAACTTCCTGGACGTCGGCGGTGGCGCGACCAAGGAGCGCGTGGCCGAGGCGTTCAAGATCATCCTTTCCGATGACACCGTGAAGGCCGTTCTGGTCAATATCTTCGGTGGTATCGTGCGGTGCGACATGATCGCCGAGGGCATCATGGGTGCGGTTGAAGAGGTGGGCGTTACGGTTCCCGTGGTGGTCCGCCTTGAGGGCAACAACGCCGAGAACGGACGCCAGAAGCTGGCGGACAGCGGCCTCAACATCATCGCGGCAAGCAGTCTGACCCAAGCCGCCGAAAAAGTCGTTGCCGCAGCCGGAGGTGAAGCATGAGTGTACTGGTGAACAAGGAAACAAAGGTGATCTGCCAGGGCTTCACCGGGGCCCAGGGGACCTTTCACAGCGAGCAGGCGCTGGAGTACGGTACCAATCTGGTCGGCGGCGTGAGCCCGGGCAAGGGCGGCACCGAGCATCTGGGGCTGCCCGTTTTCAATACGGTGCGCGAAGCGGTTCAGAAGACCGGCGCGACCGCGACCGTGATCTACGTGCCCGCCCCCTTCTGTAAGGATGCGGTGGTCGAGGCAGCGGATGCCGGCATTGAGCTGGTGGTCTGCATCACTGAGGGCATCCCGACGCTGGATATGCTCTACGTGAAGGAATACGTGGATCGCAAGGGTGTGCGCATGATCGGCCCGAACTGCCCCGGCGTCATCACGCCTGAGCAGTCGAAGATCGGCATCATGCCCGGCTACATCCACAAGCCCGGCAAGGTTGGCATCATCTCGCGCTCCGGTACGCTGACCTACGAAGCGGTCAAGCAGACCACTGACTACGGCTTTGGCCAGTCCACCTGTGTGGGCATCGGCGGCGACCCGATTCCCGGTTCCAACTTTATCGACATGCTCGAGCTGTTTGAGAAGGATCCGGAGACCGAGGCCATCGTCATGATCGGTGAGATCGGTGGTACCGCTGAGGAAGAGGCGGCTGCCTACATCAAGGAGAACGTGAGCAAGCCGGTGGTTTCCTACATCGCGGGCGTGACCGCGCCTCCCGGTAAGCGGATGGGCCACGCCGGTGCCATCATTGCCGGTGGCAAGGGCACGGCGGACGAGAAGTTCAGCGCCCTGCACGATGCGGGCGTGCATACTGTGCGCAGCCTGGCCGACATCGGCAAGGCCATCAAGGAGGCGACGGGCTGGTAAGACTGCCGGCCTGTACGCGCCATAAAGCCGACCTGCGGGTCGGCTTTTTTCGTTGATTAACCCATGAACGTTTCGTGCGTATAATCATGCCAGACCCTGAACCAATGAGGAGACCGGATTGACTTCCGTTGAACCCCAGCAACGCATCCTTTCAGGGATGCGGCCCACAGGCCGGCTTCATCTGGGCCATTATCACGGTGTACTGGCCAACTGGGCCCAGCTCCAGCACGAGTATGAGTGTTTCTTCTTCGTCGCGGACTGGCATGCGCTGACCACCATGTACGAGGACCCGTTCACCATTGAGGAGAGCATCTGGGACATGGTGATCGATTGGCTGGCGGCGGGCGTCAATCCGGGGTCCTCGACCCTGTTCATCCAGTCCCATGTGCCGGAGCATGCGGAGCTGCACCTGCTGCTGTCGATGATCACGCCCCTGGGCTGGCTGGAGCGGGTGCCGTCCTTCAAGGACCAGCAGGAGAAGCTCAAGGAAAAGGATCTGGCGACCTATGGGTTCCTCGGGTATCCATTGCTCCAGAGCGCGGATATCCTGATGTACCGGGCGGGGCAGGTGCCCGTGGGCGCCGACCAGGTTTCCCACGTAGAGATCACGCGGGAAGTGGCGCGGCGGTTCAACCACCTGTATGGCCGTGATCCGGGCTTTGAGGAACAGGCCGAGGCGGCGATTGCCAAGATGGGCAAGAAGAACGCCAAACTCTACCGCAGCCTGCGCCGTCGCTTCCTGGAGCAGGGCGATGAGGAGGCGCTGGAAACGGCCCGGGCGCTGCTCAAGGAGCAGCAGAATATCTCGATCGGGGATCGCGAGCGGCTCTACGGCTACATCGAGGGTGGCGGCAAGGTGATCCTGCCGGAACCCCAGGAGTTGCTGACCCCTGAGGCTCGGCTGCCGGGAACGGACGGGCAGAAGATGTCCAAGTCCTACGGCAACACCATCTTCATGCGTGAGGAGCCGGATTCGGTCAGCCAGAAGATCCGGACCATGCAGACAGACCCGGCACGGGTGCGGCGCAGCGATCCGGGGGACCCGGAAAAGTGCCCGGTTTGGGACCTGCACAAGATCTATTCCGACGACAGTACCCGAGAATGGGTCTGGAACGGCTGTCGCAACGCGGGCATCGGCTGTATCGATTGCAAGAAACCGCTCGAGGAGAAGGTGATCGAGGAGCAGAAGGACTTCCGGGAACGCGGCCGTGAATACGAGAATAACCCGGACCTGGTGCGCTCAATCCTGGACGAAGGCCGTGAGCGGGCTCGCGATGCCGCACGGGATACCCTGCAGGAAGTGCGGCGCGTTATGGGGCTGGAATACCGTCGATGACCACGGAAGCGGAAACCGGCACCGAGGGCGAGCAGGTCTCGCCCGATCGGGAGGCGCTGGCAAGGGTGGCCGGCGAACCGGTCCATGATCTGCCCCAGGACCTCTACATCCCGCCGGATGCATTGGAGGTCTTCCTGGATGCCTTTGAGGGTCCTCTGGACCTTCTGCTGTATCTGATCCGGCGGCAGAATATGGACATTCTGGACGTGGATGTCAGCGCGATCACCGATCAGTACATCGATTACATCGCGCTCATGGAGGCGATGCGGTTTGAGCTGGCGGCGGAGTACCTGGTGATGGCGGCCACCCTGGCCGAGATCAAATCCCGCATGCTGCTGCCACGTCAGACCGAGGAAGAGGAAGAGGAGCACGACCCGAGAGCCGAGCTCATCCGTCGTCTTCAGGAGTACGAGCGCTACAAGATGGCGGCTGAAGACATTGACGCGCTGCCGCGGCGGGACCGGGACTTCCATCTGGCGGGAGCGAAACCCCCGGAAATGCCCGAACGCCAGGTCCATCCGGATGTAAGCCTTCGGGAGATGCTGCTGGCGCTGAGGGGGGTGCTGGAGCGCGCGGATCTGTACGAGCACCATCAGGTCGAGCGCGAGCAGCTATCCACCCGGGAACGGATGGCCAGTATTCTGGATCAGCTGTCCGGCGACAGCTTTGTGCGTTTTGAGACGCTGTTTTCACCGGAAGAGGGCCGCCTCGGTGTGGTCGTGAGCTTTATTGCCACCCTGGAGCTGATTCGTGAGCAGCTGGTGGAGGTGGTGCAGTCGGAGCCGCTGGCGCCGTTGCATATCCGTGCGAGAGGGAGTGCCTGATGGACGAGGAGAGCATCGACCAGGTTCAGCGCATTGTCGAAGGCGCCCTTATGGCGGCCGGGAAGCCGCTCAGTGTGGATCAGCTGCAGGCTCTGTTCGACGAACATGAGCAACCCACACGCACGGTTCTGGAACACGTGCTTTCACTGATTGAGCACGCCTGTGAGGGGCGGGGGTTTGAGCTCAGGAAAGTGGCCTCCGGGTGGCGCTTCCAGGTGCGGGAGTCGCTTTCGCCCTGGGTGAGCCGTCTCTGGGAGGAGAAACCCCAGCGCTATTCGCGCGCCCTGCTGGAGACGCTGGCACTGATCGCCTATCGCCAGCCCGTCACTCGGGGCGAGATCGAGGAGGTGCGCGGGGTCACGGTGAATACCAACATCATCAGGACCCTGCTGGACCGTGAATGGATCCGGGTGGTAGGCCAGCGTGATGTGCCGGGCCGCCCCTCGATGTACGCGACGACGAAACAGTTCCTGGACTACTTCAACCTGCAGTCACTGGACGAACTGCCCAGCCTTGCGGAGGTCCGTGATCTCGAGACCATCAGCCGCGAGGTGGAAGACCGGCTTCAGGAAGAGCTGGCACTGGACGAATCCAACGGCAATTCCCAAGAGGATGCGGAGACGAATGAATGAGTGATTCCGGTCACACCCCCAACGAGACCGGCGAGCGTCTCCAGAAGCTGCTGGCGCGTGCCGGCCTGGGGTCAAGGCGGGCCATTGAAGGCTGGATCAGCCAGGGGCGCGTGCAGATCAATGGCGAGGTGGCCCAGCTGGGCGCCCGGGCTACCGCACAGGATGAGGTGCTTGTGGACGGGCGCAGCGTGGACCTTGGCGCGGCGGCCTCACCCACCAGGCGGGTCATCGTTTACAACAAGCCCGAAGGCGAGGTGACCACCCGGGATGACCCGGAGGGGCGGCCCACGGTCTTCGATCGCCTGCCGCGGCTCACCGGGGAACGCTGGATTGCCGTGGGACGTCTGGACATTTCCACCAGCGGGCTTCTGCTGTTCACAACAGACGGGGAGCTGGCCAACCGTCTGATGCATCCCTCCTGGCAGGTGGACCGTGAGTACGCCGTGCGTATTTTCGGTCAAGTGGACGATGATATGGCCGAACGTCTGGTCAACGGCGTGACGCTTGAGGATGGCGAGGCCCGTTTCACGGATCTCGTGTACTGGGGCGGCACCGGTCACAACCACTGGTACTACGTGGCCATCATGGAAGGGCGTAACCGTGAGGTGCGGCGGCTCTGGGAGTCCCAGGGGGTGCAGGTGTCACGGCTCAAGCGCGTCCGTCATGGTCCGATCTTTCTGCCCAGCCGGCTGAGTGCCGGGCGCTGGGAGGAGCTTGAGCAGGCGGATGTGGATACGCTCAGTGATTCCGTCGGGCTTGATCGGGTGCCCGTCAAATCTCCGACACCCACCGAAAAGCACCGGCTGCGCCGCCTCAAGCGCAAGCGGCCGTCCAGGCCCGATGATCGGAGGTCCGCCAAGCCTGCAGAGAAAGGGCGTGGCGGCGCCAAAGGTCGCCAGGGAAAGGGGCGCCGCTCTAGAGGCTGACGGCGTTATCCACGCCCTCAGTGCCCTCGCCGGCAATCCGGACCCTGTCGCGACCGCTGTTCTTGGCGGCGTACAGGGCGCTGTCCGCCGCCTTCAGGAGATCATCCACGCTGTCATCACCGCCCAGCGTGGCAACTCCGATGGATGCGGTGATCGAAAGGGCCCGCTCAGCGTACTGCATGGGCTTTTCCCGAAACGCTCGCCGCAGCCGCTCCGCTACCAGATGGGCGGCTTCCTGGGCCGTATGGGGCAGTACAACGGCGAATTCCTCGCCACCATAACGGAACCCCTGGTCGCAGGAGCGGATCTGGGTTTCGATCCGTTCGCCGACCAGTCCGAGGATCTCATCGCCGGCCGCGTGGCCGAGGGTGTCATTGATCTGCTTGAAGTGGTCCAGGTCCACCAGCAGCAGGCTCAGTGGCTGGTCGTAGCGGCGGGCCTGCTCCACGTGGTTGTCCAGTGTCTCGTCCAGGGCGCGGCGGTTGCCCATGCCGGTGAGGCCGTCGGTCATGGCGGATTCCAGGGCCTCCTGGTAGCGCCATCCGTTGCGCAGGGGCTGGATGAGCACGCCGATGGCCTGCTCAATGAACATCAGTTCGTCATCCCGGAAGCGATCACGACGGTCCAGCCGCAGGGAGCCCAGTTCCTGGCCGCGCAGGGACAGATTGTAGCAGCAGTGATGGGGGCCGCCTGAGCCCAGCAGATAACCGAAGTCGCCGCCGCTGCGCGAGCGCCGGTAGGCCAGGGCAGCGAAGGGAACCACCTGGTTGAGCTCCTCGGCGAATATATCCAGCATGGCATTGAGGTCCAGTGTCTGATGCAGACGGCTGCACAGGACGGTGAGCCGATTGCTGTTTTCCTGCCATTCATCGATGATCCGCACGTTCTCAGCGGCATCACGGGCCTGCTTCAGGTCAATGGGGCGGGCGTTGCCGGTTACCTTTTTCATGCCTTACTCCGGTTCCAGATCTCTGACAGGTGGTCGTAAGCGAAATCCGTGCCGATATCCCATAAAGCTTTAAAAACAGTAATCTGTAGCTCTTCCGATGAGCGTCAGGTAGTGGCGCTGGCCGTTGTGGCAAAAAAATGACGGCAGGGTGTGGCCGCGTGTCCCATTGTCGGGCTGTTGTGATATGATCCTCACGCTCACACAGGGAAGGGGTAGGTAGCCCACTATGCAATTCCAGGCGCCGGAAAGTCTCTCCGAACAGATTGCCCAGCATATCGGGCGCCAGATCATCACGGGTGCTCTGCGACCTGGTGAACGCATCCAGGAGCTCAAGGTGGCCGGGGAGCTGGACGTCAGCCGCGGATCGGTGCGCGAGGCGCTTCTGATTCTGGAGCGCCGACACCTCATCCGCATCTACCCGCGCAAAGGGGCTGTGGTCTCCGGCATGACACCGGAACTGGTGAACAGCCTCTATGACATCTACCTGAATCTACTCGAGATGCTGGCCGACCGTTTCATGGCCCGGCGGACGGAAAACGATGAGCAGCCGCTGCTCCAGGCCATCCATCAGCTCTGTCGCCGTCTCAGTGGTGATCCGTCTGAGGTGGGCGAGGTGATTGATGGTGGACTGGAGGTGATGCGCCGGTGCTACCCCGTGGTGGCCAATCCCTATCTGGAGGAAACACTGGAGAACTTCCGGCCCGCGATCAGTCGCACCTATTATCTTGTGCTGGCGAATGATCCGGGGGAAATGCAGGTCTCGAGAACCTATTTCCAGCGCATCGCGGATCGCGTCGAGGCGGATGACCATCAGGGTGTGACCGAGGTGATCCGGGCCTTCGGGGAACACCAGCGTGAAGTGGCTCTCCAGGCGCTGGCCCGGGATGAATCGCTCACCGTCGAACCCGCCAGCTGAGCCGGTCGACCATGCGCCTGAAGTCCATCAAGCTCGCCGGCTTCAAATCCTTTGTTGAGCCCACCACGGTTCCCTTCCCCTCGAACATGACGGCGGTTGTGGGGCCAAACGGCTGCGGTAAGTCCAATATCATCGACGCTGTCCGCTGGGTCATGGGCGAGAGCTCGGCCAAGTACCTCCGTGGCGAGGCCATGAGTGACGTCATCTTCAACGGCTCAACCAGCCGCAAGCCCGTGGGCCAGGCCTCCATCGAGCTGGTGTTCGACAACAGCGATGGCACCGCCCCCGGCGAATACGGCCGCTTCAACGAGATCTCCGTCAAGCGCCGGGTCACGCGCGAAGGCCAGTCCGACTATTTCATGAACGGCGCCAAGTGCCGGCGCAGGGACATTACCGACCTGTTCCTGGGGACCGGCCTGGGGCCGCGCAGCTACGCCATCATCGAGCAGGGCATGATCTCGCGCCTGATCGAGGCCAAGCCCGAGGAACTGCGCCACTACATTGAGGAAGCGGCGGGCATCTCGCGTTACAAGGAGCGCCGGCGCGAGACCGAGAACCGCATGCGCCGGACCCAGGAGAATATCGACCGCCTGACCGACCTGCGGGATGAGCTTGACCGCCAGCTCCAGCACCTCGAGAAGCAGGCTGAAGCCGCCGAGAAATACCGGGCCCTGAAGCAGGAGGAGCGCCAGAAGCAGGCCGAGCTGGCGGTGCTGCGCTGGCGTGATCTGGATTCGTCCCTGCAGGAGCATCGCAGGGCGATCAGCGAGGCTGAAACCGCTCAGGAAAAAGTGGTTACGGAACGCACCTCGCTGGAATCCGAACTGGAATCCCTGCGCCAGGAACACAGTGACCGCAGTGAGCGTTTCAACCAGGCTCAGGGCCGTTACTACGAGGCCGGTGCCGAGATCGCGCGTGTCGAGCAGAACCTGGAGAACCAGAAACGCAATGCCCGCCAGGCAGCTGATGATCTGGAACAGGCCCTGGCCAGCCGCAAGGAAGTAGCCCGGGAACTGGAGCAGGACCAGGAGCGGCTGGATTCGGTGGCCACGGAACTGTTGAACGTTGAGCCGGAACTGGAAACCGCCGAGGCTAAGGCCGAAGAGTACGGTGAACGGCTGGCCGAGGCGGAGAGCCGGATGCAGGACTGGCAGCAGCGCTGGGAGGACTTCAGCCAGCGTTCCGCGGACGACCGCCAGCAGGCGGAAGTGGGCCAGTCCCGGATCAAGGCCAGCGAGGACGCGCTGCTGAAGCTCCGTGAGCGCCGTCAGCGGCTGGAGGAAGAGCGGGCCACCCTGGACCACGACGATCGCTCCGGCGAGGAAGCCACGCTCGAGAATGAGCGCGAGGAACAGCAGGCCCGGGTTGAAGAGGCCCGGGAACGGGTGGAAACCCATACCGAACAGCTGGAGCGGGATCGCGAGGCGATCGAGCAGTTGGAGCCGGAGCTCAACGAGAAGCGCGGCCGCCTGCAGACCCTGAACGGGCGGTTGGCCTCCGAGCAGGCGCTTCTGGAAGGGCAACTGGGTGACAGTGATGAACGTCGCCGGGAATGGATCCAACAGCAGGGGTGGAGCGAGGCTCGGCGGCTGGCACAGACACTGGAAGTGAGTGAAGGCTGGGAGAAAGCGGTGGAAGCCGTACTCGGCCCACTGGCGCAGGCACTGGTCCTGAACCCGGATGATTACGATGACACTGTCCTCACGGAGGCGCCCTCGGGACTGACCATTGCGCACGCCTCCGGTACGGGCGCGGATGCCGTGCCCGGCACGTTGCTGGCGGAGGTCGGCCGTGGTGGGAGTGTTGCCGGCTGGCTGGCACGCGTCTGGTGTGCCAGCGACCTGAGTGATGCGCTTGCCCGCCGTGGGTCCCTGGCGGATGGTGAATCCCTGGTCACCCCGGCCGGGATCTGGGTCGGTCCTGAATGGCTGCGTCTCCCCGATGAGGGTGACGATGACACCGGCGTGATCGAGCGCCAGAAGCGTATTGAAGCCCTGGAAGAGGAATCCGCTTCACTGCAGGAATCGGTTACCGAGGGTGAGGAGCGCCTGCAGCAACTGCGGGCCTCGCGCGATGAGACCGAGGCGGCACTGGAAGAGGCCCGGGCGGCACTCAGCGATGCGCGCGAATCCCTCTCCGCCACGGAATCCCGGCTTGAGGCCTTCCGGGCCCGTATGGAGCAGGTTCGTGAGCGGGCACGGCGGATCAGCGAGGACCTGGCGGATCTGGATGCCCAGGAAGCGGATGAGAACGAGCGCCTGGAAGAGGCTCGCGCCAGCTGGCAGGAAGCCATGGATCGCATGAACGAAAACGCGGACTGGAAGGAATCACTGCTCAGTGAACGCGACGACCTGCGCGCCAGGCTTGATGATGAGCGCCAGCAGGCGCGCCATGCCCGGGATCACCATCATCAGCTCCAGCTGCAGGTGCAGGACCTGAAAAACCGTAAGGAAGCCCTGGAGCAGACCCTGGAACGGATGAAGAGCCAGCAGGGGCGGCTGGATGAACGTATTGAGGTTCAGCGCGAGACCCGGGAGAACGCCGAGGCCCCGATCCAGGACCTGGAGATGGAACTGGAAGGGCTTCTGGAGCGTCGCGTGCAGGAGGAAGAGAAGCTCAACGAGGCGCGTGAGGCCCTGGATGCCATCGATGAGCAGGTCCGGGACCGGGAGCAGCGCCGCGGCCAGGTGGAGCAGGACGTCCAGCAGGCGCGGGAGAAGCTCGAGAAGCTGCGCATGGATACTCAGGCTATTGAACTGCAGGCCCGCCAGTACCTGGAGCAGCTTGAGGAACTGGAGGTCAGCCGGGAGACCGTACAGGAAGGGCTTCCCGAGGACGCCTCCGCCGAGGCATGGCAGCAGGAGCTCACCCGCATCGGCAACCGCATCCAGCGCCTGGGCGCCATCAACCTGGCCGCCATCGACGAATACCGGGTGGCGAGCGAGCGCAAGACCTACCTGGATGAGCAGGATCAGGATCTGCAGGAGGCTCTGGAATCACTGGAGTCCGCCATCCGACGGATCGACCGCGAGACCCGCGCCCGCTTCCGTGAGACTTTTGACGCCATCAACCAGGGGCTTCAGAACCTGTTCCCGCGGGTCTTCGGTGGCGGCAGCGCGCACCTGGAGATGACCGGGGATGATCTTCTGGAAACCGGTGTGGCGATCATGGCTCGGCCCCCGGGCAAAAAGAACACCACCATCCATCTGCTTTCCGGCGGCGAGAAGGCACTGACCGCGATCGCGCTGGTGTTCTCCATCTTCCAGCTCAACCCGGCTCCCTTCTGCATGCTCGACGAGGTGGATGCGCCGCTGGACGATGCCAACGTCGGCCGCTACGCGAAGATGGTGAAGGAGATGAGCGAGCACGTTCAGTTCATCTACATCACCCACAACAAGATCTCCATGGAGCTTTCCAATCAGCTCATGGGGGTGACCATGCATGAACCCGGGGTTTCCCGGCTGGTCTCCGTGGATGTTGAGGAAGCGGCGGTCCTGGCTGACAGCTGATGAACAAGCCGCAATGCCCTGGCATTGTCTTGACCGGGGTCATTGCCTAAAGTGGCAGTCAAAACGGGCGCACCGGGATGCGCCGGGGGAACAACCCTTGAGGACAGATAGAGGATCATGAGTCTCAGAGAATGGCTGATCATCATTGGGGCGCTGCTGATCATCGGCGTGGTCGTTGACGGACTGCGGCGCATGCGCCGTGCCCGCCAGGACTCGCTGGAAATCCAGCGCGGCATGGGCGGAGACGGTATCGGGCAGACCCCGATTGACGATGGGTACAACCCGGAACTCCCCACCGGGGGCGCAAGGCCCGTCAGAAGCGCTGAGCCGAAAGCCGCAGAGCCCGACCCGGCGCCGGTA
>Ga0207718_100525_pt1 | contig 32566 bp, 36 predicted proteins | sample A23M2SouthBayCA_FD_187749 | JGI IMG/M metagenome (GOLD analysis project Ga0207718, IMG submission 187749) | Aerobic enrichment media microbial communities from Eden Landing Ponds, California, USA - A23 M2 (SPAdes) | ecosystem: Environmental > Aquatic > Marine > Unclassified | place: Emeryville... | reverse complement strand
CCAAAGTCAAACGAATTACTACATACAAAGCTTGAACCGACGCGTACGAACGCTATTTCTTACGCATTCTTTGCCGAACTGCGCGAGAAACACGACGTCGACGACGCCCTGTTTCTCGTCGATGGCGTGACACCGCTGAAAGACGCATGCTCACGTCACGGACTCGATTTCAGATACCAAAAGCATGGAAATCGGAATAGCGTCGAGCGTGTCTTTCGATAGGTAAAGAGACGAACCTCTTCGTTCTCAAACTGTTTCAGCCACGTCGATCCAGACACAGCTGACGACTGGCTCAGATCGTTCAGCTTCGCATGGAATCAGCTAATCTGAACACTACCACCTGAGGACTCCGAAAGCTTTTCTTTCCGGTACCGGCCACAGTCAGTACAGTTCGCAATGATCCCCCCGCACGGAAATACGCTTGTTGACCGATATCTCGACACTGAACGCAGTCAGCAACTCCGTTCCGAGTTCGATACCGCCCCGCAGATCACGCTCGACCAGAACCTCTTCTATGACTTCGTCAATCTCGCATCTGGTGCGTACAGTCCGTTGAAGGGGTTTATGACACAGCACGACTTCCTCAAGGTGGTCAACGACCTCTCGCTGGAAAGTGGTGAGCCCTGGCCGCTGCCGATCGTGCTGGACGTGTCGACGGAAACCGCGAACAGCGTCAGTCCGGGCGACCGTGCGGGACTTCGGGGTCCCGACGGCGAACCGATCGGGTTCATCGACATCGAAGAAGTGTACCGGTACAGTGTCGACGACACCTGTCAGCAGGTGTTTGGAACGACCGATAGCGAGCACCCAGGTGTGCAAGCATTCTGTGAGAAAGAACCGTTCTTTATCGGCGGGGAGATCTCGGCATTCGCAGACGTGACACCGTCTGCAAAGCATTTCCTGAAACCAGCAGAAGCAAGGGTCCTATTCAACCACAACGGGTGGGAGACTGTCGTCGGCTTTCAGACGCGGAACGTCCCCCACCGTGCGCACGAGTATCTCCAGAAGTCAGCGCTGGAACTGACCGACGGTCTTCTCATTCAACCCAAGATCGGCGAGAAAAAGACGGGTGACTACGCGAACGAGGCGATCCTCTCGGCCTACGAAACGCTGGTCGAGGAATACTATCCCGAGAACACGGCCGTCCTGTCGATCTTTTCGTCGCGGATGTGGTACGCTGGACCCAGGGAAGCCGTCTTCGACAGTATCGTACGGAAGAACTACGGATGTACACACTTCATCGTGGGCCGAGACCACGCGGGAGTCGGTGATTACTACGGTGACTTCGAATCGCAGACGATCTTCGAGCAGTTTGATGATCTCGGTATCGAACCGCTACAGTATCCCTACGCGTTCTTCTGTCACCAGTGCGATGGCGTGGTCTCGGAAAAGATCTGTCCCCACGATTCGACCGACCGCGTCGAGCCGAGTGGAACGGAGTTACGCCGAACGCTCCGGGCGGGCAAACAGCCGGATCCGAAGCTCATGCGCCCCGAAGTTGCCGAAGATATATTAGCGATGGACGATGTCTTCGTAACTGATTGACCGATGTTTACACTCTGGTTCATGGGCCGTCCGGCCTCCGGCAAGTCGACACTGGCGAGCGCGGTCGAAGACCGATTGCGGGAACGGGGATTGCCCATGGAGAATCTCGACGGCGACGATCTCCGGAAGAATCTCCACCCGGATCTGGGTTTCAGCCGCGAGGACCGCCGACTCAACAACAAACGGACGGCCTACATCTGTAAGCTGTTGAATCGGAGCGGGATCCCAGTCATCGTCGGGATGATCACCCCGTTCCGGGAGTCACAGCAACAGGCGCGTGAGATCATCGAACCAGAGGGGAACTTCGTACTCGTCCACACGAAGTGCTCGCTCGAAGAGTGTGAACGACGAGATCCGAAGAACCTCTATCAACGGGCACGAGAAGGGAAAATCGAGAAGTTCACCGGTGTGAATCACCCATTCCAGGAACCCCACGATCCAGACATCGTCGTCGATACCGAAGAGGAATCGCTGACGGAGTGTGTCGAGCACGTCCTCACACGGCTCGACGAACTCGCGGTAGTCGACGAGCAGTTAACCGACCAGTACAGTTTCCACATCTCGAAATCCGAGGAAGACGTGATCAAAGATCGGCTATCAAAGAAGGGATTTCTCGATACATAACGAGCCAGTGGTGAGGTAGTTCGAGAAACAGCGTCGACCAGCGGAGCGATCGAGATCAGAGAGTCTCTCAGTGAAAGATCAGCAAATCACACCCAGACAACGGCGTGTCGATATCCGCCTCCGTCTCCAAGCACCGCTCTTCAACAGAGCAGACAGCACCCCTTCGACAGGTATTTATGAACAAATGAAATTTGTCCTCTATGGAAGGTGGGCCGAGAGTCGTATTTCTCAGACACGCCGGCAGCCACTTCGACGAGATGGTTATCGGGCGTTGTCTGGGTGCAGAAACGAATCTCGTCGGAGAGATCCGTATCAAGTCCGACCGCACCAGAAAGCTGGACACGCTCAAGTACGAGTACCGTCGTAGCGGCTTGGTCGGACTACTCGACGCGCTCGCCTATCGGGCCTACTACCACTTTGCACTCGCCGACGACGAAAACGAGAAGATCGATGCACTCGTTGAGGAGTTTCGAGAACGATATCCGTCGCCGGATGTTCCTTCGTACAGCGTCGAAGACCCGAACGATGCGGAGACAGTTTCGATCCTCGAGAGATTGGACGCTGACGTGATGATAGCCCGCACGAAGGTCCTCCTTGACGAAGCTGTTTTTTCGACACCGACGTACGGCACGTTGGTCATCCACCCAGGAATCTGCCCGGAATATCGAAACCAGCACGGTTGCTTCTGGGCACTCGCGAACGGGGAACCCAACCGCGTCGGTTACTCACTCATCCAGATCGACGAAGGAATCGATACCGGAGACATCTTGGCACAGAACGGAACGACCTTCGCACCGGTAGCCGACGAACACAGCTACATCCAATTGAAGGCCGTAGCGGACAACCTCTCGGAAATCACCCGGGTCATCTCGAACGTCGCAACGACCGAGCAGATATCGGCGGACGGCCGAGAGAGCGCCATGTGGGGAATGCCAAAATTGTCGGCCTGGCGAACGTGGAAGCGTCGTGCACAGCGATTCGACCGAGACGAATACGACTCATCCGATGCTTACTGATATCCTCGGTCAGCCCCGGTCAAGCGTCGCCCTCCTGTATCACGATATCGTCCCCGACGAGGAAGCCGACCAGAGTGGCGTCAATACCGAGTGGTCCTGGCGCTATAAACTGCCGCCTGACCGGTTTCGATCCCACCTGCAGGTGATCGACGACTCCGAGTTTTCGCCGACGACGATCGACGATCCCGGCGAACAGTGCGTGTATCTGACGTTCGACGACGGCGGTGCGAGCGCGACGACAGCTGCCGAACTGCTCGAAGAGTTCGGGTTCCGGGGTCACTTCTTCGTAATCACTGATCGTATTGGTGATCCAAACTATCTGTCGTGGGACGAGATAGGTGATCTGGTGAATCGAGGGCACGTCGTCGGAAGTCATACCGTCACGCATGCGGACTTGGTCAACGCCACGCCCGCCAAGCGAAGAACAGAATTGATCGATTCGAGAGCCGTACTTCAGGATCGACTCGGAGTCGGCGATGCTGTCTCGATACCGCTGGGGCAATACAATGGTGCCGTGTTCGACGCCGTTGCAGATGCTGGATACGAGTACACGTTCACCTCCGAACCCGAGCGGCTCCCTTCAGATGGCTCCGGTCGGATTGGTCGGTGGAGTGTCCGTCATTATACGACGGCCGAAGAAATCAGAAAGATCCTTTACGCGAACCCTGCCTACTATGTCCGTGTGGCCGGTCGGTGGAAGTCGCTCAGAGCCATCAAGTCGGTGGTCGGTCGCGACCGATTTGTCAGGATCCGGGACGCTATTATTTGACTAGCGTGGTTACTGAATGGACTCACAGAACCGGATAACATGGTTCCGATAATGGACGCGGAGCACTGAGAACGAATGGGCTGCCTTGTTGAATCCACAGACGGCGTAACGATCACTCCTTGATGGCTTGTTCGAGGTTGTAGACGGCGATGGTGAGCACCAGTTCCCTGAATTCGCGGTACCAAGCGCTCGGCCTGACAGCGGATCCGAATCGGTGCTTGATGGCCGAGAAGGCACTCTCGGCCATCCATCGCTGCCCGTAGAGATCGCTGCCCAACCGTGCGTTGTGGGCGTGGTCGTAGTGAGCGAAGAGCCGGTGTCTGATGACCGGCTGGACGCCTTCGGCTCGGAGTGCCTCCCGCAGAGATTGATCGTCATACCCTTTAGCGCCGGCGAGACTCTCGATTTCGTCGGTGTTGCGCGCGCTACTTGACGGCCAACCTGTGTATCGTGAGGCTAGTGTGCCAAACAGTGGAGGTCGAGGACGGCACACGATTCTGTATCAACGAGGGCCGTCGTTTTCAGCGTCCGTATATGCCGATCCTACCGGTTTTTGTAGTGGCTGGATGCCGCTTCACGGTCGAAAAAGGTGGCATCCATCGACTCATGCTCGCCGGGATCGCAGCGGGTCGCTGACCGACGCAGCAGTTGTCGCCAGACACAAGCGGCACCCGCTCGAAGGACCGCCACAACGTCGAGGGTGCCGGAAATGCCGTCCATGCCAACTGCAACAGGCCACGAACGCGATCCATTTCGCTCGCACAATCGACAATTTCGCGGTATGTCGCGTCCATGTGAATCCGCAAGAAATGCAGCGTCAGGTGCTTCCAATCCGCAAGGCCGTTGCCAACCGGGTCGCACACCACCGCCGTGGGGCTGGCGGCACAGCGTTTTTGAGTCAGCGGTGCGGCTTGTTTAACGAAGCGGAAGAGTACTCCAGTCTGCTCTGTTGAATCCACAGACAGCATGGGGATAGAGGCTGACGAGAGAGTCCTCAGACTCTATTGATGCCAAATTCATACAGCCGGACTTCGATCGATGAGATGGGTTCGGAGAGCGAAAGCTGATTTTGACCAGCCATCTGTCTCCGACTCCTGCTCAAACGCTGGACGCTAGCCCACCGATCCGGCTGCTGTCATCGGATTCAACAGAGCAGAACTGATGGGAATTTTCGAGAAGACCATCGAAGAGTTCGTCTCCTGAGGAACGGATACTACTCGTCCAAAAAATCGCGTGTCAGGCCAGCTACTTCGGAGCGGAATGCGCTCATATCAACCGGATCGCTCCGATGAAAGAGTCGCTTGTGTTCTTCGCGAACGATGTCCTCGAGTACTCTCTCGAAGAGACGATCGAACGTGACGGGCTGTTCTTGGTCATTCAATTTCCCAGCGAGTTTCTCGAAGCGACGCTCGGTTGCGTACTTCCTAGCGAGTGTCTGGGCATCGGCCTCAACCGGGACAGTATCGTCGACTTCCTGAAACTCTGGATGAAGGAGTTTCGCGCGCTGGCCGCGCTTGTTCGTGATGATGACTCCCTCTGCTGGTCCATCATAGAACTGGGATTGAGGGATCTCGTAGGATGACGGATCGAAGTACTTCGCAGGCTGTTCGCGCTTGATCACGGGAACCATCTGCAGGCCGAGTCGCTCGAAGATCTGCTCGACTCGATCGGGTGGGAGGAATTGCTTAGAGTCGTCAGCCCACACGTTGAAGCCGAGGAACGAGGGCGTTCGATCCCAGTCGTACTCGATGGTGTGGTGGTGCATTGCCTCGCCGAAGAAGGTGATCGCTTCGACGTCGTCGACGGCGTGTCTGAGTGCCTCCCGATCCAGGTTGGTCTGGACGTGACGGACAACGTGTTGATAGGGGTCGGGCACGTCGTCGGGATCGTCATAGACTCGGCTTCGATCACCGAATCGAAGGAGGCCTGATGATTGGAGTTGAAATCGGAAATTCGCCCCATCGACTTTTTCGAGGAGCCACAGATGGCCCTCTCGAAGGAGGGCGTCTGGTGCAGCTTCGATGCGCGGGATCGACGGGAATTGTTTCATCGACGGTGGGACCTATCGGTGACGTTGGGTGGACAGACAATGACTCTAGGGAGGCGAGAAGAAGGCCTGCGCCACACCCCTCTGTGACCCTTGGGTACGTCCGAAACTACGCGGTGACAGCAGTAATTCCCAACCTTGGAAAATCGCCCCGGAAGTGGTGCTGTGTTGTGAGGACAATGGCGACTAGGAAGGGGTGAACTGGGGGTGTCGTGCGATGCGTTGATAATCGAAGATCGACAGCATAGGAGTGTCTGGCGTTTGCTATGGCCCGAATCCGGATCGTCGGGAGAGTGCAGAAGTAGACGGAATTATGATATTCAGTTGTCCAAGGTGCGTCCAAGTTTAGTATCGTCCAGTGGTTTTGCCTAATCTTGTGAGTAATATGGGGTCTGATAGGTATCGATCAGACAGAAGCGACCGTACCTTAGATGCTCGAATTCGACCGTCTAAGCGATCCCGGCTACGCCACGCGCAGCGATGCCTCGCAAAGCCGGGTTTCTAGGAACCATTCAGACGCTTCTTTCTCTTACTACCGGCCAGAATCTCCGAGGTTGGATTTGGACCGTTTTGACTGCTTCATTTATATACTGAGACTGTTCCAATCCACAGATCCTGGACTCGATAGCACCGGTTCCTCGAATCGGTTTGCTGTCGCAGGCACAGGAATCTGAGAGTACCGTTCCATTCATATCGGCCACCGTCGAATCACCGGTCAAGATGCGTCTCTCTGTTATCGGAAGCGGCTACGTGGGAACGACCATCGCAGCGTGTTTCGCGGACCTCGGCCACGAAGTCGTCAACATCGACATCGATGATGATCTCGTCGAGACGATCAACAGCGGAACGGCGCCCATCCACGAGGACGGACTTCCCGAACTCGTCGCAGAGCACGCGGGTGAAGACACCACCGGACGACTGCAGGCGACGACCGAGTACGATGCCCTCCTCGACACTGAGGCGACCTTCCTCTGTCTGCCGACGCCACAGAACGAGGACGGCAGTATCGACCTCTCGATCATGGAGCGCGGTGCGGCCCAGCTGGGGGACACACTGGCCTCGAAAGACGACTGGCACACGGTCGTGGTAAAGAGTACGGTCGTCCCCGGCACCACCGAGGAGACGATCACGCCCATCTTGGAGGAAACAAGCGAAAAGACAGCAGGCGAAGACTTCGGTGTGGGAATGAACCCAGAGTTCCTTCGGGAGGGGACCGCAGTCCACGACTTCCTCGACCCCGACAAGGTCGTCCTCGGTGCGGACGACGACCGCGCACTCACAGACATGAAAGCCGTCTTCGATCCGCTGATCTCGGCGACCGACGCGCCGGTCGTCGAGACGGACACGCGGACGGCGGAGATGATCAAGTACGCGAACAACGGCTTCCTCGCTGCGAAGGTCTCGCTGATCAATGACATCGGGAACATCTGCAAGGAGCACGGGATCGACGCCTACGAGGTTGCCGACGCGATCGGCCTCGACGACCACATCAGCGCGCAGTTCCTCCGGAGCGGACTCGGTTGGGGGCGGAAGTTGTTTTCCGAAAGACACGGCTGCAATCAGGGCCGCAGCACGCCAGCAGGGGTACGAACCACTGATGCTAGACGCCGCGACCGAGGTCAACGACAAGCAGCCCGATCGCTTGCTCTCGCTCATGGATCGACACGTCGACGTGGCTGACGAGCGCATCGCCGTCCTCGGCCTCTCGTTCAAGCCCGGCACTGACGACATCCGAAACTCGCGTGCGATCCCCGTCATCGAGGGGCTCCAGGAACGAAACGCCGACATCGTCGCCTACAACCCGGTCGCAGCGGAGAACATGCGCGAGCGATTCCCCGACATCAACTACGCGTCGAGCGCGAGCGAGGCACTCGACGGCGCGAGTGCTGCCCTCGTCGTGACTGACTGGGACGAAATCACGGAACTCGACGAAGAGTTCGACGCCATGGCGACGCCGGTCGTGATCGACGGTCGGCGGGCGATCGAGCGGCGGGACGGCATCGTTTACGAAGGCCTCACGTGGTAGTACGGGTGGGGCCGTTGTGGTCAAGGCGTCCCCTCACCGAGGCGTAATCCCGACGCCCTCGGCGAGGAGCTCGTGGGACCGCAGCGCGGTCTCGTGGTCGGGAACGACGTGCTGGATCATCACCTCGTCGACGCCGACGCGGTCGGCGAGCTGTTCGAGGAGGCCGGCGAGTGTTTCAGGACTCCCGGAAATGGCGCGGGGCCACTCGTCGTCGTCCAGCCTCGCGGGCGTCGGGTCGGGCACGCCGCCGAGTTCGTCGATTGCTTCTTCTAGTGAGGGCTGGGTGCCGAACTCGCCCCGTTCCATGCGTTTGTAGGATGCTTCGGCCACGGCACGGAGTCGAGCCGCCTCCGCATCGGTCTCGGCACAGACGGCGTTGACGGCGACCATCCCGTGGGGCTCATTGAGGTCGTCGGCCAGTCCCGACTGCTGGAAGGCCTCGTGATAGTCCTCGAAGGCGTACTCGGCGAACTGCGGGCGGATGAACGCCGCGAAACAGAATCGCAGTCCGAGTTCGCCCGCGATGGACGCGCTCGACGCGCTCGATCCGAGCGCCCACGGAACAGGTTCATCGCCGTTCGAACGCGGCAGTTCGATGTTGCTGTAGGCGTGCTCGTCGGGATAGGCGTCGTACAGGTGCGAGACGACGGCCTCGATCTTCTCGCGGTGGTCCTCGTCGGGATTCTGGACGTGGCGCTCGGTCCCGAGCGCGCTGTCGACGGCTGGCGAGCCGTTGGCCCGACCAAGCCCGGCATCGATCCGGCCCGGCGCGAGGCCGTCCAGTGCGGCGAACGTCTCCGCGATCTTGAACGGGCTGTAGTGGTTGAGCAACACCGCGCCCGAACCCAGCCGGATCGACTCGGTCTCGGCGGCGAGGTGGCCGAGCAGCACCTCGGGTGTCGTCCCGGCGAGCGTGTGACCCCGACCGTGGTGTTCGGCGACCCAGAAGCGTTCGTAGCCGAGCCGCTCGGCCTGCTGGGCCGCTTCGACGGTGTTGGCGTAGGCCTCGGTCGCACTGGCACCGTCGGGGACTGGCGACAGATCGACGATAGAGAGGTCCATACTCGCCGTCGGAGAGTCTCGGGGATAATCGTTGGGCATGGACCGTCGCCAGATCGAGCGTTCGAAAACGTCGCTCGAAACAGCGTCGAGCCTTCGATTCGGATTCGTACCGTTCAGTCTCGATCGTCGAACGCCGCACGGACGACCGACTCCACGTCACGCTCTGCCGTCCAGTCCAGTTCGTTCCGCGCGCGACTCGTATCGACGGCGAACGAGTCGACGAGTGTCTCGTCGTCACCGCGCGGATTCTCGACGAGCGTCACGCTCGGATCGAGCCCAGCAAGCTCCACGGCCGTCTCCCGAACCAGGTTCGCCACTTCGTGAACGCTCGGATCCTCGTCGCTCGCGAGTTCGTACTTTTCGACGCCGGTCGCGCCGTCTTCCAGTCGCTCCAGCAGCCGTTCGGCACTCAGTACGTACGCCCGAGCCACGTCTGTGACGTGGATGTAGTTCCGGCATTGGGTGCCCGGCTCGTAGACAGTCAGGGTTTCGCCGGCCAGCGCCTTGTTCACGAAGAAGTTGATCACGGTCCCTTTCGAGACCGTCTCGCCGCCGATCTCGTGTTCCCCGTAGAGGTTCGAGATCATGAACTGGTGGGCCGGGAAGGCTCCGTCGGCGAAGTCCTCGATGGATCGCTCGCTCAGGAGCTTGGTCCGACCGTACCAGTTCAGCGGATCGCGGGGATGATCGACGGTAATCGGGAACGACTGCGGGTCGCCGATGACGGCCATCGAGAAGGGGAAGGCGAGTGCGGCACCGGTCTTCCGGCAGAACCACGCGACGTTGTTCGTGCCTTCGACGTTGACCTCGTAGGCCAGATCCGGCTGTGCCTCGCAGTCGTCGACGCCCGAGATCGCGGCCAGATGGAGTACCACGTCCGCCCCCGACAGGGCGGCTTCCAGCCGATCCCGGTTTCGGATGTCGACGTGTTCGACGCCAACGTCACCGATCTGGCGAACGTCACCGAGATAGAAGTTGTCGATGGCGGTGATCTCCCAGTCGGGGTGTGCTTCCTGCAGGTCGTGGACGACGCGACTGCCGATGTAGCCCGCAGCGCCGGTGACGGCGACGTGGGGCGTGTCGATTTCGTTCGTCATTGTCAGTTGTCAGTGGTCGTAAATCGGTCCGCAAGGTCGCGGACGCCCTCGCGGAGCGTCCACTCGGTGTCGAAGCCCGTCGCGGCGAGGCGGTCGAAGTTGACGTGATAGGACGGGCCGGGGTGTTCGTCTTCGAGATAGGTCACGTCGACCGGGGCGACTTCGTCGGCGACGATATCGGCAATTTCCGATATCTGATAGTTCTGGTCGTTGGCACCGACGTTGTACACCGATTGGTCCCAGTCGTCGGGATGCAAGACTGCGTCGGCGTAGGCACGGGCGGCGTCCTCGACGTGGATGAAGGGCCGCCAGTTCGAGCCGTCGCCGTACACAGTCAGCGGGCGGCCGGTCAGCGCGCGGAACACGAAGTAGTTGACGACGAGATTGAACCGCACACCGTCCGAGTGGCCGAAGTTCGTCGCCATCCGCAACGCGGTCCCGGTCATGTCGAACTCCTCGCAGTACTCCGCGAGCAGTTGCTCGGACTCCAGTTTCGTCTCGGCGTAGGGGTTGATCGGGTCCGGGTCGACGGTCTCGTCGATGTCGGTGCTGGTCGCGCGGCCGTAGACGTTGCACGAGGAGGCGAAAACGACGTGCTCGACGCCGAGTTTGCCGGCAGCAGTCAGGACGTTCTCCGTGCCGTCGTAGTTGACCGCAAACGTCTCCTCGCGCCGGTCGTGGGTACTCGCCGCGCCGGTGATCGCAGCCAGGTGGACGACCCGGTCGACATCGCGCATCGCGCTCTCGACGTCGCCGTACTCGCGCACGTCGCCCCGCCGGAAGTCGAGGCTATCGTCGAGCGATCCCAGCAGCGCGCGCGGCGATCCGTCGGTCAGATTGTCGAGGACGACGACGCGGTCGGCGCGCTCCTCGTCGCGCAGCAGCGGGAGCAACGCGCTCCCGATGTAGCCACACGCCCCGGTGACCAGCACGTCCATCCTCAGTCCTCCAGCACGCCGGGCAGGAAACGGTCCTCGTGGGCTGAGATGGTCTCGTCGTAGCGGGTGAGCGTCTCGAAGATGTCGCGCACGCCGGCCTCGAAGGACTGGTCCTGTCCGCCGATCAGGTCGTCGTAACGGCCGTTCTCGATCTCCATCTTGTGGGTCTCGTCCTCGTCGCGGGGGTTCTCGAAGTGCTCGACGGCCACGTCGAGGTCGAACTCGCTGCCGACTTCGGCGATGGTCTCGGCGATCTCGACGATGCTGATGGCGCGGGTGACCTGGTTGTAGACGGTGAGATCGTCAGGGCGGTCGTCGGGATCGGCGAGCGCGAGCTGTGCCAGTCCCTCGACGGCGTCTTCGAGCCCGATGAACGGCTTTCGCTGCTCGCCCTTGCCATAGACCGTAACTGGGTAGCCGGCGACGGCCTGTGCAGCGAATCGGTGACCGACAGTCCCGAAGTAGTAGTCGAAGTCGAAGCGGGTCTTCAGGCGGTCGTCGGCGCGGGTCTCTGCGGTCTCGGTGCCGTAGACGATGGCCGTGCGCACGTCCGAGATGGGGATGTCGAACTGCGTGTGAGCCAGCCGCATGTTCTGGGCGTCGAAGCCCTTCGTCGCGTGATACCAGCTGCCACCCATGTTCGGGAAGGGAACGTCGTCGCGCTCGCCGTCGTTCTCCATGGTCGCGCCACCCTCTGGAATCGGGAACTCCGGTGCGCCGTAGACACCCGTCGTCGTCGTCTCGACGAAGTGGGTATCGTTCAGGTCGTGTTCGTCCAGTCCCCACAGGAGGTTTCGCGTGGCCTGGAGGTTGTTGTGCTGGGTGTAGTTGGCCCGCTCGCCGTTGATCTGGGAGTACGGCGCGGAGGGCTGGGCCGCGGTGTGGACCACGACATCGGGCTCGTGGACCGTCAGCAGTTCGTCGACGACGGACTTCTCGGCGAGGTCCCCCTCGACGAAGGAGATGTTCGAAAGCCCGTGGACCTCGCGGGCCGCGTCGAGTCGCTCGTCGATGCTCGCGACCGGGGTCGCACTCGTCGCACCGACCTCCTCGACCCACTCGCGTCGGCCGAAGTTGTCCACGAGAATTACTCTATCGTCGGTCCTGCTCGCGATGCGCAGCGCGGTCGGCCAGCCGAGGTAGCCGTCGCCGCCTGTGAGGAGGATCGTCATAGTTACTCAGATAGTGAGTAACTCCTGCTCGATAAATAGTTTGTGGAACGGCCGACAGGAATGATCGCAGATGGTCCGCGACAACTCTCGCGATTCGCAACGATTAAACCGCCCCTGCTCCTTGCTTCGTGTGCTACGTCACGGGCCGGTGGGGTAGCTTGGTATCCTTCGGCCTTCGGGTGGCCGTAACCGCGATTCGAATTCGCGCCGGCCCACTTTTCAACGACACTGCAACCGCGAGCGACAGCGAGCGGTCCGTGGTGTGTGAAAAATAGAACCAAGCGAATTCGAGCAGGGAAGTCGCAGCGCGAGCAACGTGAGCGACCGTCTTCCCGAGTTCGATATTCGCGCCGGCCCACTACCGTTCCCGCACTCAACGAACGCCGAGCGTAGCGACGCGTCTGTAGTGAGTGCCGACCGAAGCGACTTCGAGGAAACGAGGAGAGTGCGATTGATCTCGTCGATCGGTATCGGTGCCCGTTCGGACGAGTCAAGCCTACCCGCTCGTTGCGCTCTCGTTCACCTACGCGTGCTAGAGCGGCGTCGGGTTTACCGGTGGTACGAAAGCGACCGCTAGTGCCTGACGGAGATACGGGGGATTATATGGGACACTGTGTCATTGTGAGATAGGAAGTCACGATGGTGTCACTACTGCTCGTCGCTGGTATCGTTGTTGCCGTCTTCGTCGGGTTCAACATCGGTGGCTCGTCGACCGGCGTGGCATTCGGCCCGGCGGTCGGTTCACGACTCCTTCGCAAGACCACAGCGGGGGGCCTGTTCGTCGGGTTCGCCTTCCTGGGCGCGTGGACCGTCGGTCGGAACGTCATCGCCACGATGAGCAGCAGTATCGTGCCCGCAGCCCAGTTCACGCCCCTCGCGGGCGTCGCCGTCCTGTTTTTCACTGGTGCGTCGCTCCTCGTCTCGAATCTCTACGGGGTGCCGGCCTCGACGTCGATGACGGCCGTCGGCGCGATCGTCGGCCTCGGCCTCGCGTCCGGAACGCTCAATCAGGCACTGATGTTTACCATCGTGTCGGCGTGGATCGTCGCGCCGCTGTTGAGTTTGACCATCGGGGTCGTGGTCGGGCGCTACGCCTACCCATATCTCGATCGCTACGTCGCGTTCACGAAGTTCGATCTCCACCTCGTCCAACTCGACCGTTCGGGGTCGATTCCCCGGCCCCGGTTCAATCCGAACGCGTCACCGCGGGACATCGCTGGCTCGGTCTCGGTGGTCGTCATCGCGTGTTACATGGCGTTCTCCGCGGGGGCCTCGAACGCGGCAAACGCCGTGGCTCCGCTCGTCGGAGCGGGCGGGTCGCTCACGGTCGACCAGGGGGTCCTGCTCGCGGTGTTTGCCTTCGGCCTGGGCAGCTTTACTATCGCTCGGCGCACGCTGGAGACGGTCGGCGACGATATCACCGAACTCCCGATCCTCGCGTCGCTGATCGTCTCGATCGTCGGCGGGACGGTGATCACGATTCTCTCCTACCTCGGGATCCCTGCGAGCCTGGCCGTGAGTACGACGTCGACGATTATCGGACTCGGGTGGGGACGTGCGAGTCGAGCGGCGACACTGGCGGAGCTGGCGACACCCGCGCCCGAAGAGCCCGACCTAGAAGTCTCGACCGGAGCCCTGGTCACCTCACGCGTCGAAGAAGCACCGGCGAGTCCGACGATCGGAGACGTGGCCCGAGACGAAGAGCCCGTAGAGAAACCGGACGAGATACCGGACGTACCGGACATCGGCGCGGAGGGGCCGGCCGATATCGACGAACGAAGCCTCTTCGACCCGCGGGCGGCCAAGCGTATCGTCGTCCTGTGGGTACTGACGCCGTCACTGTCGGTCGCCGCATCCTACCCGGTATTTCGATTCCTGTTGTGAGAGTCCAAGCCAGCCCGGCCGGAGGGACCGTGGTCCACGGGGCGACGGATGCCCCTACCGGACGACGGTCACCGGGACAGGCGAGTGACGGACGATTCTCTCGGTGACGTTCCCGACGAAGACTCGGTCTGCCAGTGTCCCGCTGTGGCTTCCGATGACAACCGTCTCGAAATCCTCGGCGCGGTCGAGGATCAGTCGCGCTGGCTGGCCGATCTCGATGTCGATGTCGATTTCGGCGTCGGCCGCGGCCGCGATCTCCCGTGCGCGATCCACGACCGGGCGAGCGTGTTCCGTCGCTGCCTTCCCAGGATCGTCAGCGAGCGCGATAGCAGTTGCTTCCCCGAACATCGCGGACGGTTCGCCGACGACGGTGAGAACCGTGATTACTGCGTCGGGGTGGGCGTCGAGCGCGTACCGGAGTGCCTGCTCCGACGTCTCCGAACCGTCCATGGCGACGAGAACACGAGACAGCATACAATCACTACGACTGTCACTATCAAAAGCGTTCCTCACAGGACCGGGGGCGTGGAGGTAGTCGCCGGCGCTCAAACCTCGATCACGTCGTCGACGGCGATCCGCCCGGACTCGACGACGTTCGCATTCAGTCCACCGCGGTGGACCAGCGCATCCTCGGCACCCGGAGTGTCGGCCAGCGACTCCATGTAGCTGCATGGTTCACAGAGTCGGACGCCGACCAGTGTCGCGTCGCCGACCGTGAACTCCCGGTCGACGAGGTGGTTGAGTGGGACGCCGGCCGTCAGGACGTTCCGGCGAGTGGCCTGTGGGTCGATCGTCGTTCCCTCGTCGCGTGCGGCGGCAGCGAGCGCTTCGCGTTCGATGAGGGACACGTCGGTGCCCTCGGGCAACTCCTCGCGGCGGTCGTACAGTCCCTGTTCGCGGAAGTACCGGTCGCCACGGAGCCCGCGGCCGGCGACGGCTTCGACCGAGTCGACGGCTTCCATTGGCTCGCCCGAGTCCGGTGCGAGATAGATGCCTTCGACGGAGCCTTCCAACGCCATAGTCGATGGTCGCGATGCTGTGGCAAAACGATTGTGAGTGTGTTACGCCGTTTCGTGACGGTATCGGGCTATCCGAGAAGGTCGTCGAGCATCGCCTCGACGGCGCCGAACTCGTCGTCGGTGACCTCGTGACCGACGCCATCGTAGCGCCGTTCGGTCACGTCGGCGTCGAGCGCCCGGAAGCAGTCGGCCGTGGCGCGGGTGCGGTCCGCAGGGACGTGGGGGTCATCCGCGCCGGAGCCGACAAACACGGGCGTCCCGTCGAGCGAACCACGGTAACGCCCGCAGTCGACGGTCGGGCCGAGCAAGGAGCCACTGAGGACGGCGAGGCCGCCGTAGCGGGTGGGGTGGCCGGCGACGTACTCGGCACCGACGCAGGCACCCTGCGAGAAGCCGACGACGAGGATGCGCTCGCGCGGGACACCGAACCCGTCGACGACGTGCCCGACGAGTGCGTCGACGACCGCGAGCGCCGACGTGCGGTGTGGCTCGTTGCGGTCGCGTGGGGCGTCCGTGGCGTGAGGATACCAGCGACTCCGGTGGGCGTTGGGCGCGACGAAGGTGACGCCGTGGCGTGCGACCGGGTCGAGGAGGTTGACGATTCCCTGTGCGGTCGTGCCCCGTCCGTGGAGCGCGAGGACGACCGCCTCCGTCGCGCCCCGTGGTGCGCCGGCAGTGACGATGGGCTGGCCGCCGTGGGGGCCGGGAACGTCGCTGGTCGGGCCGGCGTCAGTCATGCTGGTCGTTGCTGTCGGTGTGGGTCGGGACTGTGATCTCGGGCAACTGGTCCTCGATCATCCCGCGGTCGTCCTCGGCCCACGGCGGCAGGACGAGCGAGCCACCGAGGGCGTCGGCGTCCTCGTCGACGGTTAGCCCCGGCTTCTCGGTCGCGAGTTCGATCAGGATACCACCCGGTTCGCGGACGTAGATCGCCCGGTAGTAGTGCCGGTCGTGGATGCGCGAGACGCGCACGTCCCGGTCGCGAAAGAGGTCGTGCCACTCGCGCAGGTCGTCGTCATCGACCCGGAGCGCGACGTGGTGGATGGTGCCGACACCCTCGCGGCCGAACTCGCCACCGCGGTCGAGCAGGTCGATCGTCGTCGCGTGGTCGCCGCCGGCGCTGTAGCGCACCCGATCACCGGCCTCGCCGACCTGTTCGAGCCCCAGGGTTTCCAGGACGCTGGCGGTCTGGTAGGGGTCGACCGGCAGCGTCGTCACGCCGTGGATGCCCCGAATGGCGTGGTCGGCGGGGACGCTCCCGTCGGACCACGGTTCGACCGGCGACTCGGCGGCGACGAGTTCGATCCGCGTGCCGGCGGGGTCCTCGAACCGGAGGAGTGGCTCGTCGAAGCGCTCGCGCCGTTCCGTCTCGACGCCGTAGTCGGCCAGCCGCTGGGTCCAGAAGTCGAGCGATCCGGGCGGGACAGCGAAACTCGTCGCCGTGATCGACGGGCGACCGCGCCGACCCGGCGGCTCGTTCGGGTAGGGAAAGCAGGTGTAGATCGTCCCCAGATCGCCGCTCCCGTTGCCGTAGTAGAGGTGATAGCGCAGCACGTCCTCGTGGTTGACGGTCCGCTTGACGAGGCGGAGGCCGAGGGTGTCGACGAAGAAATCGAGGTTCGCCTGCGGGTCCCCGACCATCGTCGTGACGTGGTGGATTCCCGGCGTGTCGGTGAGCATCGGATAGTCGTGCTTGGAGTGGCGTCGCCATAGACCCGGCGGCGAGGGCAAACGAGAGCGTTCTTGTGGCCCTCGCTCCTCGGATCGGTATGCGCCAATTCGTCATCGTCGGTCACGATGCCCCAACGACGCCCGACTTCTCGCTGGACGACCTCGCGGGCGCGGCGGGACGGCTCGACGTGCTCTGTCGGTGTGTCTCGTCGGCGTTCTTCCTCAGTCACGACATCCGCGAGGACGTACAGGTCCACCTCGTGCTGGGCGACGAGTACACGATCACCATAGACGGGAGTACAGTCCGTCGGCTCAACCCAGACGAGCGCTCGACCGCGGCACTGCTCAGAAAGGCCCTCGAAGAGCGCGAGGAAGCTATCGGCCACATCCCGGTCGAGACCTCCCCCGGCGTCTCGCTGACCCGCCGCGGGTTCGAAGCGACCATCGACGACGTGGGCAGTGACGGCACCGTCGTTCAACTCCACGAGGACGGCGACCCGGTCGTCGACGCCGAACCGCCGACCGACCCCGTGTTCGTCCTCTCCGACCACCGCGACTTCAGCGACGAGGAGGCCGCGGTGCTTGCCGACACCGTCGACCGCCGCGTCTCGCTCGGGCCGAAACCGCTCCATGCTAATCACGCCATCACCGTCGCGCACAACGTTCTAGACACCGAGGGTTTCCGGTCGGACAGGGGAGAATCTGTTAGCCGTCGAAACAGCTGATAACGGACGTACTGGGATCGATAGGGTAACAATCAACGACGTTCCGTCTGGGGCCAGATTGACGGAAGACTCCGGGGGGTCGTAGGCGACCGGTTCGTTCGTGGTCACGATGGCGCGGGCACAGGGGCGAGCGCAGCACCGTTTGATCTCATTTGAAAACCGTCGTTTGGTTATGGCGAAGTGATATATGTTGGTAGCACTAATTGTCTGTATGACCGAACAGGACGCGGCGACAGACGAGCTATCCAGTAACGCCGGGAGCGACTTCGGGCCTGCAGCGCTAGCCTCGGTCGCTTCCGTCGCACTGGCGCTGTACTACTATTACGTTCAAGACGACAAACAGCGCGGACAGTTCGTGGGTCTGTGGCCGGCGACGATTCTCGGTCTCGCGATCTATCTCAAGTTAGGAGATATAAAAGCGTTACTCGAGCAGCGACAGGCTGCCTGAGACTGCTGGCTGTAACTTTGTGAAGCGTTGCGCCATCCCCAGGGTAGCAAATCAGTCACGAATTTACAGTCGGTGGTACGAGTGAGTGGCAGACCTGCGTATCAACTGCGCAACCGACTGTGGATAACTGGGATACTGACACGACACCATGCTTTCGACATTCATCAAGACGTTCACACAGATCGACACCGAAACACGCATTCAGTACGGCCTGATGTTCCTGTTCGGGACACTCTGCCTGCTCGCAGCAGCCGCCCCACTCGATACGCTAACGAAGGCAGTCGTCGTCTCTGTACTGTTCGGGTTCACTGGTGGGCTCTGGATCTCACATCTCGTCGGGGTCATCCAACGGGCCGCAACAGGGGCCAACTCATGAGCAACGACGTCGCTGAAGAGCAGTCTGAGAAGTCGCAAACACTCGACGGAATCGAATTTCTCACCGGTGAGGACCCCAGCGCTGGCTCGTTTCTGCTCGTCGTCGGGATCGTTACCTGCGTGTTTATCGCGGCTTTCCAGTTCACACTGCCAGAGCCAATATCGAACCTCCTCACCGCGCTCGTCATCGTCGTCGCCGTAATCAGCTTCCTGCTGGGTGCGATCCTCGATGCCCTCGGATACTTCGACGTATCCGAAGCGGGCGAATGACGGTCACATCGATGTGCAACACCCGTGTCGAGCGCGGTCACCGATATCATCAGTCGGCTTCGTCGGTCGAGTACCGCGTTATATTGTTGTCGGGGCAGCGTACACGGCCCCAACAAACCGACGGAACCGCGTCTGGCGACGCTCGGCGTGCTTGAGGCGAGTTTCGGCCCGTAGCTGGATTTGTTTCCTCTCGGCCCCGAAACCGTCTTCACTGCGGCCGGTCGTTGGACGGGAGTATGGACGAGCGCAGACGGCGGTTCTTGCGCGGCGTCGGAGCTACCGCGGCAGTCGCCAGCGCGGGCTGTGTCGGGCAGTTGCGGACGCTGACGGGGTCGCCGAGTAGCCCGCCGGCCGAGACCGCGGGCGCTCAGTTCCGCGGCGAGACGACACGCCGTGGCGTCTATCCCGACCAGACCGTACCCGAATCCGTGACGGTCGACTGGCGACTCGACGGGCTGAACACCGGTAGTCATACGGCGGCCAAATCCAGTCCGGTCGAAGCACCCGACGGCGACATCGTCGTCGCGGGTGACACGGGCGAGGTCTGGAAGGTGTCGCCGGACGGTGAAATCCGGTGGCAGGCCGACGCCACCGACACCGACCGGGGCTTTCACGGCACGCCGATGGTCGCCAACGACGCCGTCTACGTCGGGGCCTACGACGGCGCGCTGTACTGCTTCGACCTCGAATCCGGTGACCAGTACTGGCGCACGCAAGTGGGAGACGCCATCGGATCGAGCCCCGGCTATCACGACGGGCGGGTGTACATCGCCGTCGAGTACTACGACCCCAGCGGCGGCATCTTCGCGCTCGACGCGGTCACCGGCGAAGTGGTCTGGGAGGACCAGCGGATCACGAACCACCCCCACTCGACGTGTGCCATCGACCGCGAGGCCGGACGGCTGGTCGTCGGGGACAACGACGGAAAGCTGTCGGCGTGGTCCTACCCCGACCACGAGTTCCTGTGGACCTTCGAGACCGACGGCGCGATCAAGGGACCGATCGCCACCGACGACGGCGGGGCCTTCTTCGGGTCGTGGGACGAGCGGATATACCGGGTGTCCCTCGACGACGGCAGCGAGGTGTGGTCGGTCGACACCGGTGCGAACGTGATGGCCGGCCCGTCGGTCGACCCCGACACGGGGACGGTGTACGTCGGGGATCAACACGAATCGCTGTACGCACTCGACGCCGAGCGCGGTATCGAGCAGTGGGAGACCGGCGTGGGCGGGTGGATCATCGGCTGTCCGACGGTGACGGCCGCTCACGTGCTCGTGGGCTCCTACGCACCGAAACTGGTAGCAGTCGATCGGGAGACCAGCGAGGTCGTCTGGACGGTCGACGGCGAGGGCGAGATGACCGGGACGCCACTGGTGACCGACGACGCCGTCTACACGACCGAGCGGGCGTCACAGGCCCACATCGACGGAAACGACGGCCCGACCGGCGCGCTGTACCGCATCGTCGCGGCGTGAACGTCCTTGGCGGCGTGATCGGGGCCGGAAGGTCTTTTGACGTGCCGACACAGCACAGCACGTGACCGACGCAGACGGACCCACACTCGACCGGCGGACGTTCCTCGCGACCACGGCGGGGGCCGCGAGCGGCGCGCTCGCGGGCTGTGGTGCGCTCAGCCCCGGTGACGACGCCACGGCGACGCCGGTCGATGGCGACCGGGCCAGCGAACTGGCCCAGCGGTTCGCCCCGACGCTGTACTTCGACGCCGCCGAGCAGTGGTTCCCGACCGATCCCCGACAGTACACGACCGAACGCGACGGCGAGACCGTCGTCGACGGCTTCGCCGCGCTGAACGACTACACCGAGCAGTTCCGCGAGGGCGGGGACCCGCCCGCACCGACGCTGTGGCACAACGTCGTCGGCTACGAGGACTCGCCCCTTTCGGTCGTCCAGTACTGGATCTACAGCGCCTTCGACCAGTTTACGACGAACTTCCACTGGCACGACTGGGAGGTGGTACACGTCTTCGTCGACACCGACACGGACGACCCGGTGCTGTTCGTCGCCAGTTCCCACTCCCGGAGAGTGCCCAACAACGAGTTTCTCGACCCCGAGCGGACCGTCCCCCGCATTCTCCCGGAACTGGGCTCGCATTCGAGCGCGCTGTCGATCAACGAGGAAGCCGACCGGTTCCAGCGGTTGCCGACCGGCGACGACATCGCCGACATCACAAACCGCGTCATCGACAACGTCGAAGCCCTCGCCTCGCTGCCCGTCGCCTACGGGCTTCCTCGGGACGAGGGGAGTCGCCTCCCCTTCGCCGTCCCCGAACTCGACGGTGTGCCCCTCTACGACCACGAACGGCTCCCCGCTGTCGAGCAGTCTGATCTGGTCCCCGAAGCGCTGACGGTTCGCTCCTTCGACGCGCTCCGTTCGCCGCCGACCGACCTCCCCGCCCGCGAGACGGGACTGGTCTTCGAGTACGAGGGTCGATCCGACACGGAGACGACGCCCGATGTGACCTACGAACTCCGGCCGACCAGCGAAATCGAGGAGATCACGACCTTCACTGGTCCGCAGTTGAGCTTCGAGTTCGCGGTCCCACAGGTCGCCGAGGACGCCATCGCGAGCCACATCACGACGGTCGGCGCGCCGTGGGAGCAGCCACGCTACGCCAACCCCGCCGCCGACATCACCGACCCGACCCACCGGCAGGCGCTCTCGGATCGGTACGACGCGATCGGTGAACCCGCAGCCATCAACAGCATCGTCACCGCCGTCTCCTCGGTCGTCCAGAACGACGACGCGCCCGATGGCGGCGGCGTGACGACCGAGGAATCGTCGACCGAAGCGGTCGCACTCGTCGAGAGCGATCCCGCTGCCGTCCCGACGTTCCGCGGCGTCGCCGTCGCACAGGGCGTCGAGAGCGGCGACCATCGCCTCACCGTCAACGGGGCCGGCGTCGCCCCACACAGCGAGCGTGTGACGGTCGAGGGTCAGAACGGGGAGAGCGACGAGGGGAGCGACGACGGGGACACCACCGGGACGGTGACGGCGGCCGGCGTCGACGGCGAGATTCCGCTCGTCGCCCGTGAAGACGCTACCAAACTGGCCGTCGATCCGTCCGGCACCGACGCCGACCTGACCGACCTCGCCGTTGAGGACGACTTCGGCGGCCGACTGTACGACGCCCCCATCGACGGCCCCGACGCCGTCTACGTCCACCGCAGCGGAGCCTACACCAGCGAGGTCCGAGACGCCGACGACACCATCGGTGCCTTCCGGGTGAACCCGACCGACGAGGAACGCGTCGCGATCGACCGGCCCGACACCGGGAAAGCGTCGCTGTCGTCGTTTCTCGCGACGATCAGCGACGAGATCCGCGGCGATATCGAAGGTGTGGATCTGCAGGGCCGGGCCAACGCGCTCAGGGGGCTGACGCAGGCGCTCGAATCGGTCGGCAGCGCCGCGACGAGCGCGGCCGAGCGAGCCAGCGAGGGCGACCGCGCGGGCGCGGATCGACAGCTTCAGAACGTCGGGAACGGCCTCGAACAGGTCGCGAGCAACCTCGAACGGGCCGCCGAGGCGTTGCCCGATCCGGTCGAGCGATCGGTCGACCGGCGGTTAGCACAGCTCGATCGGCGCACCGAGCAGGCGCTGGCGGCGGAAAAGTTATAGCGCGCCGGTCGAGCAACTGTCGCCGTTTTCGGACCGCTTTTGCCGACGCTGGCACAGTATCGACCATGACCGACGACGACGACCTCGCGTGGGAGACACTCGACAGCCGCGTGGCCTACAGCTGTGAAGGGTTCGACATCTACAACGAGGACGTGCGCTTCCCGAACGGTGAGACGAGCGAGTTCGACTACCTCTCGGAGAACGAGGCCGTGGTCGTACTTCCCTTCACCCCCGACGGCGACGTGGTCGTCATCGAGGAGTGGCGACAGGCCGTCAAGCGCGTCAACAGCAGCATCCCCGCCGGTTCGATCGAAGCCGACGACGACGATATCGAGGCGGCCGCCCACCGGGAACTGGCCGAGGAGACGGGCTACGAGGCCGGGTCGGTCGAGCACCTGACGACGGTCGAGCCGGCCAACGGCTTCGCCGACTCGGTCTTTCACTACTACGTCGCGTACGACTGTGAACCCCTGAGCGAGCAGGACCTCGATTACAACGAGTCGATCCGCGTCGACACGACGACGCTCGACGACCTGCTCGCCGCCGCCCGCGCGGACGACCTCCGGGACGGCCGCTCGGCGATGGCGGTGCTGTACTACGCGCTGTTCGAGCGATAATCCCCGGTACCGGCCCGTCTCTCTGGGACCGGAAGCTACCTCACGCTGGGGTTAGTCCCATCTCCCATGAGCTACGATCTTTTCGAGACGGAGTCGGGCAACGCCGTCGTGATCGCGCTGGACCACGGGCTGGGGATGGGTGCCGTCGACGGCTTCGAGGATCCCGAAGCGACGCTCGATGCCGTCCTCGCGGGCGACCCGGACGGCGTCCTCGTCGGCTCTGCCTTCGCGCGCCACTACGGCGACCGCATCGACGACGCCGGCGCCGACACGCTGGTCACTGCCGACGTGGTCACATTCTCGACGCGACCCGGCCACGACGAGGCGATGGACATCTGGACCCAGCCCTTCGACGCCGAGGAACTGCTCGCTCACGACCCCGTCGGCGTCAAGGCCGTCCTCGTCTTCGGACGGGAGGACCGCCGACTGTTCGAGCGCAACATCGACGCCATCGGTCGGCTGGCGACCGAATTACGCGGGACCGGCGTCCCGCTGATCGTCGAACCCGTCCAGTGGGGCAGTCGCGTCCCGGACGAACTGGCGACCGATCACGACTACGTCGAAGACGCCTGCCGCATCGCGTGGGAGATCGGTGCGGACGTGCTGAAAGCCCCCTATTCGGGCGATCCCGAGCGCTACGCCGACCTCGTCGACAACTCGCCTGTGCCGGTGACGGTGCTCGGAGGCCCCGCCTCGGGGTCGACGGCGGCGATGCTACAGGACATCCGTGAGGCCGTCGACGCCGGCGCTCGCGGGCCGGTGATCGGGCGCTCGGTCTGGCAGTCGGACGATCCGGCAGCGGTCACGCGTGCGCTCGGCAAAATCGTCCACGAGGGCGCGAGCGTCGACGACGTGTGGGAGAAGTAGAACGCTACGACGAGGACTGCTCGTCCTCTTTCAGTTCTTCCAGTTCGTTCTCGACCTCGCTGTCGGCCACGTCTGGCGTGTCGACGTCGACCTCGCCCGCGCCGTCGCCGCCGGCCAGTTCCGCTTCGAGGTCCTCGGTCGCCGCCTCGGTGTCGGCGCTCTCGCTGTCGGCCTCGTCGCTCTCGGGTTCGCCCTTGCCCATCTCGGCTTTCAGCGTGTCCAGTTCGGCGTCGACCTCGCCCTTGGACTGGATCTCCTCGAGTTCGCGATCCAGCTGGTCCTGATCGCTCAGGGCGTCCTCGAAGACGCCTTCCTCCTGTAGCTCGTCCATGGCCTGCGAGCGGGCCTCCATCTTCTCGGTGCGTTCCTCGGCACGCTCGATGGCGCGGCCAACGTCTTTCATCTCGTCGCCCGCGCCGGTCATCGCCTCGTTGACGCGCTTGGAGGCCTCGGCGGCCTCGTAGCGGGCCTTCATCGTCTCCTTCTTGGTCTTGAACTGCTCGATGCGCTGCTGGAGTTGGTCCTTCTGCTCGACCAGCGAGTCCTGCTGGCTCTGCAACTGGCTGATCTGACTGTCCAGTTGCTCGATCTGGTTCATCTTCTGTTTCTTCTTCTCCAAGGCCTTCCGGGCGAGGTCCTCGCGGTCCTGCTCGACTGCCTGTCGGGCCTGCTCGTTGTGCTTCTCGACGTTCTCTTCGAGGCGGCGCTGCTGGATCTCCAGACGCTTCTTCTGGGTCGTCAGGTCGGCGATCCCCTCCTTGACGTCCTGCAGTTCGTCGCGCAGTTGCTCGTAGGAGTAGTCGAGTGTCTCGTTCGGGTCCTCGGCGCTGTTGAGGACGGCGTTCAGTTTCGACCGGATGACGTACGATGCGCGCGAGAGGATTCCCATACCCCGTGTTCGGGCGCCGCGCCTTAAAATTCTTACATCCGCACGTCGATCCGTACAATGTGGAACGTATTCGGATTCCAGGCCCGCGAGACGTTCGCGGCGCGCTCGACGCGCCCGACGGCGATCCCGACCGCGCCGTCGTCGCCTGCCCGCCCCACCCCCAGATGGGGGGCTCGCGCAGCGACCAGCGCTTGCAGGCCGTCAGCGACGCGCTCTGTGAGCGCGGCGTGGCGTGTCTCCGGTTCGACTACGGGCCGTGGGACGAGGGGCGCGGGGAACGCACGGACGTGGCCAACGCCCTCGACTGTGCCGGCGACCGCTTCGCGACGGTCGGCCTCTTTGGCTACAGTTTCGGGGCCGCCGTCGCGTTGCTGGCGGCGGCCGAGGCCGACCCACAGCCGTCAGGGGTGTCGGTACTGGCCCCGCCCGCACGCCCCGACGACGGCACCGAGACCGCGCCAGCAGTCGACCGGATCGCGGGCCCGCTACAGGTGGTCTACGGCGAGCGCGACGACACCGTCGACTGGGGAACGGTCGTCGAGCGCGCCCGCGACCGCGGCGCGACGATCGAGGCACTGCCCGCGGATCACCACTTCGTCGGGCAGAGCGGGCAGGTCGGCGAACTCGTGGCCGACTTTCTGACAAATGCCCTCTAAGGAGCGATCGATCTGTCAGTTCTGTCAATGACAGACTGTCCCGGTGTGGGGGATTCCCGAAACCGTTTTGACTACACACGGCGCACCGTCGGTATGCCGACGGAACCCGAGACGGAGTACGACCCGGAACTGGGTCGGAAGTTCATTTTCGTAACAGGAGGCGTGATGTCCGGGCTGGGCAAGGGGATCACCGCCGCGAGTACCGGCCGACTACTGAAAAACGCCGGCTTCGACGTGACCGCGGTCAAGATCGACCCGTATCTCAACGTCGACGCCGGGACGATGAACCCCTTCCAGCACGGCGAGGTGTACGTGCTGAAAGACGGTGGCGAGGTCGACCTCGACCTGGGGAACTACGAGCGGTTCCTCGACATCGACATGACCTTCGACCACAACATCACCACGGGCAAGACCTACCAGCACGTCATCGAGAAGGAGCGCGCCGGCGACTACCTGGGCAAGACCGTCCAGATCATCCCCCACATCACCGACGACATCAAGCGCCGGATTCGCGAGGCCGCAAAGGGCAACGACGTATGTCTCATCGAGGTCGGGGGGACCGTCGGGGACATCGAGGGAATGCCCTACCTCGAAGCGCTGCGCCAGTTCGCCCACGAGGAGGACGAGGACGACATTCTCTTTACCCACGTCACGCTCGTCCCCTACTCGAAGAACGGCGAACAGAAGACCAAGCCAACTCAGCACAGCGTCAAGGAACTGCGCTCGATCGGCCTCCAGCCCGACATTCTCGTGGGCCGGGCCTCGGACAAACTCGACATCGAGACGCGCGAGAAGATCGCGCTGTTCTGTGACGTGCCCACCGAGGCGGTCTTCTCGAACCCCGACGTGGCCGACATCTACCACGTCCCGCTGATGGTCGAGGAGGAGGGTCTCGACGAGTACGTGATGGAAGAACTCGACATCGCCGACGAGGCCCTGCCGGAAGACGAACGCGAGAACCGCTGGCGCGACCTCGTCACGCAGGAGACGACCGGCGAGGTCGACGTGGCGCTCGTGGGGAAATACGACCTCGAAGACGCCTACATGTCCGTCCACGAGGCGCTGAAACACGCCGGCCTCGAAGCCAACGTCGATGTGAACGTCCAGTGGGTCGACTCCGACGAGATGAGCGACCACCACACCGATCGCCTCCACGACGCCGACGCCATCGTCGTCCCCGGTGGCTTCGGCTCCCGCGGGACCGCGGGCAAGATCGAGGCGATCCGCTACGCCCGGGAACACGACGTGCCCTTCCTCGGGCTCTGTCTTGGCTTCCAGATGGCCGTCGTCGAGTTCGCCCGGAACGTCCTCGATCTGACGGGCGCGCACTCCGCCGAACTGGACGAGGAAACCGAGTACCCCGTCATCGACATCCTCCCAGAGCAGTACGAGATCGAGGACATGGGCGGGACGATGCGACTGGGTGCCCACGAAACGGAGATCCAGCCCGGCACGCTCGCGGCCCAGCTGTACGGCGGCGACTCCTGTACGGAACGGCATCGCCACCGCTACGAGGTCAACCCCGAGTACATCGAGGAGATCGAGTCCGAAGGGATGACCTTCTCGGGGCGCGCAGGCAACCGTATGGAGATCCTCGAACTGCCCGACCACCCCTACTTCATCGGCACGCAGTTCCACCCCGAGTTCCGCTCGCGACCGACCCGCGCCAGCCCGCCCTTCGTCGGCCTGCTGGAGGCCGTGCTGGGCGACGACCACGGCGTCGACACCGCAGACCCGGAGGTGAGCCACTGATGGTCGACGTCGACTCCTTCATCCCCGAGGCCAAGGAGGAGATCGCCGAACAGATCGGCGACAAGAACGCCGTCATCGCGCTGTCCGGTGGCGTCGACTCCTCGACGGCCGCCGCACTGGCCTACGAGGCCATCGGCGACCAGTTGACGCCGGTGTACGTCGACACCGGCCTGATGCGCAAGGGCGAGACCGACGAGATCCGCGAGACCTTCGACTACATGGACTCGTTGCGGATCGTCGACGCCAAGGACCGCTTCCTTGACGCGCTGGGCGGCGAGACCGACCCCGAGGAGAAACGCCACATCATCGGCGAGCAGTTCATCAGGGAGTTCGAGACCGTCGCCAAGGAGGTCGAGGCCGACTACCTCGTTCAGGGGACGATCTACCCCGACCGGATCGAATCGGAGGGGACGATCAAGTCTCACCACAACGTCGGCGGCCTTCCAGAGGTCGTGGACTTCGACGGCATCGTCGAACCGATGCGGGACCTCTACAAGGACGAGGTCCGCGAGGTCGCCCGCGCGCTCGATCTGGAGGAGATCATCTCCGAGCGGATGCCCTTCCCCGGTCCCGGTCTCGCCGTCCGTATCATCGGCGAGGTCACCGAGGAGAAACTCGAAGTCGCTCGCGAGGCCAACCACGTCGTCGAGGACGAGTTAGAGGAGTACGAGCCGTGGCAGGCGCTGGCCGCCGTCATCGGCAAGGCCACGGGCGTCAAGGGCGACAACCGCGTCCACGGCTGGGTCGTCGCCGTCCGCTCGGTCGAATCGCGTGACGGCATGACCGCCCGGGCCCAGGAGATCGACTGGGAGACGCTGCAGCGGATCCAGTCCCGGATCACCGGTTCCCACGAGAACGTCGCCCGCGTCGTCTACGACGTGACCCACAAACCGCCCGCGACCATCGAGTACGAATGAAGGTCGTCATCGCCGGCTCGGACGAGAACGGGATCGCCGACGCAATCGAAGCCGAGGGCCACACGGTCACGAAAGCGCCACTGGGCAACCGCCCCGGACTCGAAGAAGCCGGCATCCACGACGCCGACGTGTACCTCCTGACGGACTTCGAGCAGGCGACCTCCATCGCCGTCGCGAAAGACCTCAATCCCGACGTGCGCGTCGTCGCCTACGCCGAAGGATCGCTGCCGGACTTCGCCAGTCGCCAGACGGATCTCGTCGTCGATCCGAACCTGCTCGGACCAGACGCCGTCGCCGAAGAACTCGAATAGGCGGGCGGCCTCGCTAGATCTCGTCGCGCATCGCCTCGACCGCCATCTCGATCGCTGTCAGCCGATCCGGGGCGCTGTCGAGGACGGCGGTGGTCCGCGCGTGTACGTCGCGGACGCGCCACTCGCTCTCGTCTTCGGGCATCTCGACACGAGTCGGTACGATCTCGATCCGGCGGTCGCCGTCGGCGTGTTCGAACACCGTTGGCTCCGTGTCGCCGCCCGCGATGCTCAGGCTCATCGTCCGCTTTTCCGACCACCCGTTTGGCAGGGTGTGGTTGGTCGCCATTTCGTCCTCGGATTCGTTATCTGGGGGCATAAGTGAGACACCTACGGAGGGCCGAGTCGTGGCCAGTTCGAGACCGGATTACCGCTCGATCAGGGCACCGCCAGCACCGACGGCGATGTCGATGTCGCCGCGGACGACGGCGTTCAGGTTCGCGCCAGTCGGAGTCTGTTCGGCGTCCCAGCGGCGGTTGTCCCGGTCGAAGACGGCACCGCCGCCGCCGACGGTGAGGCCGTCGCCGTCTTCGACCTCGATGTCTCGCAGGCTCGCGTCGCCGGTGTCGGCGCGTCGCCACTGGCTGCCGTTCCAGCGGTAGATCGAGCCGCCGCCGCCGGAAACCCACACGTCGTCGAAGCCATCACTGTCGACGCCGTAGAAGTTGTAGTCGGCGTTGGCGATCCCCAGTCGGTCCCACGAGACGCCGTCGCGGGTGTACAGCACCGTCTGGTTACCGTCGACGATGTGGCCCGACCGATCGTCGAAGAAGTCGACGGCGTTGATCGCCGACCCCGAGGCGGGCGTGATGTAGTCCCAGCTTCCGGTCTCGCCGTTCTCGAAGCTGTAGTACAACTTGCCCGAGTCGCCGGCGACGTAGACGTTCGCGCTGCCGGCCTCGCCCGTGACTGACACGTCGTTGAAGTTGTTGGTCGCGTCCATCGGGGCCGAGTGGTCGACGAGGACGCCGGATTCCACGTCGTACTCACCGATCGCACCGGAGGAGCCGACGAACCACAGGCGCTCGCCGTCGTCGGTCACGTCCGCGCCGTAGAGGTTGTTCCCGTTGCCCGTCGGCCCGCCGTCGAGGACCTTCTGCCAGCCTTTCGACGTGCGTTCGATCACGACACCGCCGCCGCCGACGGCGTACGCGCCCGCCGACGTGTACTCCACGTCCGAGAGCGTGTTCCCCGTCGGTGACTCGACGACCGTCCACTCGCTCGCTCCGGAGTCAGTCGACGCCTGTACGCCTGCCGGGATCGCGGCGGCGGTGACCGCCGCGCCGGCCGATTTGAGGACCGTTCGTCGGGTGGCAGTGTCGTCGAACATTGCACTCGACTCGTGGGGAGGATCCCACTTAGTATCGGGAAGCCCTTCACTGCACTTTATCGGATTTCAGCCACCTTCGGGCGATTTAATCCCGACGGAGAACGTTTATACTCCGGGATACCGGCGTAAAATCGCGAAAAACGAATAAACGATACAGCGGCTGTCTCAGACCGTCGCCGCCAGCCGGTCGAGTCGGTCGCGACCACCCCGGGAGAAGGGGCGACCGTGCCCGATCCCCAGCACGTCGAACGCGGGAGCCCGTTCCGCGAGGTCGGCGATGCTCGTCTCGACGGCGTCGGTGTCGTAGCTGATGAACCACGGCGAGGGCGTCAGCGACCCGCCCGACTCCCGGACCAGATCGCCCAGCATCGCGACCCCGGCGGCCTCGCTCACGAACGCGACGTGGCCCGGCGTGTGCCCCGGCGTCTCGTAGACCGTGAAACTGCCGACTGTGTCGCCGTCCGCGACCGTCTCGACCGGGTGCTCCGGCGGCGTGACGAACCCGCCGACGAGGCGCTGAAACAGTCCCTTGTGGTTGCGCCACGGCGGGCGCTCGTCGCCGGTCACGAACGGCGCGTCGGCCGCGCCGACGTAGATGGTCGCGTCCGAGGCCAGATCGGCCAGCGCGCCGACGTGATCGAGGTCGTAGTGGGTGAGGACGATCCGCTCGATGTCGGCCGGTTCGTACCCCGTCTCGGTGATCGCAGCGGCGAGTTTCGTCCCGTGCCACGGCATCCCCGCGTCGACGAGGGTCAGGCCCGACACCGCGCCGTCGGTCGCGACCGCCTCGTCGATCAGGTACGCGTTGACGCCGCCGAGATCGAACCACCACACGCCGTCGGAAAGCGCTGTGACCATACTGACAGTTGGCCGCGAGTCCGCAAATGCGTTTGGCCTACGTGGTCGGGTCGTGTTTAGTTGAGCGAATTGGGAGATTGACCCATCGAAAGCCCTCGGTGCGCTCGGACGGTCTGTGCAGGATATCCTCCCGATGGTCGGATAGTGCCCGCGCAGACCGCCCGACTGCACCTCGCCCTTTCATCCGCCAGGTATCGGCTGTGTCATCATCCGAGGCCTGGCGGATGAAAGGGCGAGCTCAGTTCCGGGAACCCGGACCCCACAAGCACCCACCGGAGCGCAGTGCGGGTCCCGGGACCGGAACGGAGCGAGGGCTTTTGGTACCTTGTTCGCGCCCGAGACTACGAAACGAGACGCTGTTACGCGGTCGGGTCGTCGCCCGGTTCGCCCAGCCGTCCGACCTGTTCGGCGACGATCTCGCTGGTGCCAAGTCGGGCGGCCTCGGCCGATCCCGGCAGGCAGAACACTGGCGTGCCGTCGGCGATCCCAGCCGTCGCCCGCGTCGCGATCACGTCGGTCCCGACCGACTCGTGGTAGCGACGGCGGAACAGTTCCCCGAACCCGGGCATGGCCTTCTCGAACAGCGGATGGACGGCCTCGATGGTCACGTCCTCGTCGTCGACGCCGGTGGCACCGACCGTGACGACCGCGTCCACGTCGCCACGCCCGACGAGCGCGTCGACGGCACCCTGGACGGTGTCGTGACTGCGCCCCAGCAGTTCCCGGGTCACCAGTTCGTGTCCGTCCAGCGCCTCGACGACGGCGTCTCCCGCCGGGTCCGAGTCGACGGTCCGATCGTCCGCGACCGTGACGACCGCGACCCCAGCCGAGCGTGAGGGCGACGCCGATGTCTCGTCGTCGGTCGTTCCCTCGTCCGGTTCCGGGTCGGTCGATTCCTCGCCGGTCGAGTCCTCGTCGGACGGTGTTTCGGTCACGTCGTCCTCGTCGGCCGCGTCGTCCTCGTCGTCACGTCCCCGTGTCCGCCTGTCGCGAGACTGGAAATCGACCATACCACGGTGTCGCGGGGGCGACGGTAAAGTGGTTGTCGTCGGTGGGTCTGCCACCCATCGGGCCGGAATTAAAATATATTCGATAGATCGACGCCCGACCGTGCCACCACTGCTGTGGTGGCCGAAACGTCGGCCACGGGACCGCTCGGTCGACCAACGCCTTGAGAGAGTCACCGTCCGATCGACGATAACGTGGGTTGTATTAGCAAACCAAAATGATTAAGTCACCGGGCTGAACCGTGAACGTATGGGAGAGGCGTTCCACGTCGTCTGTCACGAGTGCCCGGAGGAGGGCCTGTACGAGAGCCGATCCGACGCTGTGGACTCGCGGGATTCGCACGCCGACGAGACGGATCACCGGGTCAGCATGCTCGACATCGACAGCGCGGCAGCGAAACCGTAGCCGCCGGTCGATCACCGTAGCGGCCGGTCGTCGTTGGTGGGGGTGACTCGCGGCGGCCGATCCAGCAGGGATTTACAGCAGGCCGCCCCAGCATCAGCCATGGACGCGGTACAGTTCGCCGAGCACGGCGGTCGCGGCGTCGTCACCTACGGCGCGTACCCCGACCCGTCGGTCGGTGACGACGACGTACTCGTCGACATCAAGGCCGGCGCGCTGAACCACCTCGACGTGTGGAGTCGACGCGGACTGCCGGGGATCGACCTCGAACTGCCCCACGTGCCCGGGAGCGACGCCGCCGGCGTCGTGGAGGCAGTCGGTGACGGCGTCGACCGCTTCGCCGTCGGCGACCGCGTGGCCGTCACCGGCGGGGTCAGTTGCGGGACCTGTGAGTTCTGTCGCGACGGCGAGCCGACGCTGTGTGTCGACTACGAGGTGCTGGGCGAGCACCGGCAGGGCGTCCACAGCGAGCGGGCGTCGGTGCCGGCCGACGCGCTGGTCCCGGTCCCCGACGGCGTCGACTGGGCGACTGCGGCGGCCGCGCCGCTGGTGTTTGGCACCGCGTGGCGACTGCTCGTCACCCGCGGCGAGATCAGCCCCGACGAGACCGTGCTGGTGCTTGGCGCGAGCGGCGGGGG
>Ga0207718_100517_pt1 | contig 33078 bp, 33 predicted proteins | sample A23M2SouthBayCA_FD_187749 | JGI IMG/M metagenome (GOLD analysis project Ga0207718, IMG submission 187749) | Aerobic enrichment media microbial communities from Eden Landing Ponds, California, USA - A23 M2 (SPAdes) | ecosystem: Environmental > Aquatic > Marine > Unclassified | place: Emeryville... | reverse complement strand
GCCAAGCCGGTTGACGAGGAAGTTAAGGAGCTGGTCTTCGTGGATTTCACTGTCTGCTTGCTGCTGTTGTTTGGACACATCTTCAGCAAGCAGACGTTCTCACTAACCGGCTTTGTGAGGTACTGAGATTAGGTTTCACCGAGTGTTAAGTCTTTAGCGGCGGTTTGGATCTGGAGACTTGATGGCCTATACGTAACCATCGGATCTAGTCCTGCCAGGTGTAGACTTAGGACGCGCAGTCGTACGAGCGGCTGCCTTTCTCGACCGTGACAGTTCGAGTCGAATTAGCGACGACAGTGCCTGATTCACGTAGTTGGACGTGGATGTCGGCTGTCTCGCCAACTGTAAGTGATTCATCGTCACGGACGACCCAGAAGACGTTCACCCGTTCACGACCAGTTTGCTGAACGGGTTCCGTAGTAGTCTTTGAACTGTTGCCGATGCTCACTTCAACATCATAATTGGAGTCCTCACCGCCTTCCATTGGGGTTTCCACGAGGACATCGGCACGGATCGTCAGATGGTCACCAGGTGTGCCACTCGAAATACATGTTGCTACGGTACCGTTCTCGATGTCTGGCACCGTAATTTCGTCATTGAGGTGGACGGATACGTTGGTGGCCTCAACAGTGGCTTCGTCTGGATTGATCTGGTCAGTAACTGGGGCGAACAGCACCAGGGTACCGACGCTGAACGCTGTCAGGAGGAGAAACGCGATGATGGAGGCAGGGCGGGGTGGCCAATTAAGCAGCCACGGGAGGAGGTTCACAACCGGATTACCGAAGAGAGGAGTAAAATGGATTGGGGAGACGAATCAGGTATCTGAACGCTCACGGAGTAGGAGAGCGGTGAGAAGAAGAATGATTCCAGTCGGTAGAATAAACAAACCGATCGTGAAATTCCAGAAGCCGAGAAGGAATTGCCCGACTGCTCCGATGAGCAAGAACCTGAGCCGGTTTATCACGGCTCCTACAGCCCCAATCCACCCAAGACCGATTGTAATGAGGAATAGTACGAGTCGAGACGTTCGATAGCCAGGGGCAGGGAGGATGGCGATAAGAATGGCCGTGAGTAGCACAACTGCGACAACGGATGCTCCTCGGAAAACGTCGAGTGTAGAGTATTCCTTCGCCATAGATGTAGTCATGCGATCATCGTAATTGGATCTCTCACTGCTTAATTCGTAGCCTTCTCTCACTTGATTTGTCGAGGCTGATCCAAACTAATTTCTTCCCTCCGTCCAGCGAAGACCTGGACGTCACCAGCTCTGCATACCTGCCTCAAAGACGAACACCACAGTCCTGTTGGCCAGGAGGAGGGCCGCATACGCCAGCGCCGGGACAAGGAGCGACGCCGTTCGATCATACGTGTAGGCCGCGACACCGAGTACAGCGAGTTGCGTAACCGCGAACAACCCACCGGCAACCGTCTCAACTCCCGCAATACCAGCGAAGGCGATGATCGTAGTTACGACTACGCGAGGAGCGAAGCCAAGGTAGCGAAGCGAATCATTGTCAAGACGTTCGTTCGCATAGACAGCCACGCCGAGCGTGAGCATGAATGCGATCGCTCCGATGAGCTTCCCTAGTTCGGGAACGGGCGCCAGTCCCCCTGTGTTGCTTGCCATCACGAACCCTGCAACTGCAGTCGTTAGAACAATCGCGGTTTCGGAACCGACGACCTGGTCGAAACTTGCCTGGATGAGAACCTGGCAGATCACGACTAGCATCGGGACGCCGATTATCAACCCCAGGCCGGCGATGAGTAGGACTGGGAGCACAGGTGCATCGGCAGCGATCGACGTCTTTGTCAGTGCGTTGTACGGGACGCCGGTCACGACACCGACGAGTTTGGTGAGTGCGACACAAATGATCGGTGTGAGAACAGCGAGTCCAACCAGCGGCGCTACTTTTAGAGACGGAAGCCGTAGGCCAAGATCAATCTCCCGGAACCGACTGTACGCGACTGTGAATCCAATCAGTCCTACGAGGAGAATACCGCCGCTGACTAGTCCACCAAGCAGCACTCCACCCACGACCGGCGGTTTTCCAAATACAGTTGCCAGAACTTCACTGACGAGTTCTCGCCAGAGGTACACTCCTACCAACAGTGCTGTTATGATCCCGAACTCTAGTACAATGGGCTGATTCGAGGTGGCGGCGGGTTTAGCGTCGTTCTGGAGGGACATACGCCAATTTCAGATGGCACATATTTAACAGCTTATCTGAATGAGCCCCAATAGGAAGAGTTGATCTTTGAGGCGTTCATATTTAGGGCGGTCCCATAGGATCTGTGTCCCACACACTATCGACTGCTCTATCGACAATCTATCCCCAAGCCGATGACGAAGCCGACGGAGATGGTGAGCCTGCTCATCGTGCTCGAATTCGTGATGATGTCTTCCATCGTACTTCTATTGGTTCCGCCCAAAGCCGCGGCTCCTCTTATTCCCCTGCTCCTGATCTTCGTAATCGTACTGCACCTGTACTGGTCGTGACTCTGCTAGCTTCGATGGAAAGCAGTTAGGCCGTCATCAGATCGGTGGCATCGAATTGGACTGCCGACGACAGATTGACAACCCGGGATTCAGAACAGCCGACATGGTCCTCAATCGGCGAACGGCCCTTCACCTCGCCGGAACAACCGTAGCCACAGCTCTCGCAGGCTGTGCATCATTCACACTTGGTTCTTCCACAGACCCGAAACAAGAATACAGTCTCTCACTCGATCAAATCGAACAACCGCTCGTCGAATACGTCCTCTACCATCCGGGTGAAGACGTATACGACCAGCCCGCCCACCGTGCGTTAGCCGAAATACTCCCCGACGGACGGCACACCACATACGGCTACAAGCCCCTTCCCGAGGACGCATTCGTTGCTCACGACGAACGGTATTACCAGACGAAAATCGTTGTCACTGGCGAACGGCGAATGGAGCGACCATTCGTCCGCGTCACTCCCATACCTGAGGATCAGGTTCCTGAGGACATCCTGATGGTCGATTCACTCGCCCGGCCTGTCGGCCGTGTCATCAAAATCCTTCACAGCTACACCGTCACGAACGGGGAAAGCGGGAGTGCCGATCTCCTTCGAGATGATGCCTACGTGCTGCGGCGACCGTACGAACTGAACAGCCGTCTCACCGACGACCTCGATGGACAAATTGTGGCGATGGATTCTGACGGCCACTGGGCCTACCGAATCAACGTCACTACTGAACATCTCTACGAACCAGCATACACGACACTCGCAATCGAAGTCGCCACTACGACAGACGCATTCCGCGACATCGCATTCGCCGCCAGAGTCGATACCCGACTCGACCCAGCCGAACTCGACACACCCGTTCAGCAGTTACTCGAACAAATCATCGCGCAAGACACGTATCGAGAAACGACTCCGCTCTCAACGGCGTACACAAATCTACTTGACGCACTCAATCTCGAACAGGTCGAGACTGCCTCGAACGGCCACCATCTCTGGTACGACGATACGCTGTACCGATATGGTCTCTACATCAACGACGCGAATTAGCTGTTCTCTCGTACGTTCCGAGAGACGCCTGAGATTTACTACCTTTCCCGTCTACACTCAATTATGGTCTCCCGTCGAACACTCCGAAAAGCCCTCCTCGGCCGTGACATCGCCATCGCCTACGCAATCATCGTCGCACTGTATCTCTTGAAGTTCGTTCCGTTCCAACCCACACAAATTCCGCCCTACCTCCTGATCGTCGCCTATGATCTCGTCGAGGTAGCACTCCCGTTCCTCACCCCGTACTACCCGATCGCATTCCCGCTATTCCTGTATGTGCTCGCTGTGAGTGGCGCAGGCCTCACTCGAAAACTTCGCGCCACCGATGGTGAACAGTCAGCCTGGCTGCAGATATTTGGCGGTGTCTGTCTCATCATCGGACTCATCTCACTGGGGTTCGGTGTATTCGTCGGCGGCCCACTCATCTCCCCGACGGACAACCCGACGCCGCTGGCCATTACCGGCACGACGGGTATCATCTTTCTCCTGACGGCTTGGTGGTTGCTCAGCCGCCCGACTTTCCAATCTGCCGCCCCCGCTTGAACGACCCCAAACTCCGCTCATAAGCAAGCTACCGACCTTGGTTATACGCCAGTAAGAACAACTGAGTTCCGGTGTTGAGACCCCGTTTCGACTACTCGCCAGTTCCTCGAATCACGAAGTGAGACGTCGCAATATCCCGTTCGGAGCCTCTGAGAAATCCCTTCGTGAAACCTGCTCCGAATGTCGCATCAGCGAGAGTCTCGCCTTCCTCGGGCGGCTCGTTATGATCCACGATGGTGGCGAAGCGAAAGGTGCGGGAATCCCCCGTCGCGGCGTCAAAAGTCAGGTGCCATCGGTACCTCCCTGCCGACCGGTCGGTATCTGGTCACGGTTGGGTGATTCGCGGGCGGCGAACAAGCCGCCCAGAATTTATCCGATGTGTATGACGATTTTAGGTATGATCAGGTTCGGCGTGAGTGCGTTACCCGGAGATGAACGGGTGAACGGATGGTGAGCGCCTCCGCTAACGATTCGGGCGTCAAGGCGTGGATCAACCGACATCGAATCGCCGCCTTCCTCGGGATCACGTATGCGTTCACGTGGATCATTCAAGGGGCGCTGCTCGCTAGCGGGATGGAGGCGTCGTGGACGCAGTCGATACTCATCGGGTTCGGTGGCTTCGGCCCGCCGGTCGGGGCAGCCGTAGTCATCTGGGCAAGCGGTGGCGATCTTCGCAAGTGGATCGGGCAGTTCTTCCGCTGGCGCATCGGCCTCAAGTGGTGGGTCATCGCGCTCGGGTTACCCCTCGTCATCCTCGTCTTCGGGGTCCTCCTGTTCGTCGCGTTCGGCGGACCGATTGACCTGGGTTCGTTCCCGTTCGTGGGCATCTATCTGTTCGTGTTGGCTTGGGGTACCGTCTGGGGCGGCGGGCAAGAGGATCTGGGCTGGCGCGGGTTTCTGCTTCCGTTGCTGCAGGACAGGTACAGCGCGTTCGTGTCGAGCCTATTAGTCGGCGTCGCGTGGGCCGGCTGGCACCTTCCCCTGTTTTTGAACCCGACGACGACCCACGGCGGCTGGCCGCTCTCCCAGCAACTGATCTGGATCGTCTCGATCCTCGCAGGGTCGATCCTCTGGACGTGGATGTACAACAGCACGGGCGGGAGCGTCCTCGCAGTCGCCGTGTTCCACGCCGGCGTCAACGGGATGGGCGTGTTCCATCCAGCCGATACCGCCGCGATGGCACCCGGGGGCGTTCCCGACCCGTGGTTGACGCTCCTCTCGGAGGTCACCGGGGCGCTTCCCCTAGTCGCTATCGCACTCCTGTTGGTGATCGCGTACGGACCTGGTCGTCTCGCAAATCGGGAGATTCCGGGTCGGGAAGTAGTCGGGCTCAAGAAACCCCCCGTCGACGAACGAAACGAGTGAGCATCAACGGCGACTGAGCCGACCGAACAGGCAGTAGACAACACGACGTTCCGGAGTAGGCTTTGGGCACTTGACGTCGCTAGACTGCGAGAGGCGTCGTGGTTCACGCTCACAGTCGTGGTTGTCGCTGCGGCGACGGCGGTAACGGTCTTCAATCTATTTTGCTGTTAGTTACTCAGAAAAGAATGTTGCTGGAAGAAGTTTTTCTCGGCGAGCCAACCACCGACCTTTGCTCCGAGGAAGCCCACGAGCGCCCCAAGACCAAAGAGAACCATCGCAACTGTCCCAACGACAAGGACGAGCGCGGCGCTGCGGAACCACAGCGGTCCCGATACCACTGTGAACGCTTCAAACACATCGACGAGAAACCATAATCCAGGTGCTGCTCCGACAATCCCGGCGCGGAGACCAGCAGCCGCACCGTCAGCGTCAATTACCCGTGCTTTGGCGAGGAATCCTGCGATGAGACCGCCAACGAACACCATATTGAGGGACAATTCATTACCCATTCCTGACAGCCAGTAGAGGCCGATTGTGAGTGGGAGTGAAATGATCCCACCGATGAGAGCGCATTGCCACGTCGCGGAGACGCGTCTTTGAAGGAAATCAATCCAGGGCATAGTTTGAAAACGTATCTCCAGAATCATAGTAGTTCAGCGGCATTTCCGGTAGAGAAACACTGCTCTCGGTTGTTTATGCCTGTCAGTCTACGCACCAAGTAGGCATGGAAGAGACAGATCGTGCCAAATACTGTGGCATCGGTATTCGAGGTGTCGCAATCGGAATCGATTCGTTCGTGTGGATTGCACTCTTGTTCGTTGCAATCTTCCTCACGGGTGTGTTCACGGGACAACTCGAAACCGGGGCACAAGGCATAGACACGAATTTAACCGGTACTCCTGCGTCGATCGCGCTGGGGCTGTGGTTCGTACTGGCGCTCGGCTACCACACAGTCTTCGAGTGGCAGTTTGGGAAGACGATCGGGAAAGCATTGGTGAATATCCGTGTGGCGAGCGTCGACGGATCCCCGCTCACTCTCGGATCCTCCTTGATACGAAACGTATTGCGCCTCGTCGATTGGCTGCCCGGGCTGTATCTCGTCGGGATTGTGGGAGCAGTGGTTTCGGAGCGGAAACAACGTCTTGGTGACAGACTAGCGGGGACAACAGTCGTCAGTTCGTGATATCATAGGTCACGTTGAAGAAGACACGGAACCCCGCATCGTTTGGCCTTACGAGTAATCAAATCCGTGTCTCAAATCACTCATAAAACAAATATGCCATCACCCATCAACGTACGTACGCTCTCCACAGCATGGCGATTCGCGCTCATCGGCGCAGTAGCCTCGCTACCAGTCGTTGGCGTTCTAAACTGGCTGCCGAACTCGGAGGCGACCATCGGTGGTAGTATCATAGTGATCGGAGCGTTTATCGCAGGAGCCTTCGCAGAAATTCGCTCGGCAGACTCAGGTGAAGTCGGACTTCGCGCTGGTTTCATCGGTGGTGTTCTCGCAGTACTCCTGTTCGTTATCACAGTGGTCAGCACCGTGATCAGTGGTACGATGGGAAGATGGCCACTTTCCAGATTCATATTCTGGGCCTTCGCCTGTGGGTTATTCCTGTGCGTCGCCCCGATCTTCGGGTTTGGATTCGGACGTGTCGGTGGGTGGGTGGTAAAGACTGTCACTTCACTATGGACGACCGAGACGAATAGGTCATAATCATTCTACAACGTGTCGTTCGTCGAATTTCCAGTCCACAAGGCCAATGTCGATCGGCGCTTGGATATTTTTACAGAATGATAATATCAACGAAGTGTAGTTTCGAACAGTAGTCCACCAGCCGTGTTACGGAGAGAGAAACACAGACTAACCATCCACAACCACGGAGCTCGCTAGGTCGGGTATGGGAGATCATACGCCATCCAACCAGACCGCCGCGAAAACCGCGATAGCGTTCAATCGTCCGATTGATTGGGCAATTGGCGCGATTCTAAGCTTTGCTGGGACCCTCATCGCACTCAGTGGAACAGCACTGTACTACGGCGTCACCCGTCCCGATATCACCGACTACGTCCACAGTTCAGAGTTCCAATCGGAGGTATTGACTGACGGTGAAGCGATTGACGCTCTCGTTGCTCTCGGCCAGTGGAGTGGTATTGGCCTTCTCGCGGCGGGTGGACTGCTGATATTGATCGGGACCGCCGTCGTGGTCGCTCATCGTCGCGCTCGACTCGACGACCGGAGCACTCCGAACTGGGTTCTTGGCGTAGTCGGCGCTCTAATTGGATCGCTCCTCAGTTTCATTCCACTGTCACCGATTCTGGGCGGGTTAGCTGCCGGGTATCTCAATCGGAATCCGGAAACGAGCGGTCTCGGTACAGGAACACTTGCGGGGGTGTTCGGAAGCCTGCCGTTGTTCGTCGTCATCGTCTTCGCAAGCATCGGGCTGATCGTGAGCGTTCCCAACGAGACGGCGACCGCCGTCGTTACGGTTGTCAGCCTTTCCCTATTCCTGATATTACCCTATTTCGTTGGACTGAGTGCAATCGGCGGCTATCTTGGAGGATGGGTTCGAAAGTTCTGACAGACACTCATAAGATCAATTTGACCAATTGACGGTTGGCGATCGTCAGTGAAAGGTGTCTATTCAATGACGAAAGGATGATTGACAGTCGACGGGGACGGTTTAGGTTGCCGTGTCGTAGAGGCGGATCGTGACGATACTTCCTTTTGGGTCGTTCTGCTCGAACTGAAGGTCTCCCCCCAACTGGGAGACAGCCCAGTTGACGAACCACAGCCCAATCCCCTGCCCGTGCTTGAGTTGTGTCTCAGTGCCAGTCGCCAAGATTTCCTGTTCTCGTTCGGGGAGACCAGGCCCGTTGTCCTTGACGGCGATTTCGGCTGCTCCATTCCTATCTTCTCGAATGCTGATTTCGACTTGTGGTGAGTCCCTATCTGTGTGACTGAATGCGTTGTCGACGAGTTCAGTGAGCGTTTGTTGAATCACTGTTTGATGGGATGTAATCAGTAGTTCGTCGGGACCGGTGAGCGAGATGTTGCCTGGATGGTCGCCGGTTCTGAATTGGTCGACGACCGTTTCCGCCATGGGTATGAGATCGACCGTTTCCGGCGGATCCGTGCTTGCCGTCATAACTTCCTCTGCCTTTCTGGCTTTCTTGCTAAGGTCCAGGAGGTCAGCCGTGCTGTCTTGAATCCCCGATTGTATTTCCTCGTCGTCGATGTGGTCGGCGTACGCGAGTACGACATCCAAATCATTCCGGACGTTGTGCCGGAGGATTCGGTTGAGCACCGTGAGGCGTTGTTCCCGCGTTTGCTGATCGGTTACGTCTCGGAAGAGCACCGTTCTGGCGACTGGGTTATCCTCGTCATCGGCTGGGGATTCGGTTACAGCGGAGACACTGAACTGAAACTGTCGTCGGCCTCTGGACGTTTGGAGTGCAACGGTTCCCGTGGCACCCACAGGGAAGTGCGTCTGTTCGAGACCGTCAACAACTGACCGGATCGGCTCACCGACCATCGTCGCCGCCGGACTATCGAATACCTCTGCTGCGGTTTTATTGACATCGAGAATATGGTCGTCCCAGTCGAGGACAAAGATTGGCTCCTGTAGAGTCTCAACAACGCGTGTTCGCGCCACGTAATCGGCCTTCGGGAAGCCAGTCATAACTGGGTATCGTCGTACGGCCACGGCGAGGAGTACGCCGGACAAGAGCAGGCCAATCGTTGAGCTGCTCGTGAGGGATGTATTGTTTCCTATCAAGCTAATCAGGTAGGGAGCCGAGACACCGACGACGACGACCGCAATATGTGTATTCGAAATCCGGGGATGGCTGCTACCGAAATCGACCAGGAGGTACGTCGCATATATAAACAATATGAAGACGTATATGACTTCCCAGCCGATTAACGGTGCAAGCATACGCTCGACGGCACTTTCCGATGGACCGACTGCGATTACAAGGCCACTCAAGAGTACCGGGATCACAATGCCGGCGAACAGAATGATTCGTTTCCACGTTAGACCTGTTCCGCGGCCAGTGTAACTGAGTGCGTAGACAATCCAAATACCCGGGATGATCAAGGCAGCACCGAATTGGCCCAGCGAAAAGCTCGCGGATAGCAGCCCTATAGACGATACGCCCGGGAGTTCAGAGCCGAACGCGAATACTGCCCAGAGCGTCAGCACCGCGAGGAGCGAAATGAACGGTTCTGCACTAGGCCGCTCCCGAGATTGGAACGCTGTCCAAGTCGTCCAACCAAGTAGAGCGGCCGCAACAGCGGTGAGAGCGAGTACGCCGAGTGTCTCCAAGAGGGCCATATTTCGAGTTCTCCGGTGAATCTTGCTCGTCGTGTGTTATGAACGCGGTGATGATTCGTTTTGAGCAGTCCAGCAGGTGATATCAAACGGCGATCGGTACAGGCTAGATGTCCCAGCCATTATATTCGGGCATAGGTCGTGACACGCCACAAAGTGGAGACCGTCGCAGTTTCCGAACGGAGGGCCGAAACGCGTTGCGAAGGCCGGGGCGAGGGTGGGGGCGGGGATGGGGTGCCAGTCGGGTACCCGTCTGGGGGCAAGACGGGCATGTGGATTATGCACCACTCAGATAATAATTGGTAGTTCCGCGTTTCTGGATTGAAACAATCAGAGCGTAGCTTTGGGATTAGTCTGCGACACGAACCATCGCATCCATACCACCTTCGTCGAGAGAGAGCGAGAGCGAGGTAGCGACAGCCTCGAATCGTTCTCGGTGGTGGCCATCTTCACAGATGGTCATCTCAGTACGGACGAGCCCTGCGTCACGAAGGTCGTTGAGGCGGCGGTATGCCGTCGGCCGTGAGACATCGGCGGCTTCGGCGACGTCACGACCCCCCCGCGGTTGCTCGGCGACGACTTCGTAAACGCGTCGAGTGTACTCATCTCCGAAGAGATCGAGGAGTTCGGCCGTCGTGAGGTCGTTGGTCTCGGTGCGTTCGGATGGATGCTTCGACTGGGGTGCCTTGGGGTGGGCGGACATACTATCGAAGAGAATCCCTATCCTACTGGATGGCGGTGCTAGGAATGCAGACTCCTCCATCACCGCAACTCTAGGAGTGCAGATGAACTGCGAAGAGAAGCCCATCAGTTATAGGGATTCAGCCACGACACCCAGATAAGCAGACGAAACAGATGCCCGGAACCGACGATGTAGATAACGTACGCGCGCTTATTGTTGATGACGAACAGGAAGTAGCGGATGCGTACGCGTTGCGACTCCGAGGATTCTGCGAGGTCGAAACCGCGTACGGTGGTGCGGAGGCGCTCTCGATCATCGAGAACTCATCCATTGATATCGTCCTCTTAGATCGCCATATGCCGGGTATGTCTGGTGATGACGTGCTGTCGGAACTCGACGAACGGGGCTTCTATGGCCGCGTCGTTATGGTGACTGCGGTCGATCCGGGAGTCGAAGTCCTGGATATGCCGTTCGACGATTATCTGTGTAAGCCTGTTGAGCGAGAAGATGTGCGTGCAGTGGTCAATCAGCAGCGAGAGATTCTCGCTTACGAAACTCTCGGGGAATTCTTTAGCGCCGAAGCCAAGCGCACAGTACTCGATGCGGAGATGAGCCCAGAGAAGCGCCGTGAGCATAGTGGATACGCAGAGATCGCAGAGCAAGCTGAACATCTCGAACAACGAGCTCGGCGACTGCTGACTGACGATAGCATTCTCAATCAGTTCGACCAAATCGAACGGGAAGAGAGGTGACCTGCCAGACACTCACCGCTCGATAATCGCTTCGAAGAAGGTGTCACGATGGCAGATTTGCGAACATAAGCACGAGTCCGATGAAAACGAATCCAACAGACGTAATGACGGCATACCAAATTACGCCGATTCCGAGGGCGATGCGACCGCTCAGTCCGTCACCGTTGGGCGTCCAATAGCCTCGTTCAGGTAGGATTCGGAGGGCGGTAAGTGCGATGGCTCCTGGGAACAGTAGATTGGCAGCAAGAACGCCGCCAACGATACCAACTGCATCACCCCCTGTGACTGTCCCAGTCCCTGCGATAAGGAGCATGATGGCGAGGTATGAGAACGACTGTACCACGATTATACCAGCTCCGATGAGCAGATAGTTCACGACGAGCCAGTTGGTAGGCCAGCGAAACAACTCACGGAGACGTGTGATCGCCAGGAGCGGCGACCAGAACAGTAGAACGATGACCGCGAAGATAGCGACGACGCCTAGTTCCTGAAAGACCATATTGAGCCTTGCATCCTTGGAAGTATATCAGTCCAGTCCGTGTTTCTCCACCTGAAGCGAAATTCGACTGATTACAACACGTGATTTTGGACGGAATAGCAGCAGTCAACTTTCAACGCTCCTCGGATCGTTCAGTGTTCTCGCCAAGATACGCATCGAGTAGCTTCCGCTGTCCAGCTCGCAGGTGATAAAGCAGCGTCGAACCGGTAATGTCGAGGGATGCAGCGACTTCTTCCGCTGTACTTCCCCGGGGAGATTCGAAGTAGTCCGCAAGGTACGCAGTTTGAAGCACAGTCTGTTGTCGCTCCGTCAAGGCGTCATTTAACGCATCCCGGAATTCACGAGCGGTCGTCACCGATCGCTCTCTTTCCTCCTTCGCAACAAATTCCATATCGTAATCGCGGGTGACGGTATCTGCAATCCGCCGCACGTCGCCGTCTGGCGGAAGCTCGACGACGAGTTGGCCGGATCCACTATCGAAGTTCGCTTGTCGAACAGTTCCGCCGAGGGATGAGATGGCGAGGAGGGGTGTGGAGGCCTGTACCGTGAGCTCAACAGTCCCATCCGAATCAGACTCACGAATGGCTCTGGTCTCGACAATCCCATCGATAGCAGCCGCCGCGTCCTCAACGGCTCGGACGTCAACGTCCTCGACCGAGACGAAGCACAGTAATGCATCATCCCCGTGAGGGACTAATCCTTCTAGTAGCAACGTCGAGTCGAGGGACTGGCTAAGCTTCGATAAGACCGAGCTATCTCCGACTTCGAACGTCAGTTCAGCGACGGTGTCGGAGAGTAGTAGATTCCGGTTCCGGGCAGCAGTGACGGCGAAACCAGCGACTTCACCTAATGTCTCAAAGGTCGTGCGCTCTCGATCAGAGAATGCCTCGGTTCCCGCCGCATAGACGCCGACGACACCGTGCACGTTCGAGCCGTATATGAGCGGAATGGCCAGGGCTGATTGAACGCCGTCCGCGAATCCAGCTGTCCAGACTGCTTCCGGTACTTGAGGGTCATCTGCGAGTGGTTGCGCAGACTGCAACCGGCCGCTCTCGATTGCACGCTCTTCGAGAGTCTTCGCTGCATCGTCGTCAAGCGCATCTCGTATCGCCGCAAATGTCTTGTCGGCCTCGCCTCCAACAGCGTGGATAACGAGATCGTCGCTCCCGATCTCACGCTCACCAACCCACGCAAATTCGTAGATGTCAGCGTCGCCGAGACTGCGGCAGATAGTTTCAGCGATCTCCTCGCGGGAGGTGGCTCCGACGAGCTCCGCAAGGATCTCGGAGAGTACGTCCTCAATGACAGCCGTTCGTTTGCGCTCGGTTCGCAGCTGTTCAATAGACTGCTCGTAGCGTCTCCGTTCCGTTACGTCTTGGAGATAGACTGTGACACCCTCGTCAGTAGATGTGACCGAGACATTGAGCCACCGTTCCAAAACAGGGTAGTACTCCTCGAAAGATGCGTCAGTGACCGAATCGCCTTCAAACGCCACCAAGAGAGAGTCCTCGACGGAACGAGGGAAAATCTCCGCGAGAGGTGCCCCGACCGCGTCGTCCGTAGAATCGATCAGCGACTCAGCAACCCCATTGATATCAATCAATGTCCCATCTGGAGAGGCGACGAGAACACCGACAGGAGCGTTCTGAAGCCGGTCATCCATAGCTACTAGCACCGTGTTCGTTCGATAATGGTCTATTGGTTCTGGCGACAGGGTTCGTCATCGGAGTCAGAAGCGGATCTCGAACCGCGCACCACCGTTCGCGGCGGTCGTGAGCGTCAACTCCCAGCCGTGGGCAGCGACGATGCGATCGACTATTGCAAGACCGAGGCCTGTTCCGTCGTCCTGGGTTGAGTAGCCCGGATCGAACACCTGGTTCTGTTTTTCCGAAGAGATGCCTTGACCGTCATCAGCGACGTAGAAGCCGTCCTCCAACCCACCAACGGAGACAACCACCACACGTCCTGAATCGGTTTCCTGTTCTTGTTTCCTCAATCGGTCGTCGATGTCCGAGCCGTGTTCGACGGCATTCCGGAATAAATTCTCGAACAGTCTCTGAAGACGGTCAGCGTCGGCAGTGACAGTCGGGAGTTCCTCCCGAATATTCAGAGTCGCAGATTCAGTATCGACAGATTGCCATGCATCCTTTGCAGCAGCTTCAATTGAGACGTTCTCCGACGGATCCACAGTAATCTGATCCCGGGTAATGGTGAGTACGTCGCGGATGATCTGTTCCATCCGATCGTGCGCGTCGGCTACAGCATCAAAGTGCTCGGCATCTCCGGTCTCCCGTGCTGCTCTGAGGTGTGCTTTGGCGACATCTAACGGATTACGGAGGTCGTGGCTGATCACACTGCTAACCTGGTCGATAGCTGGTGCCTCCGCAACATCGAGGCACTCACTTAAATCTGAGAAAACAAGGTAACCGGAGTCATCGTCAGCAGAGATAATTCGAGCGAAGAGTGGTCCTTCATCTCCGATCCCGTCAAGATAGATTCCGACGCAATCGCCTCGACTGAGATGTGTTACTGGATCCTCGCTACCAGTCGAGTTGACAACGCTAAACTGCTCGAATATGGTTGCCACCGGCATCCCGCCCGAGATACTATCAAAAGCTGATTCAACGGCTTCGTTTAGTGCTGTGATACGAGGCACCCCCTCTTCTACAGTATATGCGATGACTGGATTCGGAAATTCGTCGAGCGTGAGTGCCCTGCTATGTTCGTCTGTCATCGAAGGCCTACACTCCTATAATGTGTAAGACAATGTTTATCAAGTTCGATGATCGCTGGTTGAACCATCGACGGAGAGCGTTTCGATAACCGCGCATATTCCATCGTTAGTTCGGAGATACGTATAGTGTTACTTGCCGATTCTGGCTCAGAAACACAGGACTCCAATTAACACGGTTCCCCTTAGAACCACTAACGAAGCCATTCCAAATCGGCTTCGTAACCATGGACATTGAGAAATTCGCCTCCGAGCACGACACAACAGAGACCGACGCACCGTTCCAACTGGAGAACAGCTACACGCTCGACGTCGCCGTCGACGGATCAATTCTAGCGAAAGCAGGGTCGATGATCGCGTTCACGGGCGATCTGTCGTTCACTGGGAAAGCATCCGCTGAGGGCGGAATTACCGGGTTCATCAAGCAAGCCGCGACCGGCGAAGGGACGCCAGTTATGACCATCGAAGGGCAGGGCCATGTCTACCTCGCAGATAGCGAGAAGAAAGTTCAACTTCTCGAACTTGATGCCGATGATTCGATCACGGTCAACGGCGAGGATGTTCTCGCGTTCGACCCGGACATCTCATACGAGATCTCCTCGATGGACACACTTGCCGGGGCATTCGCGGGCGGATTCACGAACGTCTTCCTCGAAGGGCCAGGGTACGTCGCCATCACGACACACGCCGATCCCGTTGTCCTCGAACCACCGGTTTCGACCGATCCGAGTGCGACGGTCGCGTGGAGCGGAACCTCACCGAACGTGCAGGTCAACAAGAACCTCTCTGATATGATCGGTCAGGAGTCAGGTGAGCGATTCCAGATGAACTTCGACGGTGACTCCGGCTACGTTGTCGTTCAACCGTACGAAGAACACGCCTGAGAAGCTTAGAGTGAACCGGCTCTTTTGAGATGTGAAATTCTATTAGTACCGACGGCGGGACACAGAGCGAGTATTCAGCAATGCCTTCGCTTGATTCGATTAATTCCAGCTGAAGAGCGTCCCCGTTCTCCCCCAGTGGAGTTCCGGGTCACCAAGAGTATATTATCGACGCGAAAAAACCGCGAACTATGACGGATTGGTCCCTCCGCGACACTTTAGGAATCGTGATCGTGCTTGCAATCACGCTTTCCGCCGCGAGAACCGTAGACGGAATCGCACAGGCATTGATTGTTCTGGTGGGTGTGGTCGTCGCCCTGCTTTGGATTGGTAATTTCGTTCTCCGGGGCTATACGGACGCTCTAAAGACACCAGACACTGACAACTGACCACTAGTTTCGATGTGGTTGCCGTCAATCACGCCGACTGGTCGGGAACTTCGATTCGAACGGTCGTTCCCTCCGTGACGTCGAAGGAAAGTTCACCGTTGAGCTTGGTGACGCTCCATTTGAGTTGCCACAAGTCGAGCCCAGTGCTGTGTTGAAGCGAGGTTTCAGTTTCGGCGTCGAGTGACGCTAGTTCAGATTCGGGGATCCCCGATCCATCGTCCGAGACACTGATTGAGTAGCCACCAGAAAGATCTTCAACGACCACAGTAACGGTCTCCTCGGCGTGTGTGATTGCATTCTCAATTGCACTCTTGAGTGCGGTTCGGAGGGCTTCCCAATCTGTATTGAGCAATGCAGTCTCTGGTGTGTCAATCCTCACTGCTACGTCCGCGTCTGGTGGTATTAGATTCCGGATGGCTTCGGTTAGATCCCCGTGAGATTCATCGGGTTGGCGGGAAAGCAGTTTATCCACTGCACGTGCCGTGGCGCTGAGTTCCGCCAGTTCATCCGCCGAGTTCCGGATCGTGGTGGCATACTCGCTGTCGGTTTCATCCGAGATGACCTCTGCGTTACTCTTTATCACATCGACTCTGTTTCGGAGGTTGTGTCTGAGAACGCGATTCAGTACTTCGAGGCGCTGTTTGCGAAGCTCACGTTCCGTAACGTCACGCAGACTGAGGAGAGAACCAAGCTGGCGATCGTGTTGGTCTGTAAATGAAGTCACCTGTGGATCGAATTTTCGGTTGCCAGCCTTCGTTTCTAGTTCAACCGTTTCAGCCTCTTTTAGCGAAGAAATCGTGAAACTAGTTAGCGATTCGAATGACTCACCAAGGGAGCTGCGCCGTGAGTCAGCAAGCATCTCGGCCGCTGTTTCATTTAGTTTGATAATTCGATCGTCACGGTCAACTACGACAATGAGATCGTCGGTTTCACGAGGAATGGCGCGTTCGCCGAGTGTGCCGATAGCGGGCGTTGACTCGAACATCCGGTACCGGAAAACGGCCAGCGAGAAACCCCCCACGGGTAACACAAAGGCGACCGCAAAAACGCCAAAGACGAGCAGATTGCTTGTTTCGCCGGCCATCATACTGGTCGAATTAACCAGTACAAGGGGCGCGACACTGGCAAATGCCAGACTCATCCCTTGCGATGTCGAGAGATGTCCGTACTCGTACGTCGTTCGTAAGAGTAAGTAACACCCGACAGCAAGAAGGGCGACTATGTAAAGTAGCGAGAAGGTCCCGAGTAGATTTGCGACCACAGGCACTTCAACGAGGTCGGTCACCCGTAACACGATAATCAGGCCGATACCGCCGACAGGCACAGATACTGCAAGAATAGTTCTCCATCCAAAATCGATTTTGCGACCAGTGTATTTGAGGGCAAAGAGAAACCAAGGAACCATTGCAACTGCCCATGCGATGAGCCCGATATCGGTCCATAATGGAACATTTGTTTCAGGAACGTCTGCACTCCCGGAGACGATCACCAAGAAACTGCTAATGGCCCCAACGCCGAAAATGGCACTTACAGCTGCAAAGGATGCGACACCCGGCTCATTCCATCGCCGATAACTATAGACCGCAAGCCAGCACAACCCGATTCCAGACAAGAGTAACAGGGCTAGGAACCCTTCTCGAAGCGGGATTGCCATATATAGCGATTACAACCACATCGTATAAACACCATCCCACGCTGAATTTCGGTTCAATTCTGTAGCTGATGAGAGTTCGCAGTTGTCAGTTCCGGAAGATGGAGAGAATCGTACCAAGTACCAGAACAGCACCGAGCCCAACGATATACAGCGGTTTATTGCTACTCTCATGCTTGAGGAACGCGTTTCCAGGAGAATCCGATGGAACGTAGGCTGTCACAGTTGCTCCCGGTTCATAGCTCTCTAGTTGCGCTCTGGCGTCTTCCTTGGTTCCGAATTCGTGCGAAACGCCTCCGGGGTACATATTTGAGGACGTATAGGTTTCTCCCTCGTAGGTGTAGTTGAAGGTCGCTTGAGGACTATAGTTGTCCGCCCCCCGTCGTTGGTTGATCCGTTCGATGGAGGTAGAAACGATAGTCGCATCAACCGTCTCTGTGGATTCCAACGCCGTGGACTGGGCCGAATAACTGTAGCCACCGTATCCAACAGCTCCAAGCCCGACGATCAGCGCAAGTGCGATTTGTAGCGGTCCGGACGGCCCATTGAAGTTAAATTCCATATTCGAATGGATGTGTGACAGTACAGTAAATATGAGTTCAGTGTTTCTCACTCTGTAACGCCCACCCAACAGACATATTCTCCTCTGAAGAACGATGTGCTATGTTTCCCCGACTCCGTGAGACAATCCGACAGCACCAGCTTGTATCGTTTTTTCTCATCGCATTCGGATGGACGTGGGTGTATGATGGCATCGTGTTCCTGACAGTGGGCTCATCTCCAGGAATCCTGGTTCGGGGGGTCGTTCGAGCGTGGGGACCGTTGATCGCAGGAATTATTGTGACATGGACAACCGACGGGGATATACGGACGTATCTCGGCCAAGTTACGAATTGGCGAGTTAAACCCCGGTGGTACGTCTTAGCGGTCGTTTTACCGTTTGTTCTTAATGGCACCCTTGCTGTGAGCGTCGTGCACCTGTTCAACGGTGGTGACATTCAGATTGCGCCGTCGCCGTGGTGGCACTATGTCGTTGGATTCCTTGTGGTCCTGTTTCTCGCGGGTTCACTCGAAGAGTTTGGGTGGCGCGGATTCGCCCAGCCGAGACTTCAAGAGCGGTACTCCTCACTTGCGGCCGCTATCGGTATAGGGGTCGCGTGGACGCTCTGGCACTTCCCCTTGTTCTACCTCTTTGACGTGGCCGCCTACGATGCCTCCGGTTTCTGGACAACATACCTGTTCACACTGGTTGTCCAATCCATCGTATACGCGTGGTTGTACAATAGCACTGGTGGGGGGCTCCTGTTTCCAATGCTCGCACACTCGCTTGGAAATCTCCCACCGCTCGTCGAACCCGTCGGAGACGCTGGGAGATTCGCTCAGAATCTCCCGGACTTACTGTCGATTCTCCTCGTTGTAGCGTTGGTCGCGTTCTATGGGCGCAAATACCTCTCTTCCGCTACACCAAAGCCACGTATCCCAGGAGCTACCAGGGATACGAGAAAGAACTAACCCCAGCTGGTGGACACGTAACTGGTTCACAGCATTCGAGGAAAGTGCCTACCCCCACTGATGGCGACGACCAACGGCTGCTGATCCCAACGCGAGAACTGTAAGTCCGAGATAGATGGCTGGAACCGTGAGACTAGTAATGTGTGCGCCGACGTAATCGAGCGGGCGGAAGTTGTTCATCGGTCCAACGTACCATGCCACGAGATACCCCAGTTCGAAAATTCGGGGGCGTCCTGTCCAGACACCGAGCGCGACCGCTACCGCCGGCAGGAAGATAACACCTGTGAGGACGCCAGCGACTGCTGGCCACATACCCGCGGTTACGAATCGGAGTAGCGCAGGCAGGACGAGTGTGATGCCTGCGAACGCGCCGATGAGGTAGGAGACGCCAAGTAGTCGAGTAGGACCACTCGTGACGAAGACGAGTTCTTCAGTTCGGTACCGTCGTTCTCGCGTGCCAAGATGAGACCAAAGAGGGAGCAGTAGAAGAAGCGAGATTGGTACGACCAGTGCACGGACTGTGTAGAGTGGAGCGACGGCGGTAGCGACGAATCCGGCGACATAGCCGAGATACCACCACCACGCCCGGCCGCGGAGTGAAAGCCGAAGTTCTCCGAGGAGTACTGGAAGCGACGAGAACGCGCCAGTCGTGACGGGGGTAAGCGAAAGATCATCTGGGGAGATATGTAGTTTTCCTACTTCCGTTGATGACGCTCCGGCTACCTCCTCATTATCATCCATAGTGCTTGAATCGCTACGAGATCCATCGCCTGACTCCCCGAATCGGTCGAACGCGACACCAGCAACGACGAGGAGAGCGAACGCGGTTCCCAAAACGGGGAGCCGCGAGACGAGAATCTCCGACGTCCAATCGATCCCACTCCAAGTGAAGGTTTGAACGCCGCTTCTTCCCGTTGAGTACGCGAAACTCCCGACCGGTCCCTCAAATCCGGAATACTGGACGGCGATGGACGAGGCCATACTTTCGCGGAGAGCGACGAACCCAGTGAAGTCGAGTGGCGAGTGCGGCGGGACACTTGCGACGATGAGAGCGAACACGGACACGAAATAGACGGCGGTGCCGACCGTTCCGCGCAGTGGGCCGGTTGTTTCAAAGCAGACGGCGGCTGCGGCGACGACGGCCATCGTCGGCATCGTCAGGAGGAGGAACGGAGAGATGAGTTCGGCGAGATTCAGCGGGCCGGTTCCCTTAAGGAGGAACGAGACAGTCGTCGCTGCTACGAGTATAGCGGTGGCGACGATTAGGACGGCGAAGTTACTGAGCCATTTTCCGAGCAGATAGCTCGTGTTCGAGAGTGGCGAGGCCGCGAGCAGTTCTCCGACACCCGTTTCTCGGTCCCGACTGACGCTCCCGGTGACGAGCGGATAGCCGAAGAGGAAGAGGACTAGGGTGGCGATCCCGGCGACGACGCCGCCGAACCACGCGGCGTTCGGTATGCCCGTGTACTCACCGGCGACGTAGAGCGTCGCGTCGACGGTCGCAAGCTTGACGAAATACGCGATCAGCACTGGGACCACGAGAAGCGTCAGCGACCGCGATCGCTCCCGAAAGTCCGCGAGGGCGACACCGAGAAGGGCCTGCCATCGCGTCATGGCGACCGGTCCCCCGCGAGGAGGGCGAGATAGGCGTCCTCAAGCGTCGGTTCGACAGATTTCGCATCGGCCGTGGGCCGCGTGTCGGAGATGACACGGGCGCGGACACCGTCTTGGTGATGACTTGTGCTGCTAACGGTGTATTCGCGGCGGAGCGCGGCGAGATCTGCACTCGGCGCGGTCCACTCCCAGGCGGTTCCGGCGGCGCGTTCGATCAGTTCGCCGGGCGGAGCGTGCGCGCGAAGGTAGCCGTCGTGGAGGACGGCGACATCGTTGGCAGTGGCTTCGACGTCAGGAACGATATGCGTCGAGAGGATGACGACACGTTCGTCTGCAAGATCAGCGAGGATATTTCGGAATCGGACACGTTCTGTTGGGTCGAGCCCGACCGTCGGTTCGTCGACAATCAACAGGTCTGGGTCAGAAAGTAGGGCCTGTGCGATACCGACGCGTTGGCGCATTCCACCGGAGAAATCACCAAGTCGCTTCTCATGTACGTCACCGAGGTTCACGAGCTCAAGGAGGTCGGTGATCCGATCATCGGGACTGTTGAGACCGCGAATGGCGGCAAGATACGAGAGGAACTCTTTCGCAGTTAGGTTCGGGTAGACGCCGAAATCCTGCGGGAGATAGCCGACGTCTCGTCGGATTGTCTGCGGATCGTCCGTCACGTCGGTACCGTTCCAGTGGACGGACCCCTCTGTCGGATCAATGACGCCGGTCACGATCCGCATTAGCGTCGATTTTCCCGCGCCGTTAGCGCCGAGGAGCCCCGTCACTCCCGTGTCCAACCTGAGATCGATGTTCTGGAGTGCCCGCGTCTCGCCGAAACGTTTGCCCAGGCCTTCGATGCGTAATTCGAGGGGTCTGTCTCGCTGAAGCGTCATCTCGAACCCTCACCGGATACAGGACCTCTTCTGTCTGTTCGACCGGCACAGCATCTCCTCTTGGACGTGGTCCCGTTGACACACGGGGATCTCTCCACGGGCTGCGGGCTGCGGGTCGAAGACAAGCTCGCCTTCAGTTGATGCGCGACCATAGGTCCACACCGACGCTCAACCACGGTAAACAGAGAGGGACAGTTTCCGCGTCCGAAACGCACCGCCGCTTTGGCACGGAACTATCCCCTCTTCCGTAACTCACCGATGGCGATGAGGACGTAGAGGAGTCCCACGAGACGAGTACCGGAGTACACCCACGGTTTCCACTCGCACGTTGACGCATCGGTATACGCCAGTTCGGCCCCGTAGTCCACGTAGCTGCGTGGATAGAGTAACGCGACCAGTCCGATAACTCCGAGAAACTTCTTGAACGACGAGTACGAGGCGTCGCTTCGCCACATCGTTACCAAGAACGCCGCCCCCTCGAAGCGAGCGCCGGGGAGTACCCACGACCGTAACTCGCACTCGTCTGGGTTCTCCAGAGCGATTTGCTCGGCAGTGTCGATGAGGGCCTCCGGCGCAAGGACCTCGACGGCGCAGATCGTGGTTAGCAGGCCTCGGAGCATACTTCGCTAGTTGGTCGCTCGATGAGTTAAAACACGCAGACAGCAGCTTCTAGATGCGATCGCTTGACGTACCTTGCTCATCCGAGAAGTAACGGAAGCGCGGTCGTGAGTGAATTGAAACCGCCGTGAGCGATCGCCGGGACCACGAGGTTGTCAGTCCGCTCGTATACCCATCCCAAGATAACCCCGAGAGCGGACAGGCCGACGAGCCAGAGAATGTCACCTGGAGCCGTAGCCGAGAGGTCGATGTGGCCGAATCCAAATACGAACCCGGCGAATAGGATCGACGGCCAACTCCCGAGATAGTCGCGCAGAGAGCGTTGTATGATGCCGCGGAATAGCAACTCCTCTGCAGGCCCGACGAGAAGTAGAAGCGTAATTATCCGCGAGTAGAGGACGGCTGTACCGAGCGACGATCCTGACATCGTTCGCTCCAATCCGAGTGCTTGGAGCAGAGAGATCCACCCGATCAGCGTTGAGAGCATAAGGACCACTCCCAGGAGAGCGTATCCCCATTCCCGCCCAACGGGACGGCGGATACCGAGCCACTCGAACGGCGACGCGATCCCGAAAGCTCGGACCGCAGCAGTAGCGACCCCGATAGCATAGAGGCCGCGGAGCAGTTGACCGATGACATCACGAGCAACTGGGAGACCGGCTAGAATCAACGGATCCGCCGGTCCAATCACCGTCTGCACGACTCCAAGCCAAAGCCACAGACCAACTGCGATCAGGATTCCGGCGGCGACGCGACTACCTGCCTGGTGATCGGTGACTGCGGTATCTGACGAGAGCGGCTTCATACGAGGAAATCGCCGAAAACTCTCGTAAGGATCAGCGTCGAGTTTCTCGCTCTGTTACTCCAACAAGAGGTTTTTAAAGGCTTAATCGGAACTAGCCGGACTTCGCAGATAGTAGGCGGAACGGATTAAGAGACTGCTGTACCTCGATCGTGCTCTTCCCGGGAGCGTTGATGGCAGTGGAGTCAGACAACGAATACTGTATCTCGGGAGCTCCGTTAGGCTGCGCGTCTTGATGAGTTATTTGGAGAACCCGCCGGTTCCATTCCCACGCCCGTGCGTCAACGGATGCGTCGACCGATTCGAACGGATCGGGGAAGCCGCATTTCAACGGATCTAACCTCCGAAAATGCCGGTATTACGTCTCCCCACCCGTACGAACCACCGATATTCCGTGGCAAGGTTTTAAAAGTAGCCGATTTCTGAAGACCTGCACCGAAAATGCGAATAATGCATAACCGAACCGATCACCGCGAGGCCTCACGACCGAGGAGTTCGCGGTCACCGCAGGGGGGAGCAGAAACGGAGAGAGTCCGTGAAGCGCCAGGTAGTTCCGGGTGGTTCGGATGGTGAGTCCCCCTTTCGACAGTGATGAGAGGTGGACGTTCTCGCAATTGAACCCTCGGCAACAGGTAGTGTTCCGATCGACGCTCTCGGAGTTCGAGCGGTACCTCCGATCGAAGGGGAAGAACCCGCGGAAACAGATTGGATACGCGGAGCATTCGATCGACACCCGCGTCTCACGGGTCCTACAAGCCGTCCGATGGCTCTGGGAGACCGAAGGCGACGTGACCACGGAGATCTCTCCGGGGCAGGCGGATCGAGTGATCGAAGCGCTTGCCACTGACGAGTTCCGCCGCCGGGACGGAAAGCGGTATTCCGAGGGAAGTAAGCGTAAGATCTCGAACGCGTTGGTGAACTGGTTCGAGTTCCGGAAAATCGATTGGAGGCCCGAGATCGCGTTCCGGGACGAACCAGCGGAGAACAACTCGGATCCGTTCACGAGAGAGGAAGTGCGCCTGCTTTACGAGGCTTCACTGACCTACAAATCGATCCCGAGGTACAACGATCTCGACCCCGATGAACGGGACCGGTGGTACGCGTACTTATCCCAGGAGCTCGGAAAGCCGAAGGACGAGGTCCGACCGGCCGACTGGGAGGAAGTCAACAGGAGCTGGAAGATTCCGTCGTTGATCTCGACAGAGAAGGCCGCAGCGTGGAGACCAGCGCTCGTCGAACGGATGCGGACGAGTTGGTACGACCCGAACACGAAAGCGATAGTCATCCCGGGAGAGTACTCGGTCAAGAACGATTCCGAGTGGCGGCAGCCCCTCCCGAGCGAGGCGGCCACCACGCTGGAGCGGTGGTTAGAGCAACGGCAAAACATCGCCAAGTACGACGGCAGAGACCATATGTGGCTGAATCGGAAGGGCAACCCGTACAGGTCTCAGACCCTCAACTACCTCCTCCGCAACCTTATGGAGGAGGCCGGGATTAGCGAGAGAGGCCGGAGACTCACGTGGTACTCGTTCCGACACACGCTCGCCACGTACACCTACGAGAAGTATCGGGATCTGAAGATCGTCGCCGAGTCGCTCCGCCAGAACAGCACGGAGTCCGCGGCGCGATACGTCCACCCGACTGAGGAGTTGAAACGCGAAGTCGGGAACATCCTCTGATGCGGACGCTCGGTGGCCTCGCCCTCGTCACACCGTCACGCCATCGAACCCCATCTCACGCGTTCGCCGCGGCCGGTCGAACAACCCTGCAGATTCATCAGCAAATCAGATTTCCCGGAGTTCTCAGTCGCTACCCCATCCGGTCCAGCGCGTCCTGTCGGTCCTCTACCGGGACCTGATCGTATTTCATCGTCGTCTCCGGGCTCTTGTGCCGGAGTTGCGTCTGGGTTGCCGCCAAGTCCTCCTCTCGGGTCATGTACGTCCCGACCGAGTGCCTGATCGCGTACCAGGACATCTGCCGGTGCGCCGTGTCGATACCGGCGATGTCGCACAGATTTCGCAGGAGGTAGGCGAGCGTGGACGTGCTGTACGGGTTCGATTTCCGGGTCAGCCAGACCGCGTCCGTATCGTCGTACTCCGGGTACGTCTCGCGCTCTTCGAGCCAGTTGTCGAGCGCCTGCGCGGTCCGAGACGTGAGTCCGACGACCCAGTGATCGCGGTTCTTCGAGCTCTCTTCTTTCGGGATCCGGAGCACCGCGTTATCCGTATCGATCCAACCGACCGTGGAACGTTTGACTTCGATCGGCCGGAGACCGGCGTCGAGACTCGTCCAGACGAGCGACGGGATCTTCCACCCGTTCGCTCGGCCCCAGTCGTCGGGAGAGATCTCGGACTTCGGTTTCTCGAACCGCTGAGCGAGGTACCGCTTCCACCGATCCCGCTCTGCCGGCGTGAGGTTCTCGTAGTTCGGGACGGACCCGTATTCGAGCGCGGCCTCGCGCACACCCGCGCGCTCCTCGCGCGTCAGGTAGTCGCGTGGATTCGTACCGGAGTCCGCGGCGAACGTGATATCGGGCTTCCACTCCCCGAGGCCGTGCTCGTGCCGCCGCCACTTGAACAGGCGCTTGATGGACTTCTGGCAGTTGCGTTTGTGCGCCGCGCCGGCGTCCCCGCGCGCGAGGTGTTTCATCCACGCGTCGGCGTGCTCGTGAGTGACGTTCGCGGTGTACCCGCCCTCCCGCTCCCAGACGAACCGGTAGAACCGGTCCATCCGGTAGGCACCAGTCTTGATGGTCCCGAGCGCGTATCCCTTCGCCTCGTCGGGCTTCTTCCCGAAGGTGAGGAGCCAGTCGAGACACGCCTCTCGTTCGGCTCGGTAGTCGAGCAACTGGCGGGGGTTCAAGTACTCCTTCGAGGCGTCGGTGACGACCGGGAGATCGTCCAGATCGCTCATGAACGACACCTCCAGCGGCCGTACCTGCGGGTCCGGGTGAATCCGGCGAATCCACTTGGTGGGACAAAACGGCTAATCGCAAGACTGCGTCGGGTTCGTCGTATCGAGTGAATCGGCTTGGCCTGAAACATTGGCTATCACAACGCTATTCACGGCCGAAAAGCGCAAGACAGCGGTAGAATGGGATGCTCGGTCAGGGATTTGAACCCTGGTCCTCGGCTCGAAAGGCCAAGATGATTGGCCGGACTACACCAACCGAGCGCATTCGATGGTGACCGCGGGAATCGTTTAACGATTTCGTTACGTCGCGGGCGGGGGGTTGTCCGACCGCACGCGAGCGAATCGTCCGACGCCGCCCGGTGTGGGACTCCGTCACGAAGTCGCCGCCGACAGGGTCACTCGCCCTCGAACTCCGGCTCCCGGTCGCCCATGAACGCCGAGATCCCCTCCATCAGATCGTCGGTGGCGGCCAGGTGCCCGAACGACTGGCTCTCGATCTCCAGGCCGGCGTCGAGGTCGTCCCAGCCGCGCAGCATCGCGCGCTTGGTCAGGCGGGTCGGGATGGGCGGGCCGGCCGCGAGGTCGCGCGCGAGGTCGCGGGCGACCGCTTCGATCTCGTCGGCGTCGACCACCTCGTTGACGAAGCCGTACTCGTACATGGTTTCGGCGTCGTAGCGGTCGGCGGTGAAGATGATCTCCTTGGCCCGCCCCGCGCCGACGATCCGCTGGAGGCGCTGGGTGGCGCCCCACCCGGGCATGAGGCCGAGGTCGAACTCGGTCTGGCCGAACTCCGAGCGGCGCGAGGCGACCCGGAGATCCGCGCAGGTGACGACCTCCATCCCGCCGCCGAGGCAGAACCCGTCGACGGCGGCGACGACCGGGAGCGGGCACTCCTCCATGCGCCCGAACACCTCCTGACCGCGCTTGGAGAGTTCGGTCAGTTCGACGGTGCTCCCGATGGCGCCCGCGGTCGACTGCGCGTCGGCGCCGACCGAGAACGCGCGGTCGCCCGCGGCCGTCAGCAACACCGCCCGCGTCCGGTCGTCCTCGACGAGGCGGTCGAGTGCGTCCTCGAACTCGTCGACCAGTTCCATCGTGATCGCGTTGAGCCGGTGCGGGCGGTCGAGCGTGATCGTACCGACCCCGTCCTCGCGCTCGACGGTGAGGGCCTCGTAGTCCCAGCCCTCGTCGGTCCCGTCGGCGGCGGTACCGGCGTCCGCACCTGCGTCCGCGCCGCGGAACCCCTCGCCCGATTCGGCCAGTTCCCGGAGCGTCGGCTCGACCTCGTAGCGGGCGGCCCCGGTCGCCTCGCGGCGCTCGTCGAGGACCGCCACGAGGTCAGCCAGGGCGGCCTCGTCGGCCATGCGCACGGGGCCGTCGGGAAAGCCCGCACCGAGTTTCAGCGCCCGGTCGATCGCGTCGGGATCGGCGACGCCGCCGCCGACGAGCCCCGCGACGTTGTTCGCCATCACCGCGACCAGCCGCCGCTCGACGTCCTCGCGGCCCTCGTCCGGCGGGATCTGCGCGCCCTCGCCGTCCTCGTAGTCGTAGACGCCCGCGCCGGTCTTGCGGCCGAGGTCGCCGGCCTCGACCCGGTCTTCGAGGAGGGGACACGGCTCGAAGGCGTCGCCGAGTTCGTCGTGCATGTGTTCGAGGACGGCCGCCCCGACGTCGAGGCCGACCTGATCGGTGAGCTCGAACAGCCCCATCGGAAGGCCCATCCGGTACTTCGTCGTCGAGTCGACCTCCGCGACCGTCGCCTCGCCCTCGTGGACCATCCACGCGGCCTCGTTGATCAGCGGGACGAGGACGCGATTGACGACGAACCCGGGGCTGTCCTTCTCGACGCGGATCGGCGTCTTCCCCATCGCGTCCGCGAGGTCCTCGATCAGTTCCAGCGTCTCCTCGTTCGTTTCGTCGCCGGCGACGACCTCGACGAGGTCCATCCTGACCGGCGGGTTGAAGAAGTGCATCCCGCAGAACCGCTCGGGTCGGTCGGTCTCCGCGGCCAGCGCCGTGATCGAGAGGCTGGACGTGTTGCTGGCGAAAATCGTCCGGTCGGGGGCGTGAGCCGACAGGTCGGCGTACACGTCCCGCTTTACCTCCATCCGCTCGGGGACGGCCTCGATCACCACGTCGGCGTCGCCCACGGCGGCTTCGAGGTCGACCAGGGGCGTCACCCGGTCGAGCGCCGCCGCCGCCTCCTCGTCGGTGAGCCGGTCTTTCTCCGCCAGCTTGTCGAGGCTCCACTCGATCCGCTCGTAGCCCGACTGGACGAACTCCTCCTCGACGTCCCGGAGGGCCACGTCGAACCCCGCGAGCGCTGCCACCTCGGCGATGCCGTGTCCCATCGTGCCGGCGCCGAGAACCGCTACCGCGTTGACGTCGTCGATGTCCATGCTCGTTGGGTCGGCTGGCGGCCGTTTCAACGTTTCCCTCGTCCGGATGGGAAACTCGTCCCGAGTTTACGCTCGGCTATCGCTCGGCGCGGTGACGATGCGCCCGGATCGACGCCGCCCGTCGTGAACAACACTCAACTCCCTCGGCGACCTCCCGGCGGCCGTGAGCGATCCACACGATCACCTTCGGGAGTCCGACCTCGCCCACCTGATCGAGGCCCACGGCGAACTCGAACCGGGGCTGGGCCCCGCGTCGACGTTCTTCGAGCGGTTCGTCGTCTCCATCCTCCGCCAGCAGGTGTCGATGGCCTCGGCGCGAGCGACCCGCGAGCGCCTCTTCGCGGCCGTCGATGTCACCCCCAGCGGGATCCTGGCCGCCGAGGAGTCCCTCCTGCGGGACGCGGGGCTCTCCCGGCAGAAGGCGCGGTACGTGAAGAACGTGGCCGCCGCGTTCGAGGAGCGGGGCTACTCGCGGGCGGGCTTCGCCGACCTCACCGACGCGGAGGTCCTCGACGAACTGACGTCGATCACGGGCGTCGGCGTCTGGACCGCGAAGATGCAACTGCTGTTCTCGCTGGACCGGCCCGACGTGTTCCCCGTGGAGGACCTCGGGATCCGCAAGGGGATGCGCGCGCTCTACGGCGACGTCGATCGAGCGGAGATGGAGGACCTGGCCGAGGCCTGGCGGCCGTACCGCAGTTACGCGAGCCTCTACCTCTGGCGCGCGCAGGACGGGGGAGACTGAGCGCAGAGGGCGGCCATGACCGAGCGCCCGGGGCGGCTCGGTCGAGCGACGGAGCCGAGTTCGGTCGCGTTACTCCTCTTCGAGCAGTTCGTCTCCCTCGTCGGGCGAGCGCGTGTCCGAGTCGGCCCGGCGGCGGACGTCGACGCGGTAGTGCTGGAGGATGTCGCGCCCGAGCAGGATAGGGTAGTCCATGTGCGAGCGGTCCTCGACGCTCGCGGTGACGGTGTGCTGGGTTCCGCCGACCCCGATCACGAGGTCGACGACAGGGCGGGCCTTCCCCGACTTGAGGCTCCCCGACTTGACGCGCGTCATGCTCTTGATCGGCCCGGCGCCGATCTCGGCGGCGAGGCTGGTGTCGATCGAGGATCGGGTGGCGCCCGTGTCGGACTTGGCAAACACCTGCTCCGACCCGGAAGTCCCCGAGACGACGACCTCCTCGATGTAGCCGATCATCGGGACGTCGACCGTCTCCGGGCGGTTGATCCGCGGCTTGCACGACGGGGTCGAGTCGTCGAGCGTGGCGGCGAGTTCGTCCACCCGGTCGTCGTCGACGCTCCCGCCGCCGCGTTCGATCGCCGCCTTGGCGATGTACGGCCCGGGCGATCGCCCGGTCGCCTCGTACAGTCCCTTGAAGCCGGCGGTGGGGTTGACCTCCAGGACGAACCAGCCGTCGTCGCCCTCGATGAGGTCGACCCCAGCGTAGTCGAGGCCCATCACGTCGGCGGCGTACAGGGCGGTCTCGCGGGCCTCCTGGGGCATCTCGTCCGTGGCGTCGAGCACCTGCCCGCCGAGGGCGACGTTGGTCCGCCAGTCGCCCTCGGGCGCGTAGCGGTACATCGCCCCCACGACCGTGTCGTCGACGATGTACACCCGAAGGTCGCGGTGCTCGTCCTCGTCGCGCTCGACGAGTTGCTGCAGGAACGCCTGTCGGTTGCCCACCTTCGGGTTCACCGTGTCCGTCAGGTCGACCTTCCACGTCCCCCCGCCGTGGGTTCCGATGGCGGTCTTGTAGACGCCGACGTCGCCGAAGCGGTCGCGCCCCTGGTTCAGCCGCTCGTTCGACAGCGCGAGCAGCGCGTCGGGGACCTTGATGTTCCAGTCGGTGAGCGTCGCCGCCGTGGCGAACTTGTGGATCGCCGTCAGCACCGCCTCCGGCTCGTTGAGCATCGGGCGGATGCGGTGGAACGTCGTCGCCAGCCCCAGTCCCTCCGCGGGCTCCTCCGTGTTCGACAGCAGCAGCCGATTGGCGACGACGTCGACCTCGGGTTCGAGGGTCAGTTCGCCGTCCTCGATGCTGATCGCCGTGTTCTCCTGTCGCAGCCAGACCGGCGTGTGACCCAGGTCCTCGACGGCGTTGAGGATGGCCTTCGTCTCCTTGCTGTTGTGCAGGCTCAGAACCCCGACCCGGACGTCGTCAGGCGCGCTCATACAGGCCGTTCTGCCAGCAGAAAAAAAGGGTTGCCGGTGCAGGCCCGCTCGTCGTCCCCTACTCGCGGTTCACCGATCCCGAGTCGATCCCGATCCCGAGTCGGTCCAGATCCCGAGTTGGTCCCAATCCCGAGTTGGTTCGGATCCCGAGTCGGTCCGGACCTCGATCCGTTGCCACGCGCTATTTATACCTCGGTCGCCCAGGGGCCGTATGGCCGACGACGGGACCTTCACCTACAACGGGGGGAAGGTCGAGCCGGGAGAGACCCAGAACGTCCGGTACGGGATCAGCGAGACCTACCTCGGCGACCCCGTTCGCATCCCGGTTACGATCGTCAACGGCGCTCGATCCGGCCCGACGGTGTTCCTCACCGCGGCCGCACACGGCGACGAACTCAACGGCATCGAGGTGGTCCGCGAGGTGGCCCACGAGTGGGACCACGACGCGCTCGCCGGCACGCTCATCTGCATGCCGGTGTTGAACGTCCCCGGCTTCCTCGCCCAGCAGCGCTACCTCCCGATCTACGACCGCGACCTCAACCGGTCGTTCCCGGGGAGGGAGGACTCCACGAGCGCCAAGCGGATGGCGTACCGCATCTTCACCAACTTCATCCAGCCCTGCGACTTCGGCCTCGACTTCCACACCTCGACCCGGGGGCGGACCAACATGCTCCACGTCCGCGCCGACATGGCGAACGACGACGTCGCCCGGCTGGCGAAGGCGTTCGGGTCGTCGGTCATCATCGACGGCGAGGGGCCGGACGGCACCCTCCGCGGCGAGGCGTCGGCCGCCGGCGTCCCCACCATCACCATCGAGATGGGCGAGGCCCACCGCTTCCAGCGCGACCTCATCGACGACGCGCTCGTCGGCGTCGACTCCGTGTTCGCGGAGTACGGCCTCCGGGAGGCCGGCGCGGTGCGGTGGCCGGGATGGCGAACCATCATCACCGACGACGACGAGAAGACCTGGATCCGGGCCGACGCGGGCGGGATCGTCGACATGCACTTCCGCTCGGGGTCGCTCGTCCGGAAGGGCGACCGCATCTGCACCATCACCAACCCGTTCAAGGACGACAACGTCGCCGTCACGGCGCCCTTCACGGGCCTGCTCGTCGGCGCCCTCGAAAACCCCGTCGTCTACCCGGGGAACCCGCTCTGTCACCTCGTCGAACTCTCCGGGACGACGCTCAAGGTGGTCGAACGGACCCAGACCGGCGCCGGGTCGGCCGCGGAAGCCGACTGAGCAGCGGGTCGGGAGGCCGGCCGAAAGCCGGAGTCGCCAGCCGACACCCGTAGCTCCGAGCCGAAAGCCGTATCGGGCGGCCGGTTCTCACCCCGGCCATGGGACTCGACGACCTCGAAGCCGACGTGACCGACGCCTACGGCGACCTGGACGACGAACTTCTCGTCGAACTCGACCGGGAGACGAAGAACGAACTCGCCGTCCTCGCGGCCGTGTTCGACACCGACGACGTGACGGATCTCGTTCGGCGGGCCGTCCACGTGCTGTTCCAGTCGAACGTCGACGCCGGCAACCTCGATTTCCACCTCCGGCGCGGCTACGACGTCACCTACGACGAGTACCTCTCGGGGATGACCTACGACGAGATGACGGGCGCGGACCAGTACCCCCAGCGCGACGACGAGCGACGCTACCAGATGTAGCTGCCCCGTCGGGTCCACGCATCGCGAGAATCGCCTGCTTCCGGACACCCCGCCCGGCGCCAAGGGGCGTGGAAACGATCGGTGAACGAGCAAAACAGGGAACGTCCCGCCGCATTCGGTATACCGCTTCGCGACTCTTTCGCACCGCTTCGCGACTCTTTCGCACCGCTTCGCGACCTATTACTCAAGTGCGCGACCGGATCGGGGACCGAGACCGCGACTACGCGGCGATGAGACGCCGCCCGCGGCCGCCGACCCCGGGGCGCTCGGCCGCGATCACTCGAGGTCGAAGCGATCGAGGCTCATCACCTTGCTCCAGGCGTCCACGAAGTCCCGGACGAACTTCTCCTCGGCGTCGGCGGACCCGTACGTCTCCGCGATGGCGCGAAGCCGGGAGTTCGAACCGAAGGCGAGGTCCACGCGACTGGCCTCCCACTCGAGGTCGCCCGTCTCGCGGTCGTAGCCCTCGAACCGCTCTCTGTCCTCCGAGACCGACTCCCACTCCGTGTCCATGCCGAGCAGGTTCACGAAGAAGTCGTTGGTCAGCGTCCCCGGCTCGTCGGTGAAGACGCCGAGGTCGGACCCCCGGTAGTTCGCGCCAAGCACGCGCATGCCGCCGACCAGCACCGTCATCTCGGGCGCCGTCAGCGTCAGGAGGTCCGCCTTGTCGACCAGGTGCTCCTCCGGTTGCAGGTCGCGCTCGCGCTCGTCGGCGACGTAGTTGCGGAACCCGTCGGCGTCCGGCTTGAGCGCCTCGAAGGACTCGACGTCGGTCTGTTCCTGCGAGGCGTCCGTCCGGCCGGGTTCGAACGGCACGTCGACGTCGTACCCGGCGTCCGCCGCCGCCTGCTCGACGGCCACGTTGCCGCCCAGCACGATCAGGTCGGCGAGCGAGACCCTCGTCCCGTCGGATCGCGAGTCGTTGAACTCCGCCTGGATCCCCTCCAGGGCGTCGAGGACGGTCGCCAGCTCGTCCGGCTCGTTCACCTCCCAGTTCTTCTGGGGTTCGAGGCGGATGCGGGCCCCGTTCGCGCCGCCGCGCTTGTCGCTGTCGCGGTACGTCGAGGCCGCCGCCCAGGCGGTCTTGACGAGCTGGGGGATCGAGAGGTCCGAGTCCAGGATCGTCTCA
>Ga0207718_100515_pt1 | contig 33113 bp, 26 predicted proteins | sample A23M2SouthBayCA_FD_187749 | JGI IMG/M metagenome (GOLD analysis project Ga0207718, IMG submission 187749) | Aerobic enrichment media microbial communities from Eden Landing Ponds, California, USA - A23 M2 (SPAdes) | ecosystem: Environmental > Aquatic > Marine > Unclassified | place: Emeryville... | reverse complement strand
AGCCGTAGATCGAGGGCGCGATGGCACCGACCATCTGCTCGTAGATGTCGGGTTCGTTCGAGAGTTCGACGATTTCCTTTTTGTCCTCGTCGGTGATCTCCATGTCCTCGAACTGTTCGTCCTCGATGACGACGCTGAGGCCGGTCATGTAGGTGTCGAACATGGCCGTTTTCTCGTTGCCCTGCTCGCGCTGGTCGAGTTTGAGGATGCCCGCCACCCGGACGTGATCGCCGGCGGTGACGTCGCCGGTGATGTCGTCCTCGATATTGACGTCGATCGACTGTGGCGTCTCGCCGCCCCGGAGTCCTTCGGGCGATTCCTGCACCCGAATCTTCTGGGCGTCGATGAACTCCGATTGATCGAAGTTGATCCGGAAGGGGCCCTGGCGTTCACAGCCCTGACACTCGTGGGGTTCCTGAAAGTCGCCAGTCGATTGAGGGATTCGCGAGAGTGTCCCGCAGCGCTGGCATTCGAAGGCCGCCGTCGTCACTTTCGGACGAACTTCGGTGGCTTTGCGGACGATCCCCTGAACGCTGATGAGCGAGCCACGGTGGTCGGCACGGATGTTTCGGATGTCGGTCGCATCGGGCAGGTTGACGATGCGAACGTGGGCCTGTCCTAGCTTGACGTCGACAGGGAGGTCGTACAGCCGCAACGCTTCCTCGGCGTACTCCTGCAGTTGCTCGGGTTGGCTCTTGAAATCGTCGGCAAGATCCGGATCGAACCGGTAGAGGTCCTGCCAGTCGACGAACAGCGACTTCTTGTCCGACGGGTATTTCTGGGCGAGTTCGCCGATTTCGTTCCGGTAGTAGTTCCGGTAGAACTCCTCGAAACTGTCGATGAGTTCGGTGTTGTCCGCGGTGGCCATTCAGTCGAGACAGGGTTGGGCGTACTCACTCAAGAACCTTAGCAAACCGTGGCGGAAGTGTCGCTGGTAACGCGCATCCGCGTTCTATCTTGCGGTTCTATCCGGAAGCGAAGGGGTGGGGTGCGGTCTGGTTTGCGACAGTCCTGCGCGAGCTGGGTGCGGTTCGGGGCGATCCCGGCGTGCCAGTGCCGCAAGCGAGAAGCGTGAGAACCAAAGACGGGCGGAGTGAAAGTGATAGTAGTTCGAAGAAACCGACAGACAGGGGCCTGATTGCTCACGAAGTGAGGGGGTAAGAAGAGCGAGCGTCGTTGATGACGCAGTCGCTGTCAAACGCATGCCTACCGAAAGTAACGAGCGGGCAGACTTGCGAGCCTGTCGCTCGTGTACGTGCACCGCATCAAAGGGGGCTGATGACGGGCGTTGGAGGTTTTTGTCGGGACCTCCAGCGTCGGTGCGGGTGATTCTCGTCAGCGGCGGAACCGCCGACTGAGACTCACCACATCGTAACATCGGCCACTCTAAATAGTGAAAGTAACCCCGCCGAACGGTGGTCATTTATAAGCAGCTACGCGACGCCGAGTTGTTCCTCGACGAGGTGTTGCTGGGCACGGCGGAGGCGCTCGGAAAACGACGACCGCGAGATGCCGAGTTCCGTGGCCACCTCGTTCTGGGTCACGCGCGTGGACTCATCGAAATAGCCCATCTCGTAGGCAGCCACCAGCGCCTCGAACTGGGGTTCGGTCAGGCGGCCGGTATCCTCGTCAGCCGTCGTGTGGCTGAGTCGAAGCACGTCGACGTCGATCTCGTTCGTGCGGAGAAACTGCCAGAGTACCGAGAGTACATCCCGTCCAGAGACGTGACCAACCAGGTGCAGACAGTCAGAGCGGACGTGTCCTCTCACGAGTGCCCCGTCGAGCAGGACGGCACTCGGCACGTCGTCGACTTTCCCCAGCATCGTCACGCGGTACAATCGTCGACTCGCGCCACCGCTGACCAGTCCCACCTCGACGGCACTCGGGAGGGCCTCGAACGCGTCGGTCACGCGGTCGAGTCGGTCACCACTGACCCAGAGATACCAGTGGATCGTCCCGTCGGCCCACCGAAAGCGTTCGATCTCGACGGTGACATCCGGGTGTTCGGCCGCGACGGTGGTCAACTCGATCGGCGACCCACGAAGTGCGATTTCGACCACCAGACTCATCGGACACCCCTCGTGCTATCGATATCGACAGCGCTCGGCGCACCGTCCATGAAAACCGTGTCTGCCCCCATTGATAACCACTCAAGTGGTTGTTCAGAGTGATTTATCTAAAATGTGTCGCTCGACGCGGAAATTTGGCCCCAAGACTGAAGTGCCATATTACGTATATTAGGTGTATGGTAGAGATTGGCGAGGTGGCAGTGTTCGGGTCGGACGAGAACAGTCAGCAGCGATCGATCCTGTTCGCGATCGTCCTCGTGGCCGGCTTCCTCGCGGTCGCCGCCGGAGCAGGAGCCCTCACTGTAGGGAGCAACGCGATAGTCGGAGCGGGACTGCTGGCTGTCGGCGTGCTCGTGCTGGGCGCAGGTGCGATGATCGCGACAGGCAACGCTGACGAGTACCTCTTCGAGTGACTTACAGAGCTTCTCTGTAGGCTTCCAGCGCCGTCTCGATGTCCTCGTCGGTGTGGGCGGCCGAGACGAACTGCGACTCGAACTGATTAGGTGTGAGGAACACGCCCTGCTCTTTCATCGCGGGCCAGAACAGTCGCTCCCAGCGTTCGGTTTCGGCCTGCTTGACGTCGGTCGCGTTCTTCGGACAGTGCTCGAAGCGCGGGCACGTTGGGTTCTGCGTGCAGCCGGCCTCACAGTGACCCTCACCGAACTCGCCCTCGCGGGTGAAGATCACCTTGAACATCGAGTCGGTGCCGACGACGGTGTACTCGGGGGCCTGGTCTTCGAGGATGTCAGTGATCCCCGACCGCATTCGGTCGCCGAGGTCGTTCACGTGGTCGTAGACATCGTTCTCGGCGGCGTATCTGAGAGTTTCGAGGCCGGCAGCCATCGTCACGGGGTGGCCCGAGAACGTGCCGGACTGGAAGACCTCACCAGCGGGCGTCAGGTGCTCGATTATCTCGCTCTTGCCGCCGATCGCGCCCACAGGAAATCCGCCGCCGATGATCTTGCCGAACGTCGTCAGGTCGGGATCGATGCCGAACTTCCCCTGGGCGCACTGGAGGCCGCCGACGCGAAAGCCAGTGATGACCTCGTCAAAAATGAGCAGCGAGCCGTGCGCGTCACAGAGGTCACGCAGGGTTTCGTGGTAGCCTTCGACAGGGTGGACGATACCGTAGTTGCCCAGAATCGGTTCGGTAAGGACCGCGGCGATGTCCGCACCGTGTTCGTCGAAGACCGCTTCGACGGCGCTCGCGTCGTTGAACGGCACAGTCAACGTGTGTTCGGCGAAACTTTCGGGGATGCCCGGGCTGGATGGGTGGGTGTGCTCGCCTTTGCCCTCGACCAGTGTCGACTCCTGAGCGCCGTGGTAGCCGCCCTGCATGACGACGATTTTGTCCCGACCGGTATAGCCGCGGGCGAGGCGGACGGCCGAGACAGTCGCTTCGGTCCCCGAATTGACGAAGCGAATCATCTCGACGCTGGGGACGTGGCGAACGACGAATTCGGCGAGTTCGACCTCGACTTCGGTTGGCGCGCCGTACATCGGGCCCTCGCTGGCGCGCTGCTGGATCGCGGCCTGGACCGATTCGGGCAGGTCGTGACCCAACAGTAAGGGGCCATAGCCGTTCACGAAGTCGATATATCGGTTGCCGTCAGCGTCGATCACGTGACCGCCGTCGCCTTTCTGAACGAAGAAGGGATACGGGCGAGTTGCGCGGACCGAGGAGTTGACGCCGCCCGGCATGACCGACAGGGCGCGGTCGTACAGATCGCGGGACTCGTCGTGGTTCATGGGGTGTGGTTCGACCGGGAGTGGAATGAATGTCACGACGGCCGGCTCGCGAGCACGTCTATGTGCGAGCAGTCCAGCCGGGAGTGTTGATTGTCACGACGGCCGGCTCGGGTCCACGTCTACTCGATCTGGATTTCGAAGCGCGCCCCACCGTCACGGCCCTCGGTGACGTCGATCGACCAGCCGTGGGCCTCGGCGATTTCCGTGACGATAGCCAGTCCGTAGCCGGTGCCGTCCTCGGCGTTGGTGTAGCCGATTTCGAAAATATCCTCGCGCTCGCTCTCGGGGATCCCCGGACCGTCGTCTTCGACGTAGAGATGGCCGTCCTCACGGCCGACCCAGACGGTCGCAGCCTCACCAGCGTGTTCGGTCGCATTTCTGAAGAGGTTCTCGAACAACTCGATGAGACGGCTCTCGTCGGCCTGGACTGTGCCGACCGCGTTCTCGGTGACGAGCGTCGCTGCGCCCATATCGACGGTCGTCCACGCTGATTCGACTGTGGCACCGAGGTCGATGGCGGTCGTCTCGTCGACAGTTTCGCCCTGCTGGGCCAGCGTCAGGAGGTCCTCGACGAGCGTTCCCATCCGCTCGGCCGCGCGTTCGGCGGCCTCGAAGTGCTCGTCATCACCAGTCTCACGGGCAAGTCCGAGACGGGCGGTGACGACGTTGAGCGGGTTGCGAAGGTCGTGACTGACAATATGGGCGAACGTCTCCAGGCGCTCGTTTTTCCGCTGGAGTGCACGCTCGCGCTCGTTTCGGTCAGTGACATCGATGTACGTCCCGATCGCTTCCCGTTTCGTCTCGCCTGTCTCGAACGCGACCGACCGAAGCCGAAAGTCCCGGAGCCCATCGACGGTGTCGCGGGTGACTTCACGGTCGATTGCGCCGTCCTGAAGCGACTCCTGGTCGAGCTGTTGGGCCTCGTGTATCCGGTCCGGCGGGACGATATACTCGTTGAGCGAGTCGCCGCGGATCCGCTCGGCGTCGTAGCCGAACGTCTCTTCGAACGCGGCGTTGGCGTTGACGACGACTGGCTCGTCGTCCTCGAAGCGGACGTGAACGACGGGCTGGGGGATCGCCTCGAATAGCGCGGTGAATTGATCGCGCTCGGTCTGAAGGCGCTGTTCGCGCTGGCGGCGCTCGGTCACGTCGTTCAACACCGCCTGTCCGCCCGGCTCTCCGCAGTAGGTGATCGGGACGCCGGCGACTTCGACGTCGCGCCGCCCCCCGGTCGTCGTCTCCAGTTCGATCACGGCTGGCTCCGCCGGCTGTCGATCCTCGAGGATACGCTTCATCCGCTGGCGTGCGTCCCCGGAAGCGTCAGCGGCGATGAATTCGGCGACTGGTCGCCCCTGGATCGTGGCTGGATCCTCGACCTCGGCGAGAGACGCAGCCGCTTCGTTGGCGAATCGGAGGATCCCCTCGGCGTCGTAGATGACGATCGGAGCCGGTGCTTTCCGAAACAGCCGCCGATAGTCACCGGCTGGAACAGGCGGGAACTGGACGTCTGTCCGGGCCCGCGCGTCGATACGCTGGGCCAGTCGTTCGACCCCATCGTCTTCGAGGACGACTCGCTCGATGTTCGGTGCGGTGGTGTCAGTTTCGGGGACATCGATATCCGACTCGGACACGGCACAGAGAACTGGCAACGTCGGTGCGACACGCCGAACGGCCGTAAGAACCGAGACGAGTGGCCCAGCCCGGACGCTCGGATCCGTCACCACACACGCCACTCGTTCGGGATCGAGTTCCGTAGAGATATCCTCCGGAAAGATAGGCGACACACTCACACCGCCAATCGCTTCGGACAGCCTGTCTACGTCGAGCAACGTACCACCTTCGCGGTGGACGTACAGCACGTCTCGTTTGTCGGAGACACCCATCTCTGTCTGCTACAGTCGTGTATGTTTTGCTAATACATGATGATTATGCAACCATTTATGGTTTCGCCCTCGGCGCATGAGACGCGGGCTGTGGCCGGCAAGTACTGCCACGAATTCAGAGAATCACTGAGTAATTCCACGAATTTGAGTTCGACTGTCCGATTGTAAACGGGTATTGTTTTGTGTTCATAGCCAAAATTCGGCTCCACAGTGACCAAATATCGTTTGAGGTTGTCTATTTTTGTCCGAAGAGAGGCGGTCGATCGATGAGTGACTGGGTCCCGACGACGTGCATGCGGTGTGCCGTCGGCTGTGGCCACCTTCAGCGCGGGGCCGACGTCGGGTATGGAGTCGATACGGTTCGGGGCGATGCGACTCACCCGGTCAACCAGGGGCTGGCCTGCCAGCGCGGCATCCGCGAGAGCGCCGATCCCGACGGCGAGTGGGTCACGCGCCCGCTGGTCCGCCGAGACGGTGAGTTGCGGGCGACGACCTGGGACGTGGCACTGGCGGAAGTCGTGACGCGGCTTCGCGAGACGACAGCCGACGACCCCGACAGCGTCGCCGTTCTCGGGAGTGGCCAGCAGACCAACGAGGCCGCCTACCTCCTCGGGAAACTCTCCCGCGGCGGCCTCGGAACGCGGCTGTACGACGCCAACACAACCCTGTGTATGGCCTCGGCCGTGACGGCATACTATCAGGCCTTCGGCAGCGATGCGCCGCCGTGCACGTACGCGGACATCTCCGACGCCGACCGCCACGTGATCTGGGGTGCCAATCCCGCCGTCGCACATCCGGTGATGTTCCGGTGGCTCAACATGGCGGCCGAAGAGGACGACATCGAGATGCTCGTCGTCGATCCGATGCGATCCGAAACGGCCGAAAACGCCAGCCATCACGTCGCTCCTGACCCCGGCAAGGACCTCGCGCTCGCCCGCGCGGTACTGGCTCGCATCGTCGAGACTGACCGGGTCGACACCGCCTTCGTCAAGCAGGCGACCGACGGCTTCGAAGCCACGGTCGAGACATTGCCCGACGCCGAGACGGCCGCCGCCGAAGCCGGCGTCGAGATGGCAGCGGTCGATCTCCTGGCCGAGGCGCTCGATCAGCAGGCCCTGCTGTACTGGGGCATGGGGATCAACCAGCACGTTCAGGGCACCGAGACCGCCCGGGCGCTGATCGACCTGACGCTCGCCACGGGGAACCTCCGACCAGGCGGCGGCCCCTTCTCGCTGACCGGGCAGGCCAACTCCATGGGGACGCGGATCTGCTCGTCGAAAGGGACCTGGCCCGGTCAGCGTGCCTTCGAAGACCCGGACCACCGTCGGGCTGTCGCTGACCACTGGGGTATCTCCGTCGACCAACTCCCTGACGACGCCGGACCCGGACCAGTTGGAATCCTCGACGCAGATCCCGACGTGGTCTGGACGGTCGCGACCAACCCCGCGGCGGGGATGCCGGCGGCTGAGACGGCCCGCGAAACGCTCGATGACGCCTTCGTCGTCGCGCAGGAGGCCTTCCACACCGAGACGACCGAACTGGCCGACGTGGTCCTCCCGGCCGCGACGTGGGGTGAGAGCGAGGGGACGACGACCAACATGGAACGGACAATCTCTCGGGTTCGTGCGGCGACGGACGTGCCAAGCGGCGTCCGCACCGATCTCTCGATCATCGCCACCATCGGATCGAGACTGGCCCCCGACCTCTTCCCTGACAGTTCGCCCGACCCCGCGGCCGTCTTCGAGGAGTTCGCGGCGCTGACCGAGGGGACCGTCGCCGACTGCTCGGGCATCGATTACGAGCGTCTCGAAGCGGAGACGGCCGTCCAGTGGCCCGCGCCCGACGCGGACAGTTCGGGGAGCTATCGCTACCACGAAACGGACGGCGAGACCGAGACGTGGACGTTCGCGACCCCCTTCGGCAACGCACAGTTCTCGACCGGTCGCCAGGCGTCGTTGCCCGAGCCCACAGACGAACAGTTCCCGCTGACGCTGACCACTGCGAGAGAGGCCGACGGCTACAACACCGGCGTCCGTTCGCGCGGTGGCGAAGCGGGTGAGTTGGTGGCGCGCATCAATCCAGAGACCGTCGCCGCACACGACTCGCTGATCCGTGACGACCGGCTCCGGATCGTCTCCCGGCGCGGCGCTGCGACCGCCCGGATCGACCCCGACGAGGGCGTTCCCGAAGGGCTGGTCTGGCTGCCGATCCACCACCCGGCGACAAACGACCTGACCCTGTCCGATCGGGATCCCCAGTCCAAAGAGCCACACTTCAAGCAGTGTGCGGTGCGACTGGCTGCGCCTGACGCCGAGACGACTGCGCCCGCGCCAGCGGACGATTAGTCAGGACACTGGCAGTGCAGCCGGGCGAAAAATGCGGTTTGGCAGACTCATACTGCCGGCAGTATCAGTCGTCGCCGACCGAGTCCGAGCGGATGACGCCGTCGTGGGTCACTGGCGAGGACTGGTCGGGGAGGGCCAACCGAACTGCACACTGCTTGAAGTTGGGCTCGTTCGACTCGGGGTCGACGGCGGGCAGCGTCAGTTCGTTCACGGCCGAATGGTGGGTATCCATCCAGACAGCGCCGGGCGGGATGCTGTCGTCGGGCGAGAGCGTGACCGTCACCGACCCGCGGCGCGATTCGACGACCGTCCGGCCACGATCTAGCAGTTCGATGTACTGGCCGGCGGTCTCGGGGTGGATCCGGGCGTCCGGGACCGTGCCGTCATCGTCGTTCCGGACGCCCGTGTTGTACGCACCGGCACGCCGCCCGGTCGTCAGAAGCAACGGGTAGGCAGGATCGGTCGGCTCCGGGACGCCACCGTAGGTGGCTGTCGTGAATTGTGCCAGTCCGGAGTCAGTCGGGAACGACCACGACCCGTCCTCGTGGTAGCGATACCCGCCCTGGGCGTGCTCGTCGGGGGCCGGCCACCGAACTGCCCGCTCCGATTCGAGTCGATCGTACGTGATCCCGGAAATATCGGCCGGAGTCCCGGCAGTGAGGCCCCGAATCTCGTCGAAGACAGTCTCGGGTTCCACCGACGACTCCTCGAACAGCCCCGGTGCGACCCGGTTGCCGACATCGGTGATGATGTCGAGGTCCGGCCGGACACCGTCGACGACGTCGCTCACGGCAGTGATCCTGGAGACGCGCCGTTCCATGTTCATCACGGTCCCCTCGGTCTCGCCCCAGGTCGCCGCCGGCAGGACCACGTCGGCGTGCTCGACGGTCTCAGACCGGAAGGCGTCCTGGACGATCAGGAAGACATCGTCGAGGGCATGCTTCACGTTGGAGGCGTCGGGCATCCCCGCGACGGGATTGGTCGCCACCGTCCAGCAGACGTCGACGTGGCCCCGGTTGATCCGGTCGACGATACCGACCGGGCCGGGGCCGGGGTCATCGGGCAGCCGATCGACCGGGACGCCCCAGGTCGCTGCGACGAGGTCGCGGCTGGCGTCGTCGGTGAAGTCCCGGTGGCCGGGCCAGGTCCCTTTCGACGAACAGACGCGGGTCCCCATGGAGTTGGCCTGCCCGGTCAGCGAGAACGGGCCACTGCCGGGCCCCATGTTCCCGCTCGCCAGACAGAGGTTGATCAGCATTCCGGCGGTCCCGGTCCCGTGCGTGCTCTGGTTGACACCCATTCCCCAGTACAACAGCGTTCGAGCGTCGAACGCCTCGGCCAGCCGACTGACGGTCGCGGGCGAGACGCCGGCAGTGGCCGCGGCCGTCTCCACGTCGGGCAACGAGTCAACCAGCTGGTCGAACCCCTCGGTGTAACTCTCGACGAACGCCCGGTCCACGCGGCCGGTCTGGACGAGTCTGGCCAGAACCGCCCGGGCCAGGACGAGGTCGGTCCCCGGTTCTGGCTGAACGTGCAGGTCGGCGTCTTCGACGGTCTCGCTGCCGACAGGATCGACCACGACGAGTTGGCTGTCGGGCTTGCTGGCGCTGTCGAGAATCCAGCGGTACAGCACCGGGTGGGCGACAGCCGGATTCGCGCCCCAGACGACGTGGCTCTGGGCGTCCGGGATATCGTCATACGTACACGGGGGCGCGTCACTGCCGAAGGCGTCGTAGTATGCAGTGACAGCCGAAGCCATACACAGGGTCGTGTTGGCGTCGAAGTGCCGGGTTCCGATCCCGCCACGGGCGACCTTCCCGAGCGCGTAGGCGGCCTCGTTGGTCTGCTGGCCACTCCCGAGGACGGCGATGGAATCGGGATCCTCGGCTCTCGCACATTGCAACTCCAGAGCCGCGGTTCCCAGCGCCGTATCCCACGTCGTCGGAACGAGCTGGTCGCCACGTCGGATCAGCGGCTCGGTGAGCCACTCCCCCTGTGGATCTTTGGTTTCTCGAATTCCCCGTTCGCAGGAGAGCCCATTGGCCGTGGGATGGCGACGGTCACCCTGTACCTCGTCGATACCGTACCCCTCGTCGACACCGCGCTGAAGCTGGCCACAGCCCACGGCACACCGCATACACGTCGTCGGTTGCCAGTGACTCATCGGTGTTCGGACCTCCGACAGACGGCTACGACCCGGCCAAACGGTACCGACCCGGAGTAGTCACTGGAGCCGGCGACAGAATCGAGTCGCGTGCGCTGCCTACAGGTATCCATCTCTACGAATTAATATATTCTTCCAGTTATCGAGTCAAGCCGCTTTCGTTTGACGAAAATATCCCCACAATACAGAATTTGTCCGACACTTCTGCTGCCGAGACAGCCGAAATGGCAATTTTTCCTATTTGCCGGTAGTTGACGAACGAACACCGCGCTGGACAACTTTTCGAGGTTTCAAAGAAGCGCCCGGACAGGCCGGCCAGCGACGACGCCACTTCCGGCTTGTTACGATTGACCCTCAATATTGCGGGTTTGTAAATAGGTACGACTATAGGAGAACATTCGTAATGCAAATCTGAATCAATGTATTCGATGATGTTCGAAATGAGGGATAAAGTTCGTGAAGTTCAAAGAAATAACTCGGTTGGCTGTGATTCGTCCGTGTCGTCGGAGGGGATAGTATGGGACTGATCAAGATGACCAAGTGGCGGACGTTGATCCTGGCCACGATTGGGTTCAACTTCTCGTTCCTGATCTGGTTCAGCTTCGCTCACTTCACGGGGCCGATGTCCGAGGAGTTCGGACTCTCGCTGGCGGAGATCGGTATCCTGGCGAGTGCGGCGATCTGGCTCGCACCGTTCGGCCGGATCTTGACGGGCTGGCTCTCCGATAAGTTCGGCGCGCCGACGATCTTCGCGATCGTCCTCGTGTACGTGGGCGTGTTCTCCATCTGGAGTGCCTTCGCCCAGAGCTACACCGTCTTTTTCATCACGCGACTGATCGTCGCGACGGCGGGGATCACCTTCGTGATCGGCATTCAGCACGTCTCGGAGTGGTTCGAAGAGGAGAACCTCGGGCTCGTCGAGGGAATCTACGCCGGGATCGGAAATGCCGGTGCAGCGGGCGGAGCAATCATCCTGCCGACGATCTTCGTCGAAGGATGGAGTGGGCCGCTGTTCGAGGCAAACTGGCGAGCGGCCTTCTTCTACACGGGCTGTGTCTCGATCGTGCTGGGGATCGCGTACTACCTGCTCGGTGAGGCCGCCAAAAGCGAGGCCAAGCGACAGGCGACCGCCGAGAGCGCCAGCTTCAAAGACTGGCTGTACGCGGCGACGCGCTACGGGACGGTCGTGCTCGCGCTGGGATACGTGATGACCTTCGGGCTCGAACTCTCGATGAACGGCTGGTTGCCGACCTACTACGAGCGTGGATTCGACGGTTCGTATCTGGAGTTCGCCAGCTACTTCGCGGCGACGTTCTCGGTCGCGGCAGGCTTGCTCCGACCGATCGGCGGCTACGTCAGCGACGTGCTCGCTCGCAAGGAAAAGAACATCCTCCCGGTGTTCACGGGCCGATATCGCGAACAGTGGACGTTCGTCACGCTATGTTTCGTCGTCGTGACGATGCTCGTGATGACGGTGGCGGGATTGAGTGGGCGGATCCTCCTCGCGGTCGGCGCAGGCTTCATGGTCGGAATGGCCTGTGCCTTCGCCGAAGGATCGATCTTCGCGCAGGTCCCGGCGATGTTCCCCAACAGCTCGGGGTCGGTCGCCGGCGTCGTCGGCGGTGTCGGCACGGTCGGCGGAATCGCCTATCCGCTGGTGTACACCGCACCAATGCTTCCGGACCTCCACACCGGCTACTCGATCGTGGCAGCGTCGATGATCCCGATCGTCCTGCTGGCGGCCTGGGTCTTCCAGCCTCACATCGCCAAGAACGCCGACACGCACGGCTTCGTCGGCAGCAATCCGGAGACGCCCGCAGCTAGCTCGGGTGACGACTGAATGCGGACAGCCATCGTCCTCGCGTCTGTGGTCGCTGACCCACAATCGGTTGCCGCAACTGCCGACCGACTGGAAGATACCGACATGGACACCGTCGTGGTCTGTCAGGACGGCCAGCGCCTCGACATCTCTGACGCGGCCCACAGCGACCACCGGATCGTCGTCGATCCCGTCCCCGAGGGCGGCCCCGTCGCCGCGATGCGCGCTGGCTTCCGTGCGGCCCGGACGCGCACTGCCTTCGTCACGACGCCAGGAACCCCGGTACTCTCCGCAGGGTCATTATCGTCACTCTCGCCCGAATCGTCCGTCGATGCAACGCTCGCGACCGTGGACGGACGACGCCGAGAGCCCTGTGGCGGCTACGCCGTCGAAGCGGCCACAGAAGCCTGTGACACGACGCTTGCGATGGGGTCGCGGCGTGTCGAAGACGTCCTCGCTCGACTGTCGACGACGACTGTAGCCGTCGAGTCGGCCCCACAGTCCACCACTGCGACTGAGGCGACCGTGACCGGGACGAACTGATAGTGAGTACGGTAGGTCTGTTCCACATCGACCGCATGCAATCGTGTGATCGGAGCGGTGCATCGCTACAGTAGACCACCGTCTCCCCCATGGTCCAGCTCCAGATTCTCAGACTGTCTCAGACCGGGTTGACGAACGTCCGCCATACTGGTCGAAACTGGAGATATCCAATCCTACCCCAGCACAAGACGAAACTGAGCCGCCCACTTCCGGATCGTCGCGTACTGACAGTACATGTGCCACTTTGTAAACGACTGGGCTTAAGATTTCACAGCTATTCGAAGAAGATACGAAATATGAACGACATTCAGTCTGTTATTGGTTCGATAACCGGACATCCCGGGTCTGAGATAGAGGGTGGTCGCGATGGCGCATAAAAAAGAGGGGATCAAAGACGAGTGCTACGGCGACGAGGTCCGAGAGAAGCTAGAGGAGTTCGCCGAGCGTGGCTGGGATTCAATCCCGGAAGACGAGCGCGAGGAGTGGTTCACGCGCTTCAAATTCTGGGGCGTGTTCCACCAGCGCTCGGGCCAGGAGAGTTACTTCATGATGCGCCTGACTAACTGCGGCGGGGTGCTCGAACCCGGGCAGCTCCGGGCCATCGGCGAGGTCGCCCGTGAATATGCGACCGGCCCGGTCGAGAACCCCGAATGGGGCAACGGCTTCGTCGACTTCACGACTCGGCAATCTATCCAGCTTCACTGGCTCAAACTCGAAGACATCCCCGACATCTGGGAGAAGCTCGAAGCCGTCGGCGTCTCCTCCCGGTCGGCAGGCGGGGACACGATGCGAAACATCTCGGGCTGTCCCATCGCTGGCAAGGGCGAAGAGTACGTCGAGAGTCGCGAACTGCTCGACGAGATTCAGGAGGACATCCGCGGCGACGACGCGCTGTCGAACATGCCCCGGAAGTTCAACATCTCGGTGACGGGCTGTCGGCAGGGCTGTGCCCAGGACAGCATCAACGACGTAGCCCTCGAACCCGCCCGGAAGCTGATCGATGGGGAGGAAGTCCGTGGGTTCAACGTCCGGGCCGGCGGCGGGACCGGGAGTCGCGAGCCTCGCAAGGCCCAGTCGCTGGACATCTTCGTCGAGCCCGACAACGCCACGGAGATGGTGCGGACGTTCGTCCAGTACTACCACGACGAGGGCGGACGACAGAACCGCTCGAAGAACCGCGGCCGATTCTTCGTCGAGGAGCACGGCGTCGATACCATCCGGGAAGACCTCGACGAACTGACCGACTTCGAACTCCAGCGCGCGGGGACAAACCTCCGCGACGAGTACAGCTACAACGCCGGGGACGGCCGTCGACAGGGCGACCACGATCACGTCGGCGTCCACGAGCAGAAAGACGGCAAGAAGTACGTCGGCCTGTCGGTTCCCATCGGCCGCCTCACCGCCGACGAGACCGTCGAACTCGCCGATATCGCCGACAGATACGGTTCGGGCGAAATTCGCCTGACCCGTCGACAGAACCCCCTCATCATGGACGTCCCCGAGGGCGATCTGGCGGCCCTTCTGGACGAGGAACTGCTGGAAAACCACACCCCTGAACCCTCCCCATTCACTCGCGGTGCGATGGCCTGCACCGGGACCGAATTCTGCTCGCTTGCGCTGACCGAGACCAAAGTGCGGATGGCCGAGATGCTGCGCTGGCTCAACGCCAACGTCGAGGTTCCCGCGGACGTGACCGAACTCAAGATTCACTTCTCGGGCTGTACGGCCGACTGCGGGCAAGCGATGACTGCCGACATCGGCCTGCAAGGGATGCGAGCCCGCAAGGACGGCCAGATGGTCGAGGCGATGGACGTGGGCGTCGGTGGCGGGATCGGCACCGAGCCGTCGTTCATCGACTGGGTCCACCAGCGCGTCCCCGCCGACGAGGTTCCCGGGATGATCAAGAACCTCGTCGAGGCCTATGCGGCGCTGCGGGCGGAGAGCGGTGCCCGGAACGGGCACCGAAACGGAGACGGCGAAGCCGTCGGTGGTCAGACCTTCCGTGAGTGGGTCGACGCGACCGGCCACGAGACGCTGATCGAGATCGGCGAGCCCGAGGAGACCAGCTACGAAGATCCGTGTCTCACCGATGCCAAACAGTCGTGGTATCCCTTCGACGAGGGCGAGAGTCCAGCGCCGACGTATCCTGATGGGACGCCGATGGCAAGTGACGACTAGCGAGGTCCCGACCGCAGGGAGGGACCTCGAAAGCGAGCGGGGAGGAACGACCCGCGAGCAACGGTATTTGAACTCCGCGAAGACAGTCCTATCCGCTCGCTTCGCGGGCTGCGACTGCTATACTTCAAATCCCAGTCTACTCCGTATTCGTCGCTCGCGGTATTGCTCGCGACAGAAAACGCCAGGACAGGGATTTGAACCCTGAATCCCGAAAGGGAACACGCTTTCCAGGCGTGCGCCTTACCGTTCGGCCATCCTGGCTCACTCGATTTGTCGGCCGCGGTTGCGTTTAGGTGTTACGTTGTGCGTTCAGCTATCCGGCGGCTGCAGATCGCGCTCGAACTCGTCGAAGACGCGCACGTCGTCGGGAATTTCGATATCGAGCTGTCGGTCATCCCGGCGGTCGACGTTGGCGTTCTCCAGGGGCTCGGCGACCGACTCCCAGCCCTCTTTGATCGCGATGGATTTGGCGGGCGTGCCGGCAGCGATGTGGTGAGCGGGGATATCCTTGCCGGCGATGGATTTGGCAGCGAGGATGGCGTTCTCTCCCACCCGCACGCCTGCGCGGACCATCGAATCGTAGGTGATCCGCACGTCGTCCTCGACGATCGTGTGGTAATTGTCGACGTGGGTCTGGTCGACGGCGTCGTGATCGTGGCTGTAGACGTGGGCGTCATCGCTGATCGAGACGCGGTCACCGATGGTCAGCTTCCCGCGGTCGTCCAGATGGACATCGTCGTGGACGACCACATTGTCTCCGATCTCGATGTTGTGGCCGTAGGTGAACGAAATATTCTTGAAGAATCGGCAATTTTCCCCGCAGGATTCGAAGAGGTGATCGGCGAGCATCCGGCGAAAGCGAAGCGCGAATTCGACGTTATCGGCCATCGGCGTCGCGTCGAACTGCCGCCAGAGCCACTGCAAATACTTCGATTCGGTGAAGCGGTCCTCGTCTTTCTCGGCGTAGTACTCGCTTTCGAGCGTGGCGTTACAGGGGTCATACCCCTGGAGGCGGACCCGCTCTGCGGGGCTGATCGACTCACCGCCTTGCCAGCGCTCGTAGGCTTCGCGGTCGCCGTGGAGATCGATCAGGACATCCTCGACGACGTCGCAGGTGTCCTCGTCGCTCGCGAGTCGCTCGTCGACCTCGGCGATAAACTCACGTAATCCCTGCTCGGCGTAGGGGGGCAACGAGATGTGCCGCTTTGTCATACCGGCCGAAAGGGGGCGAGCCACATATGGAATTCGGTTGTACACGCCCCGACTGGAACCACTCCAGGGGCGCTACAGGATCCCCATCGCTTCCAGACGCTCTGGCAGATAGGTCTCGGTCACGAAGTCCAGGCCGTGGGACGCCAGCGCCTGCTGTTCGGACTTCTTGCCGATGTCGAGTTGCAGTTCGATCTGTTCCTCCCAGTAGTCGGTCTGGAAACGGGGGTCCTCCAGTTCCGATTCCAGCGCGTTGATGTCCGAATCGCTGAGGGGGTCGGTCGGCAGGTCATACTCGACGATGTCCTCGGGCTGGACGCCGATGAATCGCGCTTCGGGCGTCGCCAGGTACTCCGAGAGATGGGCCGATTTGATCGATCCGTACGCGACCGAGCCGTAGATCCGATACGACCACGGGTCACCGTCAGTGAAGACCGTCACCGGCAGTTCCAGTTCGTCGTGGAAGCGCTTGATCAGTCGACGGGTTGCCCGTGCCGGCTGGCCGCCGAGGTGGACGACGATGGTGTTGTACTCCTCGTCGAACCCGTTCTCGACGAGCCGGTCGCGCATCCCACCAGTCTCGACACAGAGGACGAACTCGGCGTCGTGGTCGAGGAACTCGATGGTGTCAGGATTGTTCGGAATCTGGTATCCGCCCTGTCCGACGTCGTCCTGACAGTGTATCTCCCGGTCGCCGCGGTTGGTCTGCTCACGCAGGAGGAGCGGTCCCATCACTTTTGCCCCCGATTCCTCGGGGCGCATGTGGAAGTCCTCCCGGGTCGCCCCCGAGACGATCTCCAGATCCTCGACGAGCTGGTTGGACTCGTCCTGATTGTTGAACTGCGCCTCGTCCAGATCCCACGACTCGCTGAGGTAGTACAACTCACGCAGCGTCGACGATCGATCCTCGTCCAGTTGCTGGGCCAGGAAGTCGATCGTGTAGGTGGCTTTCAGGAGCTTCTGGGCCCCCGAGACGGTCTTGGCGCTCCGGGTCGAGTGGCGATCACCGTAGACCCAGACGTTGCTGTCTTCGTCGTACTCGATATTGGTCTTGGTCCGGGTCGGGACCTGCAACTGTGGAACGTCGCCTCCCTCGAACTGCTCGTAGAACTGTTCGGCCAGCGCGAGCAGGCGCTCGCGGGCGTCACCTTCGCCGTAGTTGCTGTCGTTGTCAGTACTCATGATTGCACCGTGAGTTTCTCCTCTTCGATGCCCTCGACGGAAATGTCAGAAGAGGCTGTCGTATCGACCCGATATTCCAGTTCTGCCGTCTCGCCGCTGGAGACAGAGGGTGACCACTTGATGAACCACTCTCCGTCCATCTCGACGACGTTCGCGCCGTTGACATCCTGTGGTTCTGCCCCGACAATCTCGGTCACCTCGAGATCGGCGCTGCGGTCGGAGTTGTTCTCGATGGTTACCGTCGCGGTGTCACCATCGACTGTGCGATCGACCAGCACGTTGTTCATGATCCGGGCCATCGCCTCGTCGATGTCCGGTTCGTCGTTTCCGGTCACCGAGGCCAGCTTCCCGGCCATCTCCGGGAGGATCGTCGCCAGTTTGTTCTGTTTCTCCCGACGCTGCTGCATCGAGCGTCGCTTGTTCAGATAGCTTTTGAGGTCGCGTGCGGCCTCGCGGATCGCGAGTTCGATCTCACTCTCGATTTCGGGGACGTTCGCGACGGCGTCTTTCGATTCGCTCGTGAAGGGGACGTTCGTCGAGGCGACGTGGACCATGACCACTGCGGGCCCGTTCGGGATGCCGCTGCCGCCGGGCTGATCGAGCCCGTAGTTGCGCCAGTTGATCGACTTGACCACGTCGGTCGTCGCACACGCCCCACGCTGATACACGAGGGGGACGCGGTTGGCGAAGCGCATCACGTCCACTGTGCCGCCGTCTTCCAGATCGCCGCCGTAGGCGATACCGGCCTCGACGATGAACGGGTCGCCGCCGTGGACCGAGGCGTCCCGGGTCGCGGCGGCGTAGAAGTCCGCGTCGAACTCCTTTTTCAGGCCGGAGAGCACCAGTTCGTCGGTGATGGGCGCAAGACACCCTGTCGGTGGCGACATGATGTCGGTCTCGCGCATGGCTTCGAGCAGTTCGGAGGCAGCGTCCCGGTCGTCGGCGATAGAACTGACCGTGGGCGGATCGTCCGGCACCGTGCCCATGACGCCCCAGACCGCCTCGATCACGTTTTCTCTCGCTGTGTCGCCGAATGTCGCGTCGTCGTACTCCTCGGTCGCGTCGGCGGCCCGGGCGACGTAGTCCGCCAGACCATCCCGCGTGAGTCGGTGGCGCGTATCCTCGCTGTTGACGAACTTCGCGGCCAGCCGTTCGGACAGGCCCTGCAAGACGGCGTCGTCCTTCCGGGTGCTCGTGGCGTCGTCGACGAGTGGGTAGAGATCCGAGGTGAGCGCCTCCTTGCGGTCGGCCTCACTCTCACCGTCGCCGAGCAGCTGGTCCCAGGCAGCCTCGGTCGCCTTCTCCCGTACAGTCGAACCGAAGGTCGTGTCGAACTCCTCTTCGACGGTAGCGGCCTCCGAATCGACGATCTCACGGACCTCGTGGTGGGCGACGCGGTCGCAGTCGTCGATAGCGTCGGCCACCGCGCTCGCGAAGGTCTTGGTCGCCTCTTTGCCCTTGTTCGAGACGGCGGCCCGGACGGCGGTTTCGACATCGGCGTCTTCGTGGACTCTGCGGGGTCGCCAGGACATCTCGCGACCGAAGTGGCGATCCCGGAAACTGTCGAGGACACTGTCGGCGGTCTTCTGGCCGACCCGCGTGAACTCCTCCTGCAGGAACCCCGAGATCGAGTAGGAGTCCGTCGCTTCCAGCATCTTCAGCAGGGTCCCGAGTTCGACGCCGTGGGGGTGGGGGCGAATCTCCTCGGTCTCGGCGGGAAGTTCGGCGTTCTCGGCGCGCTCGAATTTGAGTGGGGAGTCGAGGTTCGGTTCGTCGAACTCGATGCGGGCGTGTGGATTGACGACGGCCGTCTCCTCGATGTACTCGTGGAGGCTCTGGCGGGCACGCATGTTGGCCTCCATCTCCAGTTCGATCCGCGTGCCGTGGGGCCGCTCCCAGGTCGTCGTCTCCTCGACGTCGATTTCGGGCTCGTTCGTATCTGTATCGATGATCAACTCGAAGTACTCGGCCTCGCTTGACCCCTTCGTCCGCGAGGTGATCTTCGCAGGCTTGCCGCTGGTGAGCTGCGAGTAGAGGACTGCAGCGGAGATCCCGATCCCCTGCTGTCCCCGATTTTGCTCTCGCTTGTGGAACCGGGAGCCGTACAGCAGTTTTCCGAAGACTTTGGGGATCTGTTCTTTCGTGATCCCGGGACCGTTGTCCTCGATGACCAGTGTGTAGTAGTCTCTCTGTTCGGAGATCTCGACGTAGATGTCGGGCAGGATGTCGGCTTCCTCGCAGGCGTCCAGTGAGTTGTCGACTCCTTCTTTGACGGCTGTGACGAGTGCTCGGGCCCCCGAGTCGAACCCGAGCATGTGCTTGTTCTTCTCGAAGAACTCGGCGATGGAGATCTGTCGCTGGCTCTCGGCCAGCTCCTCGGCGATCCCCGATTCGCCCAGTGTGGACTGCATCGATGGCATTCGTTGGGAACAACCAGTCCTGCCTGGCTTAAAGCCTTCTCGGTGGCGGGGTGAAAGTGAAACGTAGTCGGGCGATTTCGACACGTCTCTCGCCGCGTTCGACTGTCGAAATGTAACTGATATTGACAGACGAAACGACGGAAATACATAACTGTGCGGTCGTTCCAAGAAAACACATGACAGGTGGGGACAGGGACGAAGTGACGAGGTCCGATTCGAGACTTCGTCGTGTCGCGAGCGTCGGGCTGATTCTCGGTATCGGGGTCGTTCTGGGAGCGATCCATCTCACGAATATCCTCTGGTCGAACGAGAACGTCTGGACGGTACTGACAGGTGGTGTCACGTCGCTCGTGTTCGCGGCTGCGGTGGTCGTGATCGGTGTCTGGGCCGGGCGGGCGTGGGGGCCGGACTCGACGTCCCGGCTCGCGATCTGGTGTGCCGGTGGCACAGCGAGTTTTCTCCTGCTGGCGTTTCTGGCGCGGATCCTCGTCGAGAACCAGGGCGGAGCCCTCCCGCTGGGCCCGCGGTGGTTCGCCGGCGCGAGTTCGACCGGCGCACTCCTGGGCAGTGTCCTCGGGATCTACGACGTCCGTCACGTTCGTACACGGCAGCGCTGGCGCACCGCGAAAGATCGGACCGAACGACTGAACGATCGCCTCAGACACTCCAACGAGCGTCTGATGGTGATGAATCGTGTTCTCAGACACAACGTCCGCAACGATCTCAACGTCGTCCAGGGGCGTGCCGAACTCATCGCGAATCGGAACACGGGCGTCGATGCTCGCGACGCCGAGACGATCGCCGACGTAGCCCAGAATCTGGTCGCCCAGAGCGACAAGGCCCGGACGCTGGAATCGTTGATGGGGGCCGAGGACGACCGCCAGACGATCGATCTCAGAGTCGTCCTGGAGCGGGAACTGGCCGCACTCGGTCAGCGCTATCCCGACGTCCAGCTCTCGGTCGAACTGCCCGAACAGATCCCCGTCGAGGCGGCCCCGTCACTCGACGCTGCAGTCGCAAATCTACTGGAGAACGCAGCCAAACACAACGACGCGACGGATCCGCAGGTCACGGTGACGGTCGATCAGGGTGCCACCGAAACCGAACTCGTCGTCGCGGACAACGGGCCGGGCGTCCCCGCACACGAACTGAAGGTCCTCGATCAGGGGTCGGAGACGAAACTCGAGCATACGAGCGGGCTCGGCCTCTGGACGACCGTCTGGGTCGTCGAACACTCCGACGGTGAGATCGAATTCGAGGAGAACGACCCGCGAGGGACGATCGCCCGGATGCGGTTGCCCAGTTCCGAAGGGGCTGACATCGACGGCTTCGACCGTATCGGACTGACGACGACTACGGCGGTCTGATCAATCGTCGGTCGGTTCCGGATCGGCACCGACGTCGACCCCGAAGATGTCGCTGGTGACGGCATCACTCTTCCAGCCGCCACGGCGGAACCACGCCCACGCCAGCACTGCACCGACGACGTTCGAGATCGCAAAGGCCGCCCAGACACCTTCCTGGCCGATCGAGCCGGCACCGAACCAGGCGATTGGCAGGCGGACTAACCACAGCATAACGACCGTGATCGCCGCCGCGGTGAGCGTCCCGCCCGTGCCACGGAAGCCGCCGATGTACGCCCGCATGATGCCGATAAACCCGAAAGAAGGTGCGGCATAACGCAGGAATGTCGCCCCGGGTTCGATCACTTTCGGGTCGCTGGTGAAGACGCCGATGATCGACTCGGCGAAGATGAAGGCGAACACGCCCATCGCCGCGAGCACGACAAAGAGGATCTTCGCAGCGAAGTTGTTGGTTCGCTCGGCTCGCTCGGAGCAGTCGGCACCGACGTTTTGACCGGTCATCGTCTCCACACCCTGGGAGACGGCGATGGCGGGCAGGAAGACGATCGAGTTCACGCGGGCGACGACGCCGAAGCCGGCGACGACCTCGTTGGTGAACTGGCCGACGATGAACAGCATGACCGTCACCGACAGTGCGCGGCCCGTAACCTCGACCGAACCGGGGACGCCGATCCGCAGCAGTTTACCCCAGTACTCGAAGTCAGGACGCATCTGTGAGAGGTGGATCTCGACGCCATAGCTGCCCCGGAACATGATCGCCAGCCCGGCGACCATCGCCAGCGCCCGGGAGAACACGGTCGCGATAGCCGCGCCGGTGATCCCGAGTTCGGGGAACGGTCCCCAGCCGAAGATGATGAACGGGTCGATAGCGATGTTGAGCACGACCGACCCCAGCATGACGAGCATCGGCGTGACGGTGTCGCCGTAGCCCCGCATCAGCGAGATGAACACCGCGAAGCCGAACATGAAGGGCATGCCGAGCGCGATCACACGCATGTAGTCGGCCGCCAGCATCTGGACGCTCGCATCGGCTCCGAGCAGCCCCAGGACAGGCTCGACGACGGTGTATCCCGCCAGACCCAGGGCAAGCGAGATAGTGAGCGAGAACACCACCGTCTGGGAGGCCGCGAACTGTGCCTGAGACTCGTCGTCGGCACCGATGTTCTGGGCGACGAGCACGCTCCCGGCAATCGCCAGTCCCATCGCCATCGCGAACATCAGGAAGACCAGCGGGAACGAGAACGTGATCGCCGTCAGCGCAGTCGTGCTGTAGCGGCCGACCCAGAACGTATCGGCGAGGTTGTACGCTGTCTGCAGCAGGTTCGTCACGACGATCGGCAACGAGAGATAGAACAGCGGCCAGCCGATCCCGCCACTGGTGAGATCCAGCTCGTCGGGATCTTTGAATAGCTGGCCGACGCGATCGCGGAACCCGCCGAGTCTGGTCGCGACGCTCATGCTGACACCTCCACACACACTCGCGCAATTGCGCGAGTTACGACTCCGGGGACCATCACTGAACGTACCGATACTGACTGACCAGTTAGTCAAATACCTTCTGGTCGCACGGCACAATGGCACACACCCACTCACACGGCGGGTGGTCGAGTATCGGAGGGAGGGCTTAACACCGGGGCGTGCCGACAGAGAGCTAATGGTAGTCTCGAACGAGAAGGGAGACCGGCGGGAGCGCGAACTCGTCAACGCGCTTGACGAGGCAGGATTCGCCGTCATGCGAGCGCCTGCCAGCGGGAGCGCGACCGAGCGCGAACTTCCGGACGTGCTGGCGGGCGACGGCGGCGACTTCTACGCGGTCGAAGCGAAATCGAGTAGCGGTGACCCCATCTATCTCTCGGGCGAGGAGATCGAAGCCCTCGTCTACTTCTCGCAAAACTTCGGGGCGAAACCCCGTATCGGCGTCCGGTTCGACCGGGAGGACTGGTACTTCTTCCACCCTGGAGACCTCTACACGACCGACGGGGGCAACTATCGAGTGAAGAAGGAGACTGCCCTCGCGGACGGCGTCGACTTCGCGGAGTTCGTCGGCCACTCCGAGAAGGTGACGCTGGACGACCTGCAGGAGGAAGACGACGGGCCGGACCAGAGCGTGCTGGACGTGCTCTCGGCGTTCGAACGCGGTGATCTCGACATCGACGAGGCCGCGGCGATGCTGGAGTGAACGCGAGAAGTACAACTCCGCCTTTAAGTGCTTCTCGTCGTAATGGCTGATAGTGAGCCTTCCTGGGACGCAACCCCGGAGCGACTGCTCCGTATCAAGACGGTAGATCTCCAGCAGCTGCTTCGTCAGATATCCAGCAGTCGCTCGTCCGTCTTGGCCAGCCGCGAGTGGGGGAATGCATAGGTACGCGGCGTCTCCCGTCGAACCGTATCGCCGAGATAGCTCGCTTCGACCACCAGATCGTCACTCGGGTAGCCGGCGTTGGTCTCGTACTCCGAAACGGTGCAGCCGGCGCTCTCGACGACGTGCTCGTCGGCACGGGCAGTCGTGACACCGGCGACGACGAGGCGGTCGCCGCTCTCGCGGTCGAGGACGATGTCGCCAGGCTCGAACGAACAGGTCGAACAAAGCTCTGGGGCCTGGGTCCCCTCCGCGACGAACGTCTCGACGCCACACTGTGCACAGATCGCCCGTCGCTTGCCGGGCGGCGGGACGCGGTGGCTGGTCACTTCGATGGCGACACGACGAAGGTGTTTGCACCGCTCGTGACGGATCTCATGGTCGGGGCAAGAACAGCGACTCTCGGGAAGGTCGACGACGTACGTCGCGCCGCTCTGGCTGTCGACGGCGTAGCGGCCGCCGCCGAGCGGGCGGACGGCCATCCGTTCGGTCCAGGCGCGGGCCGCCCGCTCGTCCATCGTCCGCGGGTCGGGTGCGAGTGCAGTCTTTTTGCTGGAGGGGGTCGGGAATGGATCGGACATAGCACATCGGACGCGGCTGATTTCACGACTGCGTCCAGTTGAAACGTAGGTCCTCCAGACGGGTAAATCAATCGGCCAGAGAGGGGCAATCGCATGACAGGGCGGCGACCGAGCGCTTCGACACGCTTTTCCGGTGGCGCATCAGATTCTCCCGGTAATGGAGCGTTCAGACGTCGTCGAGATCGGGATCGCCCTCGGATCCGTCGGACTATTCGTCGCTGCGCTCGCGGTCGTCGGCTCGATGTACGGGACCGACAACAGTATCACCGCCGACGGGGCGCTGCCGCTAGTCGGGGCGCTCGTGCTGTTCGTCGTCGTGATGGCGCTCGCCGGTCTGTATCTGGCGGGCCAGGACTCCTGATACTACCGGCTGTTCGTTCGTACAGATTTTCGCCATCCCGGGTGGCGAAGTCCGCCAGTTTGTTACAGCCGGCAGTATGAGCGGGCGTCGCTCGTTCTGAACTAGCTTTCTTGGGCCTCACGCCAGTCGGTGACCTCGTCGTCGTCAGTCTCGTCCAGCGCGTCCTCGTAGTAGGCCATCGGATGGGAGATGCGCTCACAGCGGTCGTCCATGTTGACACAGTCGCCGTAGGACTGCATGGTCGCACACGACGGTGTCGAGTATTCGGTGGGACTGGTCTCCCCGCGGATGTGATCGGTCTGATAGCGCGTCATCTCCTCGCCGAATCCGGGGTTGATCTCGTAGAGTTCGACGATCTCGTCGGTACTCATCCCGATCGAGGTCAGGAAGGCCGTGATCGCGAATCGTGAGTGGTGTTCGAGATGTTCGCCCTTCTGGATCTTGTCCAGCAGCGCGCGCATACACGGCGGGAACAAATCCGGAACAACGGTGTCGATATCCCGCGTGAGATCGAGTTCGGCCAGCGTCTCGCGCAACTGTGCGACTTCGTCTTCGAGGGGGTCGGCGATGGCGTCCGGCACGTTCAGAGGCAGCCCTGACTCGACGCGACGCTCGACGGCACGCCGGCAGAGTACGAGCAACTCGTCGTGGTCGACCGGGACTTCTCCTCCTGTGAGCGTGCGATTGACCAGCCGCCACTCGTCGCCCCACTGGCCAGCCGCCAGTTCGAGATACGATCCGACTTCGATCCAGTATTGCTCGGCTTCGTCCAGCGGACCGCCTTCGGCACGAACGTGTCCGAGAAGATCGAACTCCGCCAACAGATCTCGCAGCGTCAGCGAGTCGCCACTGGTCGATTTTAGTTCTGTGGTCGAGGCCAGTTCTTCGCTGAACCGGTCGTGGGCGCTGGCGGCTTCCGCCCGGGCGTACGACCGCGTCAACACTGCTTCGTCGACGATCGAGACGAGCACGCGAGCGATGGGATAGGAGAGTAACTCCACGCGCGTCTGGCGGTGGGGCTGGCCGACCGAACCATCTTCGAGGGCGGCCTCGACGCGGGCGAGCCCCCGCTCGACGGCCGGATCCCCGCGCTGGACGACCGCCGCCAGATCGATCTCGGCGGCGTCGACGGCGTCTCTGGCCGCCTGCATGAACGGGTAGCGCGCGTGCAGCGGCTTCATCGGTGCTCGGTTGCGTGCGCGCTCGAATAAACCCGACGGTCGCGACAGTACGGTGGGCACCGCTCGCGGCTTCGCTGTTCAGAATCTTGCTACCGCTCCACGGGTCGCAAGCTTCCCGTTCCGCTTCGAGACTCCTCCCTTCGGTCGGAGTCTCGCTACTCGCGTGTCGCTTCGCTCCCGCTCGCGTTCGCGGTTCCTCATGTTGTTCGGAACCGCGCTACTCTTCGAACCGCGATTCGATCTCCCGAATAACCCGGGTCTGCTCACCACCGTCGCCACGCATCGCCTGCCTGTACTGGCGGTACTGATCCCGCGAAACCTTCACTGTCTTCGTCTCGCCCTGGCGTTTCAGCTCCATCCGCACCGTCCCCTGGGGGTTGTTCCGGACCCGGTAGCTTGCGACCGTCGAGAACACCGAGCCAAACGCCAGCACAGCGCCGGCGAAGTAGGTCATCGTCGTCTCGAAGGCCATTGCCGGCTCTGCGGGCGGCCACAGCCAGGGATACGCGTAAGTGAACAGCCCGACACCGGCCAGGCAGACCAGCGCCCCGACGACGACGCCGACGCCCTGGCGACGACTCGACGGCAGGACTGCGACCACGCCGAGCAACATCGCGGGGACGCCAAGTCCAGCGAGAACGCCGGCTGGCTCGCGGGCTTCGTAGGTACCGGTAAGTCCGAGGATGTCGCCGAGCGGCGTCGCGACCAGCCCGATCGCCAGCACGATGGCGACGACGCCGGCGACGAACGATCCCGCGCCGATCGCAATCCAGCGCGGATCCCGGCCGTTCCAGCGGTCGTCCCCGTAGGCCTCCCCGAGACTCGTCATATGAGGTGAGACGACATCTACCTACAAAATCACCCGTCAGACGGATGCAAGACAACCCGGCACCCACTTTTTACTTCGTCGAGTCGCCGAAGGCGACCGTTCTCTGCTCACGGGCGGCGAGCCGCCCGTTCGCACGGCCAGCGGGACCGTCGGTCCCGCTCGGCTCGCAAAAACGTGGGGAAAAACACCCTCGACCTCACTTCGTTCGGTCGAGTGAAACGGCTCCCTGCGGTCACCGTATGCTGGTCACGACCGCACAGCACTGCCTCCGCAACCGTGCTGTCTCCGCACAGCAGCCCTGCCTTTCCCCGGGTTCCTGCGGCTGCGCCGCAGGGTACGGGAGACGGAGTCTCCCGGCACGGTCTGGTCGCGCGCGGATCTGCGCGCGACACTCTCTTCCGGCCACTATCACTCCCTCTTGGCCACCTTCCGGCCACTATCACTCCCTCTCGGCCACCGCCACCGTCAATTCTCGTCGGGCAGTGGATCGGCCAACACCGTCGCCTGCCCCTCGATGACAGTCTCGCCGGCGTCGGTCTCAACGCTGGTTTCGAGGCGATATCGACTCCGTCCCAGGTCCTCGACGACGGTGCAGTGGGCGGTCGCGCGCTCGCCCAGGGCCACGGGGCCACGGAAGGTCACTTGCTGGGAGAGGTAGATGATGAGCCCCGGCAGGCGAGCCAGCGCGGCGCTTATGAGCCCGGTGACGAGCGCACCGTGGGCGATTCGCTCGCCGAAGCGAGTCTTCGCGGCGAAGTCGGCTTCGAGGTGGATGCGATTGGTGTCGCCGCTGGCGTCGGCGAAGGCCTGGATGTCTTCGTCGGTGATCGTCTTCGCGAAGGTGGCTCGGTCGCCCACACTCAGTCCGTCTTCAGTCCCGTAGCTCTGGAAGTTCCAGTCGTCCAGCTCGTAGGCCGTATCCGGCCGATAGCGGTGGCGCTGCGGCTCGACTGACGCCGCAGGTTCCATCGCACCCGTCGAGACGTAGTTGGCCAGATCCGTCGAGGTGATGATGCCGACGAGTCGTCCGTCCTCGATGACTGGCAACTTCGTGATCCCGTGTTCGGCCAGCGTCGACGCAGCGGCGACGACCGTCGCTTCCGGCCCGATCGTCACCGGGTTCTCGCTCATCATCTCGCCGACGGAGACAGCAGCGCCGTCACGACCCGCAGCGAACAGCGCGACGACGTCCGTCCGGGTGACGATCCCAGTTGGTTGGTCGCCGTCGACGACGACAAGCGACCCGATGTCGCGGTCGCGAAGCTGGGTCGCCGCCTCGCGTGTGCTCACGTCGACTGTGACTGTCGCGACAGGGCTGGACATGACCTCTCGGACAACTGGAACGAACATACCGGGACTTCGGCGGCCAGGAAAAAGAACGTATCCGCGACCCTGTCATACGGTCGGTTGTACGTCTGTTCCGCATCGACCGCACGCCGGAAGAGCAAGCCCTTCCGAGCCCTCGGTCGTGACCTCCCGAGGACGCCGTGGAACACAGTTCCACGAGTGGTGGCGAACGCTGCGCGTTCGCTGCATCCCGGAAATCTTCGATTTCCGACGACCCTGCTTCGTGTCACTCAGCAGGACGCCCTGGTGCGGTCGAAGCGGTAAATCGTTACAACCGACCGTATCAGTCAAGCGCGTGGAGTCCGAAATACCGACAATGGGGCGACTCGACGCCGCGACGCCGCCCGCACGAGTGGTCGACCTGGGCATTCTCGTGTCCATCGTCGTCCTGCTGTCGACGGGGATCGCGAGCATGTTTGCGGCCACGCCGAGCACCGCGTGGGTGTACGTCACCCACGGTGTCGTCGGCGTGACGCTCGTCGGATTCGTCGCGCTGAAACTCTGGCGGGTCCGCCGCCGTGTCCGTGCGAAACCGACCGGCGTCTGGACCTCCCTGGCACTGGCTGCCCTCGCGCTGGCCGCACTCGCGACCGGGATTGCATGGGTGTTCGGACTCGAACTCGATCTGGGATACTGGGGACTTCTCAACGTTCACATCGTACTGGGACTGCTGATCGTACCGGTCTTGCTGGCCCACCTCTGGCGACGCTTCGCGCTCCCCGATCGGGAGACGGTGACCGACCGTCGGACGGCCCTGCAGGTGAGCGGGCTGCTCGTCGGCGGCGCGGTCGTCTGGCGAGCCCAGCAGTCGCTGAATCGCGTCCTCGACACCGCCGGTGCGCGGCGGCGATTCACCGGCTCACGCCCCGTCGAGGGCGAGTCCGGTAACAACTTTCCCGTGACGATGTGGGCCGCTGACGACCCCGATCGGGTCGACCTCGACACCTGGTCGCTACGCGTGACGGGGCGGGTCGACGAGCCCTTCTCGCTCGATAGCGACGACCTCGCTCCCGAGAGCGAGACGCGCGCCTTGCTCGATTGTACCAGCGGCTGGTACGCCGAGCGCGACTGGCAGGGGCTGGCCGTCGCCGACCTGCTCGACGCGGCCGAGGTGAAGGGAGACGCCGGCTGGGTTCGGTTCCGCTCAGTGACCGGCTACAGGTGGAGCCTCCCGATCGACGACGCCCGCGACGCCCTGCTGGCGACCCACGTCGACGGTGAGCGACTCACCCACGGCCACGGCTTCCCGCTGCGACTCGTCGCACCGGACCGCCGGGGCTACCAGTGGGTCAAGTGGGTCGAAGAGGTCCGTGTCAGTCGGAACCGCGACCTGAGCGAGTCGATCGCGATCTTCGTCAGCGGGCTCTAGGGCAAGGTCTATTGTTCGAATCACCGAAGCACGGGTATGAGCGATCCGCGTGTACTGGTGGCTGGAGAGGCTCTGGTCGACCTGTTTCCGACGAGTGGGGGGCCAGTCACCGAAGCCAGGACACTGCAGCGAGAAGCCGGCGGCGCACCGGCCAATGTCGCCGTGGCACTGGCGCGACTCGACCACCCACCGCTGCTATGGGCGCGACTCGGGGACGATCCGTTCGGGGACCATCTCCAATCAGTCCTGACCGAGGAGGGAATCCGCGAGGACTTGCTGGAGTGGGACAACGACCGAAAGACGGCGCACACGCTCGTCGGGCAGGACGAGGAGGGCGACCAGTCCTTTACCTTCTTCGCCGACGGGACTGCGACCTTCGCGATGGAGCCCGGCACCGTCGACGACGAGACGCTGGCCGAGGTCGAGTGGGCCCACGCTGGCGGCGTGTCGCTGTTCACCGAGCCTGCTCGCTCGGCGACGTTCGACCTGCTAGAGCGCGCCAACGAGTACGGCTGCACCGTCTCGTTCGACCCGAACACGCGCCCGGATCGCTGGCCGGACGGCACAGTACTAATCGAGACGCTCGAACGCGCCATCTCCCTCTCGGATGTCGTCAAGACCGATCAGGAGGACCTGTCGGTGCTGGTCGACGCCACTGACGAAGACGCGCTCGCCGAGGCCGTCCTCGACATGGGCCCCCACACCGTCCTGCTTACGCGCGGCAGCGAGGGTGCGATGGCGCGGGCGAGTGCGGACGCACCCTGGGGGCCTGCCGAGGCCGCGTTCGAGGGATACGACGTCGATGTCGTCGAGACGACTGGCGCGGGCGACGCCTTCGTCGCGGGCACGATCACTGCGCTGGGACTCCAGCAGGCCGGGCTGGCGGAGGCGCTCCGGTACGCCAGTGCGGTCGGCGGCCTCGCGACGACGGTCACGGGAGCGATGGCGGGGTTGCCGACCGCAGCGGACGTCGAAACGCTCGTCGCGGGCGGCGGGCACGGGGAGTAATTTCACTACCGAAAGGTAACGGTTATAGGCCGGCGCTTCCGACGACACGAACATGCAACGACGCGCTGCGGCGGCCTATTTCGTCCTCTTCATGGTCATCAGCGCGGGCGCGTACGCCTATCTCGGGATGGCGGAGCGGCCGACGATCGACGTGCCCGGCGAGACCCACGCGGTCGACGACCAGATCACCGTCGGTGACCGGACCTACACGGTCGACTCGATCGACAACGGTTCCGGCAGCCTGACGTGGAGTAAATCCGACGCGAAATATACGGCGACGCTCGCCAATAACTCGACGGTTTCCTGGCAAGCCGTCTCCTGGGAGGGTCAGCGAGTCGACTCGACGACGCTCGCCAACGAGTCGATTGTCGAGTTCGACGACAGCGAACATCAGATCCTGATGAACGTCAGTGCCGATCCGCCGACGATGCGGCTGGTGAACACGTCCAACCGGTCGATGGTTTCGACCGTCGAGCGTGGTGGAACGGTCACGGTGACGGTCGATGGACAGCCAATTCCCGACGCGACGCTCACCGAAGTCTCCGCAGACGAAGCGACACTCTCCTGGGGGAGCGAGTATCTGGTCGTGATCCCCAACGTGACCGATCCAACCTCGGCCAACATAGTCGAACAGCAGAACGTCACACGACAGCTCGTGCTCGATACCGAGGTCGAAAACAGCCTCGGAACGAACGCCGATGGGTCGCAGTTCGTCCAGTACCGGAACGGCTCGACGGCCCTGCTGAGCGAGTATCTCCCCGAACCCGAGACCGAGGCGATCGAAGAAGGTGGGACGCTGCAGTTCGAGGGTAACGAGACGACAGTCGGCAACATCACGACCGACGAGGTTCCCCTCGAATGGAGGGGCCCGAAGACGTTCACCGTCGATATCAGTGAAGGGGGCACGGTCGATCTGAACAACGAGACGTTCCTGGCGCACTTCCCGAGCGATTCGACGGTGAAGATCCTCGAAAACACCACCGAGAACTACGAGGCCTACCAGGCCGACCAGGACCGAATCAGCGAGTACAACGAGCGCAAGGCCGGTCTCTGGGCCGTCGTCATCATCAGCCTGCTCGCGGGTCTGATCCTTCTCGCGACGGCGTACCTGCCAGTTAGAGACTGAGATCCGAAAAAGCGCTCTTCTACTCGGTGTATCGACTCAACCAGATCAGCCCGGCACCGACGCCCATCGTCGCCAGAATGCCGAGAATCTGGACGACCGATGCCGCCATATCGCCGTTGGTTGCCCACGGCATCCCGACGATGGTCCCGATCCCGATCAACACGAGCAGCCCGCCGACGACAGTCCCGAGTGGTTCGAGTGTGTCTGCGAATCGTGATTCGCTGTTGCTCATATCCTCGTTCTCGGCGCACGGACTCCTAAAGGAACCGGTTTGATACTTCGCAGAAACGGTCGGGCCCAACGAGTGCTCGCGGGCCGGTCGGGAATTGAACCGGAGGAAGACATTCCCAGTGGCGTTGTCACTGTTCACTGTCGTTCGCAGGAAAACGGGCCGGGAGGGAATTGAACCACGGTCGTTCCCGTTCACTCGCACTGCTCCGGCTCCACCGTTCGCAATCGCGGTTCTCACTTCGTTCCGAACCGCGAACTGCTCGCTCACCTCTCACTCCCTGATTCAATTCCCACCGTTTCGTTCGACACCGCTCGCTGTCGCTCGCGGAGTACTCACGGGCCGGATGGGAATTGAACCCATGACCGTCTGGTTAAAAGCCAGACGCTCTGCCTAACTGAGCTACCGGCCCTCACCAAGGAGTGGGACGGTCACCGCTTAAGACCTTACGATCGGTCGTCGTCCGACCGCAACGCCTCGGCGACGATCGTCCCGGGATCGGTATCCTCGGTCGACGCCCGCCGGCGAAGTTCGAGATACGTACTCGGTGGTAGATCGAGCGAGAGTCGACCCAGCGTCTCGCCGGTGACATCTCTGAGCGCGCGCTCGACGCTGTCGCCCTCGTTGACGCGACTGGCGACCGACCGGACCTGTCTGACCGTCAGCCCGTGGTCGAGCGCGGCCCAGGCGAGCAAGAATCGCGACTCGCCGGCGACGCGAGCGATGTGCTTGGCTGCTGTGGGTGCGATCTCACCCCGAGCGACGTGCCGGCGAATCGATCGCGGGAGATCGTGGACCCGCGACCACTTGCGGATGAACGCGACTGTCGCCTCGCCCCCGGCTCGCTCTGCGGCCGCCTTGTACGATCCCTCACCGCGGACCAGCGCCGCACAGGCGGCCGCCCCGCGAAGCATGTAGACGTTGTCGGCATCACCAGCGGTGTTCTCGGCGAACGCTCGTACCGTCTCGGCGGCCTCGGCCACGCTGTCTGGGTCGTCGGGGTCGAACCGAACGGCCTCATCGGGTTTCTGGCCAGTGATACGCGGGTCACCGCGGATCACGGGCTGTCCGACTGGTGACTCGCGATCGGCCGGCGGCAGGTCGTCTGGCCCCTCAGAAGGCATTACTCGTGATATAGCGTCCAGTTACTAAAAGTACCTCGCCGTGGACTCGATCATACGGTCGGTTGTAACGAGTTACCGGGACGATCGCATGTTATGTGTGATCGATCCGGAACAGACGTACAACCGACCGTATCAGTCGTCCGCCGCCTCGCGGCGATCCGAGAGGTGCTCCCAGATCTCCGTGCAGCCGCATCCGTCCTCGACATCTTCGAGGTGTTCGTCTACTTGTTCGTCCTGGGTCTGGGTCTCGTCGTGGACCTGTGTGTTCTCGCTCATCTTGTCGTTCCTCCACAATCGAGTACGGCGGACCGCGACGCCGAGAGAGACCGGCGTACACTCCGTCGCTGTCTCGATCTGCTGTCATCGCTCTCTATACGCCCGCCCCTCTTAAGGCCGCCTTCCCCCGTAATCCTGTCCCCCACTCCTTCTTTGGGGCTTGTATTGCCGGTACCAGTGACTATGAGCCGCCGTCGCACGTCCCGCGTTAGTCCGACACATGCACCGCGCGACGGAGAACGATTCGAGGTGATCCGGCGAAACGTGGGCAGGTCGAAGGACTCACCTGCCCGGAGAATCTAATGAGATGTAATGACGACGGACGTTCACCAGCTCGACGACGGGGCCTGGATCAGCGTCAACGACTCGCGGGAGGTGAACGTCAGCGACCTCTGGCT
>Ga0207718_100511_pt1 | contig 33370 bp, 38 predicted proteins | sample A23M2SouthBayCA_FD_187749 | JGI IMG/M metagenome (GOLD analysis project Ga0207718, IMG submission 187749) | Aerobic enrichment media microbial communities from Eden Landing Ponds, California, USA - A23 M2 (SPAdes) | ecosystem: Environmental > Aquatic > Marine > Unclassified | place: Emeryville... | reverse complement strand
CCTCGCCGCCGATCTCGTCGGGTGCGGTGGGCTGTGAGCGGCGGTAGGGGGATTGCGCGCCACTGGTCGACAGCGAGCCGGCGATCGCCTGCTGACCGATCCCACCCGGTCGGGCCGCTTTCGCCAGATCACTGCCCGTCTGGGGGTCCCACCAGATGTCGTCGTTCCGTGGCCGAATCACGGCGTCGGCGACGGGGCGATCGTCGCTCGATCCGTCGCTCTCGACGAGATCGGCCGTGTTCTCCCGAAGGTCCTCACAGCGATCGTGGACGCTGGCGTCGGGCGGGAAGACATCCTCGCGGCCGTACGGACAGAGATCGCGCTTGCCGACGAGGGCGACGCCGGCGAGTGGTTCCTCGAGGCCGGCGTTGAGTTGCCGAAGGTCGGCGACGAACTGGCGGCGTTGCTGTTTGACCGGCGTCACCACGAGTAGTCGCTCGTAGTCGTCTTCGCGGACGAGCGTTGCGCCGGCGGTAAGGGCAGCCATCGTTTTCCCGGTCCCGCAAGGCCCCTCCATCGCGAGAAAGCCCTGCTTGCGACCGGCCGTGATCGCCGTCTCGATCGCGTCGGCCTGGTCGTCGTAGGCCTCTTCGAAGCCGAACAGCTCCTGCCAGGTCGACCCATCGTGTTCCCGCGTCCCCATCGATACGGATACTGGATCCCGGTCGGGTTTGAACCCACGGATTCACGCGGGCGTCGCCTGCCTCACGCTGACCGCGTCGGGCGCACACCGACAGGGATTTTTATACCGTGTGCCCTTCTACTCCCCACACGTGTCGTCGGCCGCCGAGATCATCGAGGCAATACTGGGGGAGTCCGGGCCGGACTACGAGTCGTTCTCCTTCGAGGAGACGCCCGGGGACACCCGGACCGACAGTCACTTCGTTACCGTCGAGTATCGTGGCGAGTCTTACGAGGTGGTCGTGAAACTCGCGCCGGAGGTCGATTCGACCTTCGCCGTCGAACCGTTCCTCCACGAGTACGTCGCCGAACGGACCGACGTTCCGCTCCCCGGCATCCTCGTGTTCAAAGAGGAGCCCGAACAGGACGTCCCGCCGTACTTTATCACTGAACGTATCCACGGCGACAGCTTCGACGAGCACTTCGAATCGCTCTCGATGGAGCAGCGGGGACAACTCATGCACCAGATCGGCACGATCCTGGGCGACATGCACTCGACGATCGCCTTCGAGGGATACGGACGGTTAGATCTCCGCGACGGCCGGCTCATCGTTCGGGACCTCTCGTGGGACTGGCAGGCGTATTTCGAGGGGCTGACTGACGGCCATATCGAGAAGCTGACCGGGACGACCTTCGAGGATCTGCAGCCGACCGCTCGCGAGCGACTGGCCGACCGGCTCCCGGCCGTGCCCGAGCAAGGCGTCCCGCGGCTCATCCACGACGATTTCCGACCCGGAAACCTCCTCGTCGAACCCGACGAGCCGGAGATCACGGCCGTCCTCGACTGGGAGCAGTCGCTGGCGGGCGATCCGTTGTACAATCTCGCGCAGGTCGAACTCCTGTTCATCGATTCGGTGTTTCGCGATCCCGACGAGCGCGAGCGACTCCGAGAGCGACTCTACGAGGGGTATCGAACCGAGACGGAGTTCGACGCCGACGAAAGCTACCAGGCCTGCAAGCCGCTGTATCAGTTCTCGACGCTCATCTGGCGGATGGCGGGCTTCGATTCGATCTACGCGGACGCCTCGCCGCTGGCTCGCACCCGGGCCGAGGCGTACTACCGCGAGCAGTTCACGAACCTCGCCCGGACGCTGGAGCCGGATCGGTAGGGACGGCCGATCGGCGGGGAAACTGTCGAATGGTGCGTGTGCTTTTTACCTCGGGCACCCACTGAGAAATGATGACAGACGATTCCGACCGACCGATCGAAGAACGCGTCGGGACCGCGCTCCGGGAACGAGAGGAAACCCTCGCTGTCGCCGAGTCCTGTACCGGCGGACTGATCGGATCGCTGCTGACTGACGTCCCCGGATCGAGCGACTACTTCGACCGATCGCTGGTAACGTACTCCTACGACGCAAAGCGAACGGAACTGGCGGTGTCCCGGGAAGTACTCGACGGCGACGGGGCAGTCAGCGAGCCCGTCGCACGCCAGATGGCCCAGGGGGTCCGCGACCGGGCGGACGTTACCTGGGGCGTCTCGACGACCGGCATCGCCGGGCCGACCGGCGGGACGGAGGAGAAACCCGTCGGGACCGTCTTCATCGGCGTGGCTTACGCCGCGCCGTGGGACACCGGCGAGTCGGGGACCCGGGTCCGCCGGTACACGTTCGACGGATCGCGGACCGAGATCAAACGACAGATCGCCGAGCAGGCACTCACGGATCTCCTGGATGGAGTCGAGTCAGGTGCTCTCTGAGTCACGACTGACGCCATCGGGAACGCCACCCGCATGAGAAACGCTTTCGGGGCCGCCCCCCGTCGCTTCGGTCGATGAACAAGCGCGGACACGTTCTCAACGCCCTGCTTTTGAGTATCGGCCTCGGCTACGTGCTCGAACCGGCCGGTGACGTGGCGACCTTCGAGACGATCGCGGCCGTCACCGTCCCGGTGGTCCTGGGCGCGCTCGTGCCTGACGTCGACACGGCCTTTGGCCGCCACCGCAAGACGCTGCACAATCTCTTCGTCCCGCTGGTCGTCGCCGCCTATCCGGTGTACTTCGGGAACCTCCAGTACGTCTGGATCGGCGTCCTCAGCCACTTCGCGCTCGACCTCCTGGGATCGCGTCGCGGCCTCGCGCTGTTGTATCCGTTGACAGACAACGAGTTCAACCTCCCGGTCGGCGTCCCCGTCGACAGCAAGTACGCCGACGCCATGATGTTCGCCGTCACCGGCTTCGAACTCGCGTTGGCGGCAGCGATCGTCTATCAGGTTCCACAGTACGCACTCAGCCAGGGGTTTCAGGCTGCCGGCCTCTCGTGACTGATCCGTCTTCAATAGACGCTTGCGTCGTCGAACCGGTCGCCGTAGGCCAGGTGGTCGGGATGGGTGGCTTCCTGGCCCGACAGCAGGATGCGATCGATCTTCTCCCAGGAGTTCTCCCAGCCCAGGTGTGCGAACTCGATCGCACGCCGACCGTCGTGTGAGCGCCCGGTTCGATGTCGGATTTCTCGCTGGTCACCGGCACGGAGCGTGTCGACGAGGTCGTCCATGTCGTCCATCTCACGGTCGAAGGTCGTCCAGACCTCGCCGACGGTCCCACGCAAGTGCGCATACGACGATGCGAAGGGGGGCAAATCGAACGCCGTCGCGATCGATTTCGAACGGCGCTCGTGATGGGGCCAGTATTTCGGGTTGTACGTCTCGACGGCGTGGATCACGTCGCGATACCGTTCGATCTGTTCTGGACCGAGACTGACTGTCAGAAACGAGGGATGTGGGGCCAGTACGGCGGCGTTCTGGCGGTCGAATTCGGCCATTGCTGCGTCGAGCGTGATGAAGTCGGGGACGGGTTCCTCGAGCCCGATGGCGAGGACGTGTCGGCGGTTCCGCCAGGAGCCGGTGAACACCTCCCGGCCGGGGACGACGAGCAGTTCGTCGTCGGAGTGTCGCTCGGCCGCTGCTTCGATATCTCCCAATCGCTGGAAGTGGGGGGCATAGACCAGGGCGTCCAGGCCGCGGGCCTTGGCGCGTCGGACGACCGTCTCGTCGAGCACCTTGACGTGAAGATCGACAGCGGTCACGCCATCCGGTAACCAGCGATAGCGCATATCCGTTCTGGTTCGACGACACGCGAGGGGGCGGTCATCAAAAGGTGCCTTTATACCCCTTTCCCGATATACGTCAGGGTATGTCACGCTGGGAGTGCACGATCGAGGGTTGCGGGGACACGTTCGATCGGGTTGAGGATCTGATCGTCCACCAGTCGACGGGTCACGAACGCGTCGAGTGTGCGGTCTGTGGGACGGTCCTGCCGGACGGCTACTTCGCCATCCGCCACGCCTTCGAGGAGCACACGCGCGCCGAGTACGTCCGGTCGTACGACGCCAGCGCGGCCGAAGTCCGCCACCGCGAGAAGGTCAAGGAGACGATCGAGGAGGCGGCCGACATCCGCGAGGTCGTCGATCGCCTCGAAGGTGGCGACGGCCGGAGTTTTTAAGGAGCGCGCTCGCTGCAAATACTTTTGCCGGCGGCGGCGTAACCATCGTCCATGTACGTCCGGGACGCGAAAAACCGAGACGAAGTCTGGCTGCTTGATCGGATCGAGGAGATGGGCCTGGACGAGACGGCCTTTCGATCTCGCGATTACGTCATCGCGGTCGACGAACAGTCCAACGATCGGGCCGGATTCGGGCGGATCCGAATCCACAAAGGCGACGACGGCGACGTCTGTGAGCTCACGAGCATCGGCGTGCTCGAGTCCTGGCGTGGCCAGGGGATCGGCGCACACGTCATCGAGCGGTTGGTACAGGAGGCCAGCGACCAGGGGTTCGAGACGGTCTACTCGCTGACCGACGAACCGGAATACCTCACGCAGTTCGGCTTCGAACCCATCGACCCGAGCGACCTCCCACCGTCGCTGCAGGACCGCCTCGAAGCCAAGCGTGAGTCACTCTCCGCCGACGTGGTGCCTGTAGAACGCGCTGTCGAGGATTTCACCATGCCCCAGCGGTTCCGCGAAGCGTTCAAGTCTGCCGCCGAGAACGAGGGACCGGACGAACCAGTGGAGTCGGCCGAGGACTTCGGCATCGATCCCGACGAGGCCACCTACAAATACGACACCGGTCGCTGAGAGTCGTCGCTTCGCCATCTCTCTTCTACTCTCCCGTGTCGTTCACGTTCGAAACCGGGTAGCCCGCGCTCTACGCGCTGTATCACTAGGTTATATAATCTAGTAGTACCACGATCCGCTCGATGACGGCAACCCAACTCCAGCGCGCGCGCGGCGGTGAGATCACGCCGGCGATGGAACGCGTCGCCGAGCGGGAGAACCGCGATCCCGGATTCGTCCGTGAGAAAGTCGCTGCCGGCGAGGCAGTGATCCCGAACAACCACGAGCACGAGTCCATCGACCCGATGATCATCGGGCGGGACTTCTCGACGAAGATCAACGCCAACATCGGCAACAGCGAACCCGAGAGTGACATCGGGACCGAGCGGGAGAAACTCCACACCGCCATCGAATACGGTGCTGATACCGTGATGGACCTTTCGACAGGCGGCGACATTCCGGAACTCCGGGCCGGCCAGATCGAGCACTCGCCGGTCCCGCTCGGGACGGTCCCGATCTACGAGGCGCTGAAGCAGGCGGGATCGCCCGAGGATCTCACGCCGGAACTCCTCCTCGACGTCATCGAGTCCCAGGCCGCACAGGGCACCGACTACCAGACCATCCACGCGGGAATCCTCCGGGAGCACCTCCCGTTAACCGACGGCCGCATCACGGGCATCGTCTCGCGTGGCGGGTCGATCCTCGCCGAGTGGATGGAGGCCCACGGCGAGCAGAATCCGCTCTACACCCACTTCGACGAGATCTGCGAAATTCTGGCAGAATACGACGTGACGATCAGCCTCGGCGACGGGCTCCGTCCGGGGAGTCTCGCGGACGCCAACGACGAGGCTCAATTGGCAGAATTGGAGACGCTGGGTGAACTCACCGAGCGCGCCCATGAGCACGGGGTGCAGGTCATGGTCGAGGGACCGGGCCACGTCCCACTGGACGAGATCGGCGAGCACGTCCGCCACCAGCAGGACGTCTGTGACGGCGCGCCCTTCTACCTGCTCGGACCGCTGGTGACCGACGTCGCGCCGGGGTACGACCACATCACGAGTGCCATCGGCGCGACTGAAGCCGCGCGTCACGGCGCGGCGATGCTGTGTTACGTCACGCCCAAGGAACACCTCGGACTCCCGGACGCCGAGGACGTTCGGGACGGGCTGGCCGCCTACCGGATTGCCGCCCACGCTGGCGACGTGGCTGCCGGGAAACCCGGCGCTCGCGACTGGGACGACACCATCTCGCAGGCTCGCTACGAGTTCGACTGGCGCGAGCAGTTCAACCTCGCACTCGATCCCGGTCGCGCCAGGGAGTATCACGATCAGACGTTGCCCGAGGACAACTACAAGGACGCCCGCTACTGCTCGATGTGTGGCGCGGCGTTCTGCTCGATGCGGATCGACCAGGATGCTCGGGACGGCGAGGAGATGGAGGGACTGGACGCCGATGTTGATCTCGCGGACTCGCCCGCCGCCGAGGTGAACTTGCCGCCCACTGGCACCCACGACACCAGCGGCCTGCCAACGGTGCCCGAGGCGCTGTGTGACCACGCCGACGGTGAGCACGCGCCCGGCGACGACTGAGAGGTAACTGGGGTGTTGTTGCTGGACTCTTTAGGTCGCCATTGATTTCCTGTCGGTACCCAATGAACAACCCTAAAGTAGGCACGACAGTCGGTTATATCTTCGACGAGAGCTTCACAAAGGTCTTAAATCGCTCTTCGGCCGCCGCCAACTGCTTGTCGGCAATGGTCTTTGACTCCGTGCCATGCTTCGTACCCCTTAGTGAACCAGTAGAGGCGGTGGTGCAGAAGCCTTCAAAGAGTCTCTACGTGCAGGTCTCAATTTCTGAGTACTCTCGATTCTTTTCAGCAATCAGATGAGAAGATTCGCCAATCCGCGGTTCTCAGGTTGTGCCTGCTGTTGCATCCTGGTAAACACGTACAACAACTCGAAACTGGATAGGCCGCCCGGGACGCTCACTACCTGTCCGTTCTGATCAATTCGAGCAACAGGAATTGTTCGAACACGATGACGAACGCGAGCGCAAATGATGCGATACCAATGACGAGGCCAAGCCAGTCACTGGCTGGGGTTTCGATCCCCCATCTCTTAAGTAGCTGCACTATTCCATACGCGATCACATTAAAAAGAGAAATTAAAACTACAAGAGCTACCAGCCCTTCAGCCATTTTATTTTCTTCAGACATAAATTCACAATGTTTAATATGGTCTTCAGAATTCTTCCTTGCGAATACGTAAATCGTTCACCTTCACATGGTGTCTTGGTCCCCAACCAGGTGGCAATGATTTCGAGTTATATGCATCACCGAGAGATCCCGCTCCCCACGCAGTTGCATTTGTTCTGACCTCTAGTCCAATATCGTAACTTTCGTTTGGATTATCGAACTCAATGTTAGATTTTGACTTTGTTTGACTCCCTTCTCGGTGTTTCAATGGAGATGTTGCGCCGCCTAGTGTTTCTTCAACAATATATTTTTCTATTCCTCCATATTCGGTCCGAGTGAATATAGATATCTGGACTCCAGCAACAAATTCCACATCGTAATCCCGTTCATACTCTACTGCAATCTCATATTTTCCTGTTTCTGGGGAATAATCCGCTGAATATAACCTCCCTTTTGAAACTGCGCTCCCCGCGCCTGCAGCGTTTGAATTTACTTGTATTGTATTCTCATCTTTGTCTACTGATGCATGGCTTACCGCAAGTAGATCGGCATGAGGCTCTTCGTCTTTCTCATTTAAATCGAGGGAAGTCATTTCTTTTCCTCTCTAACAATTGCTTCATTGTGTACTCTCTTTTCTTCTTTTAATTCTTTAATATCTTCTCCAATTTGGTCAGTTACTGGATGTTCAATTAGTTTCTTTTCTAGCGACTCCACTGCATCATGTACTTCCGCTTTGCTCAATTCCTTCATAGTGTTCTTTTTCTCCATACCTGATTTTCTATAATGCTTTTTAGTTATATTTGTGGCGATTACTGCCTCTTTTCTTGGATATTTTTCTGATAGATCTTCCTTCATATTCTTCCAGTCAATTCCAACGCCTTTGTGATTCCTTTTTCGATTGGATTTTCCTTTGGCAACTGCCACTGAACTTGGTGCAATACCGAGGATTGATAAGCTCTTTATCACGCTACGTCTATTTTTATCTTCCATTTCGAATATCATATAGGTCTTATACGTAATAACTATTGTGGTTTTATCACGTTTCCACGCAAAGTGTGAATCCGAATCAGCAGTATGTGACGCGGTCGTGCGTTAGTTTTCACCAGTAATCATAGGAACAGATAGCTCCAGATATTCGGTCCCGACACTGTAGAGAGTCCTCGCTGAATCTGGTGTTTTAGTGATGGTACAGGAATAACTGCAAAACTCCCGCCGAAACTAACCCTTACCCGCCACTCGCGGTAATCGCCGGTATGTCACAGAGCGATCCCGACGCCCAGCGCAACGTGCTGGGCGAGCCACTCGAACCGTGCAGCAACACGCTCTCGACTGGCTACCAGCGCGATGGCCACTGCACGGCGGTTCCCGGCGACCGCGGCCAGCATCACCTCTGTGCGAGGATGACACAGGACTTCCTCGAATTCTCGCGAGCCCAGGGCAACGACCTGGTCACGCCGCGGCCGGAACTGGACTTCCCCGGAGTAAATCCCAAAGACCGCTGGTGTCTCTGCGTCGGTCGCTGGTTGGAAGCCAACGAAGCCGGCGTGGCCCCGCCGGTCGTCCTCGACGCGACCAACGAGACGGTCCTTGAGGAGATCGATCTGGAGACGCTGCAAGCCCACGCGGTCGAGTCCTGATCGGTTGGTGATCGATCGTCGGTCCGTTCAGATCGGGAACGTCACTTCTCGTTCCCGACGGACTGCCTCGGGGTCGACAGTCTCACCGTCGATTTCGACCGACTGTCCGCCGGCCAGTTTGCCGAACTTTGGCCCTTCTGGGACGCCCGCTTGGGCCGCGAGTTCGGGGTCGAAGGCGTTCTTGCTGGCGAGGACTTGCGCTTCCCCGACTGTCACCTCGTCGTAATCCGTCCGGAGCACGTCCACGAGCGCCTCGATCAACTCGTCGCGATCCTCGCTGTCGGCGACAGCGGCTCGATCCCCGACGAGCGTGGCGCTCTGCACGGTGGTGAACGCGAGCACGACATTCTCGACAGCCTCCCGGGTCGCCTCGCGGTCGATCCCCTGGGCCTCGTCGAGGAGCTCGCCCGGGATCTCGACCATCTCGAAGGGGCCGTCGTAGCCTGCTGCCGGCTCGCCGAATCGGAGTCCGTCGTCGACGGACGCCACGCGGTCCTCGACGCGGCGGGCAAAGGGCAGCGTGACGCCTTCGACGGCCCGGAGCCACGTCTCGCCGACGACCTCGTAGCCCAACTCGGCGATCGCCCGCTCGACGCGCGGGCGATCGCCGTCGATCAGGGCGTATTCGGCCGCGCTCTCCTCGAAGGCCGCCCGGAGGACATCCTCGTTCCCGAGCGGATCGCCGAGTTCGTCCAGCCCCCAGTCGGCGGCGATGTGACCCACGGCCCAGTCGGTCTCCCGGACGACTCGTTCGAACCGCGGGGCGTAGTGGTTCCCGTCGAAGCCGACGAGGTGACGGCGGGCGCTGCCGGCTCCGTCTTTCCGCGGCGCGTCGGCCGCGACTCCCCGCAGGTCCAGGATCGCCCGTGCGACCGCCCGGGCGGCGTCTGGATCGTCCCACTGGCCGGGACCGCTGCCGACCTCGACAAACATCGACGGCGCACCCACGTCCGTCGGCCCGTGGTGGGTACACTCCATGCCCACCTCGTAGCTCGCTGGCGCGTGCTCGTCCAGTGCGTCGAGAACGTGGCTGTGGGCATTGGGTGCAGCGCGGGCGAGATCCCGATCCGCGCCGCCGTACTCCGCCGGCCCGAAGTTGCCGGTGTGGTGGGCGGTCAGCAGCGGACCGGTCTCCCCGGCGTGTCGCGAGGCGAAGACGACGAGGTCGGGATCGTCGAAGGCCGCGGCGACGCCGTCGAGTTCGAGATGCCACTTCTCGAAGACCCGCATCTCGACGCCCCCGGTGCGGTAGACCTCGCCACCGCCCTCGGCAGGAGACCGACGTTCGTCACGGCTCGTCGTCCAGTCCGCTACGTCGAGCAGGTGCTCGTGGATGTGTTCGGACGCGCGGTCTTCGGTCGAGACGACGATACCGATCATGGATAGCCCTGCTTCGAGCGTGGTCCTTTACTCGATGTCGAAGTCGCTCCGGCGACCGAGCGCGGTCTGGACGACTTCGGCGGTCATGCCGAGCATCTCCTTGACTGCCTGGCGGCGGCGGATGAACATCGCCAGCCCGATGAGGAGGTAGACGGCGGTGTACCCGAGCAGGATCTGGTGGCTGACCGCTTCAGGGTGGGCCAGCGAGAGGACGTTCAACACCAGGAACTCGGCGACGACCTGGCTGACGAACAGCACGAGCAACGCCACGGCCTCCCGGAGGCTGATGTTGAAGTTGACCAGGATCGCCAGTGCGAAAAAGGACTGGGCGGCGGTGATCCAGATTTCGAGTTGCTGCTTGTAGTCGAATTCGAGGACGCCGATCCCGCCCGCCGCGATCGAGTAGACGACCGCGAGCGTTCCGATCAACAGCGTCCACTGGTTGAGCTTCGAGGAGATGAGGGCGTTGAACCCGGCCGACGATCGGGCCTTGTTGACCAGATAGACCACGACGATCAACTCGGGGGATTCGCTTGCCAGTGGCGCGATCCACTGGATCATGAAGAACTTCGGAATTCCGTACTGGAGGCCGAGGTTTTCGAGGCCATGCGCGAACGGTTCGACGGCGATCAGGATCATGATCCCCGAGTAGACGAAAAGCGAGAGGACGGTCACGATCCGCTTCGGTTTCCGGTAGGACTGGAGATACCCCGGGACGCCGACGTGTTCTTCGTCCGTTTCGATTCCCGAGCGGACGATGATCAGGATGTAACTCGCGTACAGGCCCACCAACACGACCGTATCGATGAGATCGATCCCGCCGCCCAGCGGGACGAGAAATGCCCAGAGTGTCGCCAGCCAGAGGAACGTGATCTCGGTCGTCAGCGCCCTGTCCAGGGTCACGACGTCGGCGAGAAACCCCTTCCGGAACTCGACTGATTCGTCTCGGACTCTGTAGGCGCGATAGACGGTGAACAGTGCGATCCCGGACCACCCCAGGCCGATCAGGATCCGATTGGCACCCGTCATGTTCGCGATGGCGAGGTTCCCGGCCTCGACGCCGGCGGAGGTCCCGGCCTGTGCGCCGGCGTTCCAGGCGTAGAAGGCGTCGACGGCGTACTCCGGGGCGACAGCAAGGACCGCCAGGACAGCGAGAGCGAACGCCCGGGGGACGTCCTTCTCGGCCGTTTCGGCCCCCCACGCGAGCAGGAACGACGCGCCCACGACAGCCAGTCCGGTCACCAGAACGGTGAGTTCCGTCGAGAGGGCGATCCCGGAATCGATCGGTATCCATGCGAGTTCAGCAGCGATCCGCGACGCTTCGACGACGACCCAGGGAAGCGTCAGTGCGACTGCAGCGGCGACTGCTGTCAGCGGATGGCGTAGACGGGACACACTCGGGGATTACTTCCCCGAAAATAATGTCTTGCGGTGTCGAGTGGCTGTGTGACATCGTGCCATCCAAGTGGATTTGGGCGCCGACGTCGCCTGGCCGCCAAAGCAACCGCCGCGGTTTTGACGCTCCCGGCCGTCGGCCCCGCCATGGACGTCTACGGACTCCTGGGCAATCCAGTCGAACACTCCCTTTCGCCGCCGATGCACGAGGCAGCCTACGACGAACTCGGAATCGACGCCCGGTACGTTACGTTCGAACCCCCGGTCGACGCGGCACGCGAGGCCGTCGAAGCGGCCGAAACCCTCGGCATCTCGGGGCTGAACGTCACGATCCCGTTCAAAGAGGACGTCCTCGGGGCGGTCGAGCCCGACGACCTGGCTTCCCGGATCGGCGCGGTCAACACCATCGACTTCTCGGGCGACCGACCGACGGGGCACAACACCGACGCGATCGGCGCGGTACGGGCGCTCTCGCGTCACGACGTGGCGCTCTCCGGGCAGGCGGTCGTCGTCGGGGCCGGCGGGGCCGGGCGCGCGATCGCGTTCGGCCTCGCCGACGAGGGCATGGACGTCGCGATCGCCAACCGGACCGTCGAGACGGCCCACGCCCTCGCGGAAGCGGTGCCGGGGGCGAGCGGACACGGTCTCGACACGCTCGACTCGCTTCTCGCGGACGCGGACGTCCTCGTCAACGCGACCAGCGTCGGCATGGACGAGGACCGCTCGCCGGTCCCGCGCGCGGCGCTTCACGCCGACCTGGCGGTACTCGATGCGGTCTACAGCCCCATCGAGACGCGGTTGTTGCGTGAGGCGGCCGCGGCAGGTGCGACGACCGTCGACGGCGCGTGGATGCTGCTGTTCCAGGGCGTCGAGGCCTTCGAGCGCTGGACTGGCCGAGACGCCCCTGTTGACGCGATGAACGTTGCGCTTCGTGAACGCCTTTAAGTCCTGGCGTGCGTATTGACGACCATGGCACTCTTCCAACAAATCAAGGAAATTCTCGGTCTCAACTCGGGGGAGTCCGATACCGAGACGCCAAGCCGGAACGCGGGGGACACTGAGAACGTAGCCGTGACGGTCGAACACGAGCCGGACACCGAAAGCGAGGACGCCGTGAAGGGAACCGGGGCGGACTCGACAGGCTCGTCGACCGAGGAGACGTCGACCGACGTCGAGGCGGCGACTGCCGAATCTGACGAGTCGGTCGAGTCCGAGGCGGCGGAGACAGGCGAGACAGCGTCCGACACGGAGACGGAGGAGTCCGCGTCTGCACCGACGGGGTCGGCGGGTACCGAAGACGTCCAGTCGATCTCGGGCATTGGGCCGGCCTACGCCGAGCGGCTCGCGGAGGCGGACGTCGAGACGGTAGCGGATCTCGCCGCCGCCGACGCCGAAGCCGTCGCCGAGACGACCGGCATCGCGCTCTCGCGCGTCGAAGGCTGGATCGACCAGGCACGCGAGTGAGACCTCGCCGTCAGCCAGTGCCGCGAGTTGTGCCCCGATCGTAACACGATTAGTAGTCCTCCGTCTGTGTGAGTGTAATGGCGAACCCGGAACTCGTGACCGACCTGGCGACCTTCCGCGAGCGTGCGGCGGCGGCCGATCCTGGTGACCGCGTCCCGGTCGAGTCCCGCATCACGGTCGCGGATCCCTTCGAGGCCTACCGGCGCGCGCGCCGCTCGTCCGGTGGCTGCTTTCTCGAGACTAGCGGCGGAACCGAGGGGTGGAGTTACTTCGGCGTCGAGCCGTTCGACTGGCTGACAGTCAACCCGGGCGAGGACACGGTCGGAACGCTCGTCGATCGACTCGACGAGGAGTCACTTCAGCGCGGCGGGAGCGACGTCCCGTATCCGTGTGGCGCCGTCGGGTGGCTCTCTTACGACGTCGCCCGGGAGATCGAGGACCTCCCCGGATCGGCCGAGCGCGACCGGGACCTGCCCCGCCTGCAGGTGGCCTTCTACGACTCGCTCGTCGCCTGGGAGGAACCCGCCGAATCGCCGGTGACACTCCGCGTGACGGCGTGTCCGACGGTCGACGGCGATCCGGACGCGGCCTTCGAGCGCGGACGCGATCGGGCGCTGGATCTGGCTCGTCGGGCCGTCGAGGGCGACCCCGACGTCACGGAGCCACCCGCAACTGGTCCGGTGCGCTTCGAGAGCGATACCGGCCGGAACGCCTTCACCGACCGCGTCGAACGCGTCAAGGAGTACATTCGCGAGGGCGACACCTTCCAGGCGAACATCTCCCATCGCCTGGCCGCCCCGGCGGCAGTCCACCCGGTCGAGGCCTTCGAGTCCCTTCGGGTCGGCAACCCGGCTCCGTACTCGGCAGTACTCGAATTCCCGGCCGCCGACCTGGTGAGTGCGAGTCCCGAACTCCTCTTACACCGTGAGGGTGACCGGCTGGTCACTGAACCCATCGCCGGGACGCGGCCGCGTGGCGAGACACCCGATGCTGACGCGGCGCTTGCAGCCGAACTCCGGGATGACGAGAAGGAACGCGCCGAACACGCGATGCTGGTCGACCTCGAACGCAACGACCTGGGGAAGGTCAGCGAGTTCGGGAGCGTCGACGTCCGGGAGTACCGGCGTGTTGATCGCTACTCCGAGGTGATGCATCTCGTCTCGCTGGTCGAAGGGCAACTCCGGGACGACCGGGATCTGGCCGACGCAATCGCTGCGGTGTTCCCCGGCGGGACGATCACCGGCGCGCCGAAGCCACGGACGATGGCGATCATCGACGAACTCGAATCGACCCGAAGGGGCCCCTACACCGGCAGCATCGGGCTGTTCGGCTTCGACGACCGGGCGACGCTTTCCATCGTCATCCGGACACTTGTCCGGCACGCTGGGGCGTACCACCTTCGGGTCGGCGCGGGGATCGTCCACGACTCGGTGCCTGACCGGGAGTACGACGAGACGCTCGACAAGGCCCGGGCGCTGGTGACCGCCGTCGACGACGCGCTCGCGGACGGGACAGACCTTTCGGTCGTCGAGCCGTCGCGCGCGAGGGATGCCGGGCGACTGGAAGAGGGCAAAGATGGGTCGTCCGGGCGACTGGAGGAGGGCGAGGATGGCTGAGCCGACGGTACTCGTCATCGACAACTACGATTCGTTCGCCTACAATCTCGTGCAGTACGTGGGCGAAGTGGTCACGACGGACGCGTGGCTCCCCGGCGTCGACGGCGAGGTCCTGGTCCGGCGCAACGACGCGGTCGACCTCGCGGATATTCGGACGCTGGACCCGGACGCGATCGTCGTCTCGCCCGGCCCGGGCACCCCGCAGGCCGCGGGCGTCTCGATGCCCATCTTCGAGTCACTGTCGGTGCCTGCACTGGGGGTCTGTCTCGGCCACCAGGCGCTGTGTGCCGCAAACGGCGCGGCCGTCGGCCACGCTCCGGCTGTGGTCCACGGCAAATCTTCGGCGATCACCCACGACGGGCGGGGCGTCTTCGCCGACCTCCCGCAGGACTTTCCGGTCGGCCGCTACCACTCGCTGGCCGTCGAGCGCGACGCGCTTCCCGACTGTCTCGCGGAGACGGCCCACACCGACGACGAACGGTCGGTCGTCATGGGGGGGCGCCACCGCTCGAAGCCCCACGTCGGCGTCCAGTTCCATCCCGAGAGTATCCTGACCGAGCACGGCAAGGCGATGATCGCCGCCTTCCTCAAGCAGCACGTCGTTTGACACAGGCGACGTGTTCCCGGTCAAATTGACGTTTGACCGTGAGCAGGGCTTTTGGGTTCCAGGTACATCGGCATGGATATGCTCAGGGACGCGTTTCTCGCAATCTCGGCTGTATCGCCCGCCCCACCACCCAACAGTCGACCCGATCGACAGGCCGGGGGTCGAGATGCGTAGACGGCGCTTTCTCGCGGCCGCGGGTGTTGCCGCCGCCGGCGCGAGCGCGGGCTGTGGCGCGCTCCGCTCGACGACGACGCTCTCGGATCCGACCCGTCACTCCGAGGTCCAGGGTCGGGCCAGCATCCACTTCAGCGAGGGCGGCGAGGAGGTCGGCCACTTCGGCGTCGACGGCGAGGTGGTCGACGGGGTCGTCCCGATGTCGACCGAGATCTGGCACCGCGATGGGACGACCGTCGAGTCGGTCCGTCTGCGCGCCTGGATGCCCGACGCCGAGACGCCCGCGGACGTGGCCGTCGTCTCGCCGGTCGAGGGCGACAGTTCGCCGCCGCCAGAGGTCAAACTGTACACGCCCGACCGGAGACCCGGAACGGTGATCGACGTGACCGACCTCGACGATCTGGCCGACGAGACGATCAGCACGCTCGAGTGCATCGTCCGCCCGTGGTCGGAGACCGCCACGACGGTCGCCTTCGACGTGAGGATGGCACTCGCCGCCGCCGGCCCGCTCGGCACGGACTACAATCTCGAGGGCGAACTCCGACTCGAGTACCCAGCGCTGGCCGAGTGATCGAACGCCAACACACAAGCCCCGGGCCCGCGTTTGCCGACGCGATGGAGTACCACGTCGACGGCCAACTCGTCCCGGCCGAGGAAGCCAGCGTCAACGTGCGCGATCGCGGCTTCATGTACGGCGACGCGGCCTTCGAGACACTTCGGGCCTACGGCGGCGAGGTCTTCGCCTGGGACGCTCATGCCGACCGCCTCGAACGCACTTGCGAGACGCTAGGGTTCGCCAGGGCGATCCCACCCCGTGAGGACCTCCGTGAGCGAATTGCGGAGACGCTCGCGGCCAACGACCTCGACGATGCGTACGTCAAACTCTCGATCACCCGTGGCGTCCAGGCCGGGAAACTCACGCCCGACCGCGCGGTCGACCCGACGATCGTCGTGATGGTCGACTCGCTTCCCCGGGGCGGCGTCGACGGCGACCCCGTCTGGGACGGCCCGGCGAGCGTCCGGACGGTCGAGACCCGGAAGATCCCCGACGCCGCCCTGCCGGCCGACGTCAAGACGCACAACTACCTCAACGGGATTCTCGCCCGGCTCGACCTCCAGCGGGGGGCCAGCGGCGACCCGGCTGACGAAGCGCTGCTGTTCGACACCGACGACTATCTCGCGGAAGGGGCGACGAGTAACGTCTTCTTCGTCGCGGACGGCGTCCTCTACACGCCGACGACCGACCAGTCGCTCCTCCCCGGCGTGACCCGCTCGATCGTGCTGGATCTCGCCCGCGCAGAGGGACTCCCCGTCGAGACAGGGCGGTTCGAGCGCGAGGAGCTACTTGCCGCTGAGGAGGCATTTCTGACGAACTCGACCTGGGAACTCCGCCCGATCGAGGCCGTCGACGGCGAGTCGATCGGTGCCGGACCGGTCACGCGCCTGCTTTCCCGACTCTACGATCGGCGCGTCGAGCGGTCGTGCTACGAGTAAGTCCTGTCCGGCCGTCGGTGGCCCGTGTGTCTCTGTTCAGTCTGTCCGGGGCAACGTGAGAGCGCCGAGCCCGAACGTGACGAGCGCGAGCACTGACAGAATAGCGAGGTTGACGGCCGGGTCGGGTCCGGCGGGCCAGACGGCGACGACCGTCCCCTCGACGCCCGCGCCGGGATCGGTCACGACTGCCCGGACGCCCCGTGAGAAGTACGTGAGCGGCGAGAGGTCGATCAGCGGTCGGAACCATTCCGGGAGGAGTTCCGGTGGGACGAACGTCTCCGAGAGGAAGAGCAGCGGGAGGGCAAGCGTGTTCGAGGCGGCGATGACGCCGTCCTGGGAGTCCGTGAAACTCCCGAGCAGCGCGCCGATGCCACAGAACAGCGCGACGCCAACCGCGAGGAACGGCACGAGCCACGGCGAGGGACGGATCGTCGCGCCGGAGACTGCGACCATCACCGCGAGCACCAACACGGCCGCGACCCCGATGATGGCGACGTTGACGAGCGTCTGGGACAGCAGCCACTCCGCCCGCGACAGCGGCGTGGTCGCCAGTTTCTCGAATCGGCGGCCCTCACGATGGCGCGCGACCTCGCTTCCCACACGAGAGAGCGGTGTGAAGAGGACGACAACCGCGAGATAGCCCGGGACGTAGTACGCCGGCGGCTCCGTGAACAGGCCGCCGCCGGTGGGCTGGGTCTGGACCAGCGCACCGAAGATGAGGACGATCAGGAGCGGGAACAGGAACGTGAAGAAGACTGCCGTCCGGCGACGGAGGAACGCTCGCGTCGCGGCCCGCGTCTCACTCGTGATCCGGCCGAGCCGGCTCACGACGATCCCTCCGCGGAAGACGGTGACGCGTTCGGGGTGTCGGCGTCACCGTCGGTCTCGTCGTCGAGTCGCTGTCCGCCACGTCCGACGGCGGTCCCCGTCAGTTCGAGGTAGACGTCTTCGAGGGTCGGTTCGCTCCAGCTGAGCGACTCGGTTTCTATCCCAGTCTCCGTGAGCGCGTCGACGACGCTCCCGATCTCGGTCGGGGAGACGTCGAACACTCGGAGATCGCCGTCGTCAACCGCGGTTCGGTATTGGAGCTCGGCCGCGTCCTCGTTCCCCACCGGGGTGGAAGTCTCGATCGTCAGTCGACTCTCGCCGCCGTGGGCGTCGATCAGGGCTGTCGGCGTGTCCACAGCGGCCAGTTCGCCCTCGGCGAGCAGCCCCACGCGGTCGGCCAGCCGTTCGGCCTCGTGCATGTCGTGGGTCGTGAGGAAGATCGTCGTTCCATCCTGGGCCAGTGCTTCGAGGAGTTCCCAGAGCTGACGTCGCCCGGCGGGGTCGATCCCCGTGGTCGGCTCGTCGAGGACCAGCAGATCGGGGTCGTTAACCAGCGCGCTCCCGACGCAGACCCGGCGTTGCTGGCCGCCCGAGAGGTTCTCGTAGTAGGTGTCGGCGCTCTCGACCAGGCCGACGTCCCGGAGGACGCGCCCGGGTGCGAGGGCATCGTCGTACAGCCCGGCGTAGTATTCGAGTAGCTCACGGGCTGTCAATCGCTCGTGGGGCGAGAACGACTGGGGAAGCGAGCCGAGTCGCGACCGGTCGATCGCGCGCGGGTCCTCGCCGAACAGCGCAACTGTGCCCTCGTAGTCCGTCGTACCTGTGATCGCACGGGCGAGCGTCGTCTTGCCCGCGCCGTTGGGCCCGACCAGCCCGAACACCTCGCCGGTCTCAACCGATAGCGAGACGGAATCGAGCGCAACAGTGTCGCCGTAGGTCCGGCGGACGGTCTCGATCGCGATAGCACTCACGCCTCGATCACCGCCGACCACTCCCAAAGTCGATTCGATTCCCGACGGTCGGTCGCCACGCGAGCAGGACGACCGAGACCACGAAGACCGCCGTCGAGAGGTCATAGCCACCGCCGAAGACCACGCTCGCGAGGGCGGTCGATCCACCGATCGTGCCGGCCAGCGGAACGACTACGGCGGCCCAGACGCAGGAGACACACGAGAAGAGTCCGAGGATCGCGGGCAGCACGCCCGCGGCCTCGACGACCAGCGCGTATACGAGGTATGACAACGTAATGTATCCCAGGACCTTGTACGGGAGCAGCGTCACCGTGAGGCCGGCGAGATCGGCCGAGACGACCGGTCCCCAGCCGGGCGGAAACGTCAGCGGCCGGATCGAGAAGCCGATGCCGTCGGTCATGGCCGTTGAGACCAGGCCGCCGAGATATGTGAGGACGAGGGCGTAGCCGCCGGCGATTGCGCCCGCGAACAGCTTCCGGCGGCGTGGCGCGGTCGGTGGCTTGACTGTCGCGAGCGCCCACAGCGAGACGTTGATCCAGACGAACGGGTAGACGTACAGCCTGAGCGACGCCAGATCGAACACCTGGGCGTCGGCCACGAAGAGATACCCCATGAGAAGGAGTATCTCGACGTTGATCAGTGTCGCCCACCGGAGGACGCCACGCTTCGAGAGCGTCGGGAGCGTGCCGGGGAGGGTGACCGTACTCATATCGCCATCGCGTCGATCACGACCGCGACCAGCAGGGCCCCGAGGAAGGCGTTCGAGGCGTGGAAGGCCCGGAAGGCCGCGTTCGTCGTTCGCTCACGGTGCAATCGCAGGACAGTCCACAGGAAGACGGCCCCGACGGCCGCGACCGTCGCCCCGTAGAGGACGCCGAGATTTGCGAGCGCGGCAAGCCCGCTGGCTGCAAGCAGCGTCGCGCCGAGATACAGCAAGATGTGCTTGTGGGTCTCGGTCTCGCCGCGGACGACCGGCATCATCGGGAACCCGCCGCGCGCGTAGTCCTCGCGGTAGGCCAGCGCCAGGTTGTAGAAGTGCGCCGGCGTCCACAGGAAGATGATCCCGGCCAGCGCCAGTCCGGGAATCCCGATCTTCCCCGTCACGGCGACCCAGCCGATGAGTGCCGGCAGCGCGCCCGCAAAGCCGCCGATGACCGTGTTCTGGACGGTGTTGGGCTTGAGCACCAGGGTGTAGACGACGCTGTAGAAGAGGATGGCCGCGAGTCCCAGCGCGGCGGCGAGCAGATTGATCGTGGCGAAGACGGAAAGCGAGAGCGCGGAAAGGACGAATCCGAACGCCACCGCGTTCCGGATCGGGATGCGGTCAGTCACCACCGGCCGGTCGGACGTCCGCTGCATCCGCTTGTCGACGTCGCGTTCCAGGACGTGGTTGAAGGTCCCGCTGGCACCGATCGCGAGGACGCCGCCAGTCAGCGTGGCGAGGATCGTCCCCGCTGTCAGTGCCGGTCCCGCCGCGAGCGCCATGCCGGCCGAGGCGACCAGACACAGCAGCCACATCAGGCGTGGCTTGGTCAGTCGGACGTACGCTCGAATCATCGTGAGCAGGCCGCCCGGGCCGCGATCCGGGCGCGTCGCGGGGCCGTCATCGGCGGTCGTCTCGGTCGCCTCCACCGGCTGTGGGACGTCGTCCGGTCGGTCCGTCGGATCGCCGTATTCCGTTTCGAGATGCCAGGCGAGTGCGAGGACCAGCGTCGTAAAGAGTGTCATCGCGGCCCCGAGGTGGACCGTCGGCACGATCCCGGTCCCACCAGTCACCGTCACGACGGCTCCGAGGCCGACCTGAACGGCGAACAGTACGGCTGCGACCGCGAGCGCCGCCCGGACGCGCCGGTCGGCGACCCGCTGCATACCGATCGCTGCGGTCCCGAGGACCGCAAGGCCGACGACGGCCGCGAGCAGGCGGTGGCCCCAGGCGATCGCGAGATCGGGTGAGCCGGCGGTCGGCAGCCGACACGCTGGCCACGTCGAACACGCGGCAGCCGCGTCGGTGATTGCGGCCGTCGCGCCGGCGATCACCAGCAGATAGACGCCAACGATCGTCCCGGCCAGCAGCGTCGACAGCGGGACGTCGTCGATTCGATTCCCTACCACTGTTCTCGCCCCATCTCCGGGGCGGGCGGTACTTAGGCTTCCCCCCGCTGCAACACTTGTCGCGTTCGGGGCTGGCGGGCCGGCGTGATCGGCCAAAAGAATCGCCGAAATTCGCCGGATGAACGCTCTTTATGACTCCCAGCCCCGAAGCCCGGATCATGACCGAGACGCGAAACGGACTGGTGGTGGCACTCGCGGTGGGTGGGCTGGCGACGGTCGTCTCACCCGTCGCTGCCCAGTCGGGGGGTTCCACGACTGACGGCCTGATTTGGGGGCTCAACACCGAGTTGCTGGCGGTCGCGATCCCGATCACGCTGCTCGTCGAGGGGATCCTACTGTACACTGTCTGGCGATTTCGTGCCGGCAAGAGCGAGGAGGCCAAGCCGACCCAGGAGAACCGTCGTCTGGAGGTCACCTGGACCATCACGACGGCGATCGTCTTGCTGTTCGTCGGCGTCGCCTCGTACGGCGTGCTGGCCCAGGATCACGTCACTGACACGGGCCCCTCCGAAGACGCCCTCGAGGTCGATGTGGTGGCTGAACGATACGCCTGGACGTTCAACTATCCCGAACAGAACGTCACGACGGGCGGGACGCTTGTACTGCCGGTCGACCAGGAGGTGCGCCTGAACGTCACCTCCAAGGACTGGATTCACTCCTTTCACGTCGCTGGCCTCAGCCTGAAACAGGACGCCTTCCCCGGCGAATCGAACTACCTGACGACGGAGCCGACCGAGACCGGGTCCTACCAACTGTACTGTGCGGAGTACTGTGGCGTGGGTCACTCGAGTATGCTCGGGACGGTCGAAGTCATGAGCCAGGACGACTTCCAGGACTGGCTCGATGGGCAATCCGCGTAAGCGAACCCCGGCCTGACGGCGGTGAGGCGTTGACCGGCGACGGGGGCGAGACCCGAGCACAACTCGGGGCTGTTTTGGTTCGCCGATCCCTGTTCTTTGACAATGGTTCGGTACTACGAGGACTACGCCGTCGGTCAGTCCTGGACGTTCGGTCGGCGAGAAGTCACCGCCGACGAAATCACGGACTTCGCACGCGAGTACGACCCCCAGTCGATGCACGTCGATAGCGAAGCCGCGGCCGAGGGCCCCTTCGACGGGCTGATCGGCAGCGGCTGGCACACTGCCGCCCTCTCGATGCGACTGCTCGTGGACGGACTCTTCGAGGACGCGGCCGGCCGTGGCGGTCTCGGTGTCGACGACCTGCGGTGGCGGACACCGCTTCGGCCGGGCGACGAACTCACCGTCGACGCCGAGGTGGTCGATATGGAACCGTTCGACGACGATCGCGGGCAGATCGACTTTGCCGTCCGAACCACGACCCAGGACGACGAGGAAGTGCTCTCGATGGTCGTCATGGGGTTGTTCGCGCGGCGAGAAAACGGGCAGTAACACCGCATTTTTCGGAGCGACGATCAGTCGTCTGCCGGCACGGCCTGGGCGGTCGTCGCTTCGGCGATCGCCGGCACGAGCCCGTGGATCGACGCCGTGATCGACCGCGATTCGAACTCCCGGTATCGTGCTCGTGGCGCTTCGTCAGCGTGATCGACGTCCTCGAGTGGGCGCGTCTCCACTAGAATCGGCCGGTCGCTCGATTCGGCCAGTTCGAGGACGGTCGCGTCCGGGCCGATCACGGGATCGGCAAGGACCGTCGCCGCGGCCGTCCGACAGTGCTCGCGGGCCTCCCGAAGCGCGGCCTCGTCGGGGCCGGAAAGCGGCGGTGTGGTGATCGCCTCGACGTCGAGTTCCCCGGCGACCGACAGGGCCGCGTCGCCGCTGGGTAGCGGTCCAGCGGTCACGTCGAAGCCGGCCTGCCAGAGTTTCGTGATGGCGCGGGCGGCAGTCGTGCCGCTGCCGAGGACGTGGACGTGCACGTCGCGATCCCGTCGCGGGTCGGCGATGGCGGTCACGCTCGGTGTGCCGGTGACGGCGTCGGGCGTGACGGCCGTCCGCGTCTCGAAGGCCGGCTGGAGGTGTTCGTCCGACAGGACCGTCTCCGGGTCGCCGACGGCCTGAAGTTCCCCGTCGGCGAGCAACGCCAGCCGATCGCAGTAGCGGGCCGCCAGATCGAGGTCGTGGATCGCCGCCACCGCGGTCTTGCCGGACGCGACCAGGTCACCCACCAGCTCCAGGACGCCGACCTGGTGGTTGATGTCGAGGCTGGCGGTGGGTTCGTCCAGCACGAGCGCCGGTGTGTCCTGGGCGAGTGCGCGAGCCACGAACGCTCGCTTTCGCTCGCCGCCGCTGACCGCCGTGATCGCCCGGTCCCGAAGATCGGCCATCGCCGTCCGTTCGAGGGCTCGATCGACGGCTTCCCGGTCGGCCTCGTCGGCCGTCAGGTCGGTCCGTGTCCGGTAGGGCGTCCGACCCATTCGGACGACGTCCTCGACGCTGAACGCGAAGGAGACGGACGTGTCCTGGGGGACCGTCGCGACGCGACGACTCACGCCCCGCGGTCCGAGGTCGGCCACCGGCGTCCCGTCGAGGCGGACTGTGCCACGGTCCGGTGTGACCACGCCGTTTACCGTCCGCAGGAGCGTCGTCTTGCCGGCCCCGTTCGGACCGACGAGCCCCAGAAACTCGCCGGGATCGATCGACATCGATACGCCTCTCAGTGCGTCGATCTCGCCGAGCGAGACCGAGACGTCGTCCAGTCCGATCGTGTGTTGGCTCATAGTTCATGTACCTCCCGGCGACGCAGCAGATAGAGGAAGAAGGGGGCCCCGAGTGCGGCGGTGACGATCCCGACAGGTAACTCGGCAGGGCCGGAGCGGGCGACGGTGTCCGTCGCGACGAGGAAGGTTGCGCCGGCCAGCGCACTCGTCGGGAGGAGAATCCGGTGGTCGGGACCGACGAGCAATCGCATCACGTGGGGGACGATCAACCCGACGAAGCCGATGACGCCCGCGACGGCGACTGCGGCGGCGGTCACGACACTCGACAGCGCCAGCAGGATCCGCTTGGTCCGCTCGACCGCGATCCCGACTGTCCGGGCGTCCTCCTCGCCGAGCATGAGGACGTTGAGGTCTCTGGCGTAGGCAAGCAGCCCGACGAACGTCACTACCGCCACGGGGAGCGTCACCTCGACTTCGGCCCAGGAACTGTTGTGGAGGTGGCCCATCAGCCAGAAGACGGCGCGATCGAGACTCTCGCCGGCGTGCAACAGGAGATAGGAGATCACCGCACCCAGGAACGTCTGGACGGCGACGCCGGCGAGCAACAGCGTTGCCACCGACGTCCGGCCGTTCTCCGTGGCGATCGCGTAGACGACGAAGGCCGCCACCAGCGCGCCGACGAACGCGGCCGCCTGGAGCCCGAGCGGAAAGACGACCGGAAACGCGATCGTCGCCACTGCGCCGACTGCCGCACCGGACGAAACCCCGATGATAGACGGGTCGGCCATCGGGTTCCGGAAGAAGCCCTGCATGACCGCCCCGGCACTCGCAAGCGCGAACCCGACGACTGCGCCGAGCGCGATCCGGGGGAGCCGAACGTCTCTCACGATCGTCTCAGCGGTCCCGGGGACGGCAAACGAAAAGGGGTATGCGTAGCGGACGTCGACAGTCGGCGTCGGCAGCGAACCCCCGAGGAACGACCCGTCCCGGAGAGCGACGTCGAGACCCGCCGGGATTCCAACGGCGTTGAGTGACGCCTTCGCGACGGTCGGCAGGTCCAGCGCGACCGGCCCGATCGCCGCACTCACGACTGTCACGACGAGCAGCGCCGCCATCAATCCGACTGTCCAGCCGCCGATCCGCAACCCCAGCCGCATTGACGACAAGTTGAGTTGCATTAGGTAAATATTTATTGGATAAGCCCACAGGCCCGAGTACATGTCACGGACCATTGTCGGACTGTTCGCAGTGCTGTTGGTCGTCGGCGGCGTGGCCGGCGTGGCGCTGTCGCCCGCCGCCGGCCAGGTCGCCGAACACGAACCGACCGTCGACTGCTCGTTCCCGATCACGGTCACCGACGCCAACGGGGCGAACGTGACCGTCAGCGAGGAGCCACAGCGAGTCGTCACGCTCGCGCCGAGTGCCTCCCAGGTCGTCTGGGAACTCGGTGCCCAAGACAGGGTTGTCGGGATGCCCGTCAACGCCTACACGAGCTACCTGAACGGCTCGGAAACGAAGACGGACGTCGTCGACGACAACGGCCAGCCCCAGGTCGAGACGATCATCGGGCTCGAACCCGATCTGGTGCTCGCGCCGAACGTCATCAGTCCAGATGCGGTCGAACAGCTCCGGGACGCTGGCGTGACGGTCTATCGCTTCGGGAGTGCGAGTTCGATCGGTGACGTCGTCGAGAAGACGCGACTCACCGGCCGACTGCTTGGTACCTACGAGACAGCCATGAAAGTGAGTGCCCGGACACAGGCGACGGTCGAGGCCTACCGGAACGCGACCGCGAGCCAGGAACGGCCGACGGTCTACTACGCCATGGGCGGTGGCTTCACCGCCGGCCCGGGGACGTTTATCGGTGACGTAATCGACGCTGCCGGCGGGGACAACGTTGCCAGTGCCGCTAATATCAGCACGTACGACACGATCAGCACCGAAGTCGTCATCGAGGAGGACCCCGACTGGATCGTCGTCTCGGGGGAGTCACCCATCCCGTCCGATCCCGCGCTCTCGAACACGACGGCGATTCGGGAGAACCAGACAGTCCGCGTCGACGCGAACTTCATCAGTCAGCCCGGACCGCGAGTGGCTCAGCCACTCGCGAAGTTGGCACAGACGTTCCACCCCGAGGCAGCAGCCGACGTGGCCGTCGATCCCGCAACGGTGTCGGCTCCGATCTGTGCGGCCGACGCCACGGAGCCGACGACGACCGAGTCAGTAGCGGAACCGACGACTGAGCCAGCGACCGAGACGACGACTACGTCATCCACTGAGACGACGGCCGAGCCGACGACAGTCGAGACGGTCACGCTCGACACGAACCGGACGACGGATTCGACAACCCAAACCACGACCGCCACCGGTCCCGGATTCGGCATCGTGACGGCGATCGTCGCCTTGTTCGGCGTGGGAACCGCTGCCCGGCGTCGCTGAGCCGCTTCTGACTGCCCGGCGTCGCTGATCGCCGTCGAGTGCTCGCCGCCACCTCGACTCGCTATCCCTGTTGACGGAGACCAGTAAGGGGTTTACCCCTGGGCCGACGACCGGGACACATGGTCGAGAACGTCATCTGGCCGGCGGCCCTCGACGCCGACCGCGCGCGAAGCGAGGGACGGCGCGTCTCCCGAGAGCTGGCGGTCGAGGAGCCGACGGTCGAGGAGATCGCCGAGGCGGTTCAACAGGTCGGCTACGACGCGGTGATCGAACGCGAGAAGACTTACCCGCGGGAGTACGAGGCTCGCGGGCGCGTCCTCGTGAAGGACGCCGACGACGCGACGAAGAGTGACCTCCTGGGAGCCGTGGCGGCTTACGTCGCCGCGCTCCGCGAGTGATGCGCCGGGCCGGGGAGGTTCGGGGGATCGCCCAGAGCGTCGCCGTCGTCCAGTGTTCCGACGGGACCCACCCGGACATCGGAACGACGGTGATCGACGAATCGCTGGACACCGTCGGTCGCGTCGTCGACGTCTTCGGCCCCGTCGAACGGCCGTATCTCGCGGTCTCGCCGGTCGACAGCGTCCACCCACCCGCGCTGGTCGGTCAGCCGCTGTACTATCGGTGAGTCCAATTTCGGCCGTCATCGGACCGAAATCGCTTTTCCCGACGGCGTCCCGAGAGATACTGTATGGCCCGGTACCGCGGACTCGCGCTGTCGATATCGGTGATCGTCGCGATCTTTCTGTTCGTGCAACTCGGTGCGCTCGCGCTGGTCGACCCCTTCAAGACGGCAGGGCTCCAGCCGGTCGAAGACCCGCAGAACCCGGTCAATAGCCTGCTGTACATCGGCGCGATTCTCGTCATGACCGGTATCATGCTCGCCGCGTTCCGGTACGACATCCAGTGGGCGATCCGCGGCCTGATCGTCGCCACTGGGGCGTACATTGCCCTGATCGTGTTCTCGATCCTGCTCCCGCCCGTCGTGACGCTTCCGGTCGCTGGCGGGCTCCACGGCCTGGCGTGGCTGGGAGCGATCGGGCTCGGTGTCGCACTCTACGTCCATCCGGAGTGGTACGTCATCGACGCCACGGGAGCGATCATGGGTGCGGGCGCGGCCGGGCTGTTCGGTATCTCCTTCGGCGTGTTGCCAGCCCTGGTCTTGCTTGCCGTCCTGGCCGTCTACGACGCGATCAGCGTCTACGGCACCGAACACATGCTGACGATCGCCTCGGGCGTGATGGAACTCAAAGTCCCGGTCGTCCTGGTCGCGCCGATTTCGATCGACTACTCTTTCCGGGAGGATGCGGCGGCGGTCGCGGACGGTACCGGGAGTGACGCCGAGGACGACTCGACCAACGGGGCCGACGGGATCGCCACCGACGGTGACGACGGGAGCGCCGACGCTGATTCGAACGACACCGACGATACTGACGACGATCCACTCGCGGAGCGCGAGGCGTTGTTCATCGGACTGGGCGATGCGATCATCCCGACGGTGCTGGTCGCGTCCGCTGCCTTTTTCGCCGACGCATCGGTCCCGACGGTCGACGTCGGCGGTCTCGCAGTCGCGGTGCCCGCCGCGACCGCAATGGTCGGAACGTTCCTTGGCCTGGCCGTGTTGTTGCGGATGGTCCTCGCCGGGCGTGCACACGCCGGGCTTCCACTCTTGAACGGCGGCGCGATCGCCGGCTACCTCGTCGGTGCACTCGCCACCGGGATGACGCTCGTCGAGACGCTCGGACTGACGCCGTATCTCTGAGGTCACGAATCGAGTGCCGGCATCCAACCGAAAACAAACGAATCTCAGCTGAGAGTTCCAGCGTCGTTGCCCAGCCGACCGCCGTCCGTCACCGCAGCGTACCGCCACCGAGCCAGTATGCCACAACCGCCCGCCAGGACGCCAACAGAACCAGTCCGATGACGATAGAGATCAGCAGAAAGATCGGTGAGAACGACCCGTGGAACAACGACGATGCCCGGAGAAGCTGACCGATCAGCGCCGCGGTGATCCAGGCCGGAACGGTCCAGGAGATCGCCCGCAGAACCGACCGACGTGCGTCGGTCGTATAGAGACTGCCGAGCATCGCGGCGAGGAGCCACCCGATCACGAACGGAAGGGCGGTCCCGACGTGTCGCCCGACGTTCGAGAGTGATTCGCCGTGGCCGTATACCGCCCCGATGAGCACGAACGCGGCGATCGCGACCAGGTCGCCGACGGCGAGGATCGCAGTCGTCCCCGAGAAGTCGATCCGCTTTCTGAGTGTGGTGGCCACAGTACCCATATCCGGGCAGAACGGAGCCGGGGACTTGGGCGTTCCCGTTTCGACCGCCGGAAATCCGATCCCGGGCAAGAACGGCGACGTGTGGACGACGCGATCACGTACTGAATCGGATGCATCGTACAGTGAACGGTATGGACCACGCGACAGATTTCGAAGGCGTCTCGGGCTGGACTCTCCGAGGTACTTCCGCCGTCTATTGATATTGGATGTGATAATCAGGAGGAAGTACTTATAGCCTTCGTCCGCCCACACCTATCCAGGAACGCCGACGTGGCATCGAGACCACGGTGATCCACGATGAGTACAACGCATACGGACGACATGGCCGACCGGCAACGCCGACAGCCGAATGACCGGTACGCCCAGCTGATCCTCAGCGACGAGCAGTGCATCATCTACGACCGGGAGCAGTACACCGCCTGGGTACAGTCCTCCGTGACGGTGTCTCCCGAGGACTACCGCTGACATCCGCGGGTTTTCACTACAATCCGGCGGCTGAACCACCCGGTAAGAGAGTTCGATACGCTGGCCGACAGAGAACCAGAGGTATTCGGGCCGGATCCCGGGCGATCCTCTCACTGGGGTCAGACACTTGTCGCGCCACCCCGAAGTTCCCGGCGTGGAGTACTCGCTACTCGGCTGGCCCGCCGACAGCCCGACGCTGCATCTCGATCACGAGCGCTTCGCGTACGCGGGGAAGTTCGTCGTCTCGAGTACCGGGAAGGCACTCGTACGAGCGGACGACGCGATCGTCGCCGCGGCGGCCTTCGACGCCGATCGAACCGACGAGGACTGTCTCCGTGTGCGGTACATAACTGTGCGCAATGATCGACGTAACCGGGGGATCGGATCGCGACTCCTTCGGTTCGTCGTCGTTCGGGCCCACGAGCGGGGCTACGACGAAGTGAAAGCCGGCGTCAACAACCCGTTCGCCTACGAGGCTTTTTATAAGGCCGGACTGGCCTACACCGGCGAGCGGACGGGGCTGGCTGAACTCGTCTGCAGTACAGACGCGGCCCGGACTCGCGGTCGCTATCAGACTGGCCTTGCGGCGTTCCGGGAACGAGACCAGCCTGAACCGGCGGTCGAATTCCTCGCCGCTCGTGAGGACGCCGACCCGCCGCCGATCGTCGATGCACCGACTGTCGAACCGTGACGGAGGGATGGCTGTCGATGTCGTGGTGACGCACCGAGGCGGGAGATTCAAACCCGTCTGGGATGTACGTGCGGGCAATGGGAAACGCCGATCTCCGGGATATCGCCGTCATCGAGGATGTCAGCTTTGAGGCACTCGGCGGCTCGGTCGTCGCCGTCGACGCCCACAACTGGCTGTATCGCTATCTCACGACGACGGTCAAGTGGACCAGCGACGAGATCTACACGACCCGGGACGGCACGGAGGTGGCCAACCTGGTCGGCGTCGTCCAGGGCCTGCCGAAGTTCTTCGAAGCCGACGTCACGCCCGTGTTCGTCTTCGACGGCGCGGTCACCGATCTCAAAGACGACGAAGTAAAGCGCCGGCGCGAACAGCGCGAACAGTACGAGGAAGATTTAGCCCAAGCCCGCGAGGAGGGTGATGCGATCCAGGTCGCCCGCCTCGAATCCCGAACCCAGCGACTCACCGACGTCATCCTCGAAACGACTCGTGAACTTCTCGGGCTACTCGACGTGCCAGTCGTCGACGCCCCGGCAGAAGGTGAGGCCCAGGCCGCCCACATGGCCAGGCGGGGCGACGTGGGGTACGTCGGCACCGAGGACTACGACGCCCTGCTCTTTGGCGCGCCCTTCACGCTCCGCCAACTCACCAGTTCGGGCGACCCCGAATTGATGGACTTCGAGGCGACGCTTGCGGAACACGATCTCTCCTGGGAGCAACTCGTCGACGTCGCCCTGCTCTGTGGGACAGACTTCAACGAGGGCGTTCGAGGCTACGGTCCCAAGACTGCGGTGAAAGCCATCCGCGAGCACGGCGACCTCTGGGGCGTCAGCGAGACCGAGGACGTCTACGTCGAAAACGCCGACCGCATCCGCGACCTGTTTCTCGACCCGGCAGTCACTGACGAGTACTCGTTCGAGACGTGTATCGAACCGGATCTGGCGGCCGCCCGCGCGTTCGTGACCGACGAGTGGGAGGTCGACGCCGACGAAGTCGCTCGGGGATTCGAGCGGATCGAGTCGTCGGTGGTCCAGACAGGACTCGAAGACTGGACTTGAGCCGGTCTGCCCTCGGTGACATCCTCCCCGTCGATCAGTCACAGCGATACTGTGATCGAATGCCACCCGGTCGAGCCGCTGGGATGGGGCGGGGCTGTCTCGCTTGTCTGGCGGTGCCCCTCGCCGTCGGTCGCCCGCACGACCACGTCCAGCGGTCCCGAGTCCGGACGGTCCACGACCAGTTGCCACCGTCGCCTGGCGTGTGGTGACACCGCTTCTTCCAGTGTCGCATCCGTCCAGGTGTCGCCGTCGTCGAGACTCACTTCCACGCGTTCGATCCCACGCGTGCCGGCGTAGGCGATGCCGCCGATCGCGACGCGATCGTCGCGTCGCTGGATCGCCCGGACGTACGACAGCGTGTTGACGACTGCTTCTTCGTCCCACCCTCGCTGCTCCCAGTAGGCCGTGTGATCGCCCGTCGCGAGTTCGATCTCGGTGATCCACTTCGTCGACTTCATCCCGTACCGGCCCGGGACGAGCAATCGAACCGGAAAGCCGTGCTCACGGGGCAGCGTCTTGCCGTCCATGCCGATCGCCAGGATGATGTCTTCGCGATCGCGGACGACCGACCACGGAATCGCCTCGGAGTACCCGTCTCTGGCGTGCGTGACGACGTCGACCGCGTCGTCGGTAACCCCCGCCTCCTCGAGTAGCGTCCGGACCGGGATTCCGACCCAGTCGGTCGTCCCGATCAGGTCGCCACCAACCCCGTTCGAGATACAGAGTGTCGTGACGGTCAGCTCCCGGCGGTCGGGATGATCCCGGAGCGTCTCGTAGGCGACGTCGATCTCGTCCTCGACGGCACCCCTGATGGAGAGCGACCAGTTGCCAGCCGCGACGTTCGGTGAGCGAACGTTCTTGTCGACGACAAAGTGCTCTTCGGCAGTGTGCCTCTGCGGTGGCATCCCTTCGAAGTCGAACGCGAAGTCCCGTTCGTCGTTCGCAATCGATACGACGACGCCGTCGGTCGATCGCTGGCTTTCGAGGGTTCCCTCGCCGGTCGCCCGCGTTGGGGTCGGTGTGGTCGTTCCGGTCCCGGTCTTCTCCCCGAAATCGAGTGCCTCGCCTGGCTGTGGGCTGTCTTCTGCCGCTGGCTGGCCGATGAGCCTGGCGATCGCTCCGCCCGCAACCACTGCGCTGATGCCGCCACCGATCCTCCCGAGTGCCCGCCGCCGTCCGACCGGCTTGCGCGCTCCCGCGTATATCCACCAGACTGCACCCGGTCCCGTGAGCGCGATGGCGGTCGCAAGCAGCCACCGGAACGACACGCCTCCCGCTGCCAGGTAGAATCCGCCGGCGGTCGCCGTCACCAAGCCGACCGCGGCGATCCACAGGATCCGGCCCCGTCGTGCTCGCGGCAGCTCGACTCGGTCGCCGATCGCGCCGACGATCCCGGCGGCGATGACGATACCAACGCCGACGCCAGCGACGAGTACCGTCTGGGCAGCGATCCCGAAGGTTTCGATCGCCCACGTCGCGAGCGAGCCCGGAGCCGTCTCGATGATTGCCTGGGCGGCGACGAGCAGCGGGTCCGAGCCGACGAGCGGCCGCGCCGCCACTGCAGCCAGCACCCATGCGATGGCTCCAGCGGTCCACGCGAACTCGCCTGTCGTCTTCCGTGGCATGTGCTCACACGGGCCTACGCGTGGTAATGCCTTGGGTAACCGGTGATATCGTCGAGGGGCGGGCGCTCGCGTTCGACAACGAGTGAACAAACGAGTTCACGAACGGAACGAACGTGAAAAACTGAATCCGAGACTGCGCCGACAGGTTAGATCTCGCTCTCGAAGTCCGAAAGCGAGTAGGCCGGCTCCGCACCGCGGCGGTCGAGCGTTTCGTTGGCGAGCAGCCAGTAGACGACGCTCAGTGCCTTGCGACCCTTGTTGTTGGTCGGGACGACCAGGTCGACGTTGCCGGTCGTGTTGTTGGAGTCGCACATCGCGATGACCGGAATACCGACCGTGATCGCTTCCTTGACGGCCTGGGCGTCGCCGATCGGGTCAGTCACGACCACGACGTCAGGCTCGATGTAGCCGTCGTAGTCGGGGTTGGTCAGCGTCCCGGGGATGAACCGGCCGGTCCGGGCGCGTGCGCCGACGGCGTCGGCGAACTTCTCGGCCGGGAAGCGACCGTACTGCCGGGAGGAGGCGACCAGAATCTGCTCGGGCTCGTAGTTGGCCAGGAAATCCGCGGCCGTGCGGATGCGCTGGTCGGTCATGCTCACGTCGAGCACGTACAGCCCGTCGGTCCGGACGCGGTGGATGAACCGGTCCATGTCGCTTGTCTTCTGCTGGGTCCCGATGTGGACGCCGGCAGAGAGGTAATCGTCGACCGGGATCAGCAGGTCCGCCTCCGATCGCTCCTCGGGCATGACGTTCTCGTCGAGCTGGGCCGGACTCTCCTCGTCCGTCCCAGCGTCGTCCTGTTCCCCGACGTCCTCGTCGCCCGACGGCTCTGCGTCGTCCGCCTCGGGCGCGCTCTCCTCGGCCACCGCGCCGGCCTCACCGGCGGGTTCCGAGGCGGCCTCGGTCTCGTCTGCCTCGATGTCACTTTCCTCGTCGCTCATGCGTTCTCTTCGATCCTGATGAGTTCGTTCAGCTTGGCCGTCCGCTCGCCGGCCACCGTCCCCGTCTTGATGTAGGGAGCGGCCGCGCCGACGGCCAGGTGGGCGATCGTCGTGTCCTCGGTCTCACCCGAGCGGTGAGAGACGACCGACTCGATGCCGTTTCTGGATCCGAGTTCGATCGCGTCGACCGCGTCGGTCAGTGTCCCGATCTGGTTGGGCTTGATGAGGATGGAGTTCGACGAGCCCAGGTCGATACCTTCCTGGAGGCGCTCGACGTTCGTCACGTAGAGGTCGTCGCCACAGATCAGCGTCTGATCGCCGACACGCTCGGTGAGTTCGGCGAAGGCCTCGAAGTCGTTCTCGTCGAGGGGGTCCTCGACGTACGCGAGGTCGTACTCCTCGACCATCTCGACGACGTAGTCGATCTGCTCCTGCGTGGTCCGGTCGGGTTCGCCCTCGTACTCGTAGACCTCGGCGTCGGGGTCGTACATCTCGGCGGCGGCCATGTCCAGCCCGAAGCTGATCTCGAAGCCGCGCTCGTCGCTGATGCGGTCGGTCGCCTCGGCGACGACCTCGAAGGCCTCGTCGTCACCGATCGGCGGGGCCCACGCGCCCTCGTCGCCCTTGTTGACG
>Ga0207718_100509_pt1 | contig 33681 bp, 38 predicted proteins | sample A23M2SouthBayCA_FD_187749 | JGI IMG/M metagenome (GOLD analysis project Ga0207718, IMG submission 187749) | Aerobic enrichment media microbial communities from Eden Landing Ponds, California, USA - A23 M2 (SPAdes) | ecosystem: Environmental > Aquatic > Marine > Unclassified | place: Emeryville... | reverse complement strand
CCCGCCTCTGGCACGAACACTTCAACGTCGGCGAAACGGACGACCGCTACTACGCCTGGTATCTCGGATCGAAAAAGTGGCCGGGCTACGGCGGATGGTTCAAGCGATGGGGCAGCTACGTCACGACACGCCGTGGGGGCTGGCTTATCCCCATCGAGGATCAAGATCCGAGGACGCTAGAGATGTTCCAGGAGGAACTTGAGACACGAGGCATTGAGATGAAAGACCTCGATGAATGGTATGAGGACCAATATCAGCCAGCTGAAGATCAGTTTGAAAAGAATAAAATATTTATTACTTTCGCCGCCTCATAGCCCGTTCGTCTCGGCAACCGCATTGCCGACCAACGGAGGAACATGAGTAAAATCTATATTTCAGCTATGCGTTACCCTTTCACATGGGCGTGGCTCTCAATCCCCACGGTAATGACGATAGGGCGCTTTTCGCTGGCAACCCCATGGCGCCCGTCAACCGTGCGCTTGACCGACTAGAGACTGAGCGTACCGAAATCAATCACGAGTGCGAGGCCCTGCAACGGTTCGCGGATCGTGTGCGCGAAATTGACTTGAATCAACCTGCCTCGGCTTCTGCGGGGGTGCCGTCGCTCTCCTCAGAGAGTCATTCGACTGATGCGATGGAACCGGTCCGTGCAGCCTACCGGGAGACGGTGATGGCTGTCCCACACTACGAGGAGGTTTATGAGGAGTCGCTGCCACGAAACTTGGCGACCGAACTGGGGCCGGATCTCACTACCGCGGTGTGTTCCGGCCACGATGTATCCGTCACCCCTCACCTCAGAGAAGCAATCGCCGAGGCTGCCGAGCGGGCCGCCAGCCGACGTGCCACCTTCCTCGGGACGCTCGACACTGAACGAGAGTCCCTGCGTCATGCGCGCCGGTCGCTCAACCAAATAAAGTGCGCCATCCAGTCCCGACTCGACGGCGACGAGGCATCGCTCTCAGTTGCGGAGGTGTTCGATCGGCTGGAGGGCGTGACCACAAAACGACAGCGGCTCCTACACGAGAGGACGCTCCCAAGCCACATCGAGGTCCATGGCCTGTGTTCGTACCTCTACGACCAGATGCAGTGGACCTATCCTGTGCTGGCGGTCGCGGCGACCCTCCGTGACAAATTCGAAAATGTGGGGCTCGTCCTCACGTGAGAGCTATAACGCCTACCGGCCAACCTCTTCACTCGCTGGACGCTAGTGCGTGCTTGCACGACCAAGACGGGATGCAGTAAGCTTCCTCCACTTGCCCGCTCTAAACTGTATAATGCCCTCCTGTGTGGGAGTGAGAATATTACTGCAAAGAAAAGACATATATTGGTGGCTGAAAATTTCGGTTTCATGGGATCCGAATATCCTGCTCAAACATTCGAATATGAGCCCGTAGAGTCGGAAGATCCGAAGATCCATATCGATCTTTGTGAAACCAAGGAACAGGTGGGTGAAGTTCAAATCGTGGGTGAAGACGGGGCGAATAATCTTCACAGTCATCAAGATGCAGACGGGTTCTGGATGGTACTGGGAGGAAAAGCACGATTTTATACCGCAGGTGACGAGGTGATCGGTGAATTCGGCCCGTATGAGGGAGTTCAAATTCCCCGTGATTTCCCCTATTGGTTCGAGAGTGCGGGGGATGAGAAGTTAGAGATACTTCACGTCGTATCGATAGATCCAGAGCTATCAAGCGAGCGGGTCGATCATGAAGGAGAGAAAGAAGAGAGAAACAAACATTTCGATGGCACCGTTCGCCGCATAACCGATCCTCGAGATCGGTGAATTGGTTGTCAGATCGGTGCTGGTGCCCCCGGAGACAACAGAGTGGTGAGGTTCGACGGTCAGCTGCCCAACCTTCGGCGTAACCCACCGTCACTAACCACCCCCAAAATGGGCGGGCTTGACGGTGGACTTCCATTCTGGCCGACGTTAGTCATCGGCAGGCGAGTAACCATCACTCTCATGATTCAGCCCTTCTTGCCCAAATGATTATATATGTATAATTAATTGGTTGAGTCATGGATTCAGAATCCGACTTTGAGGACCTGGACCCTGCTGGATCGATAAATGGGTTAGAAGCAGAGTTCATTGACGTAAATGGAATCCGCACACGGTACTACGAAGCCGGGGAGGGAGAAACCGTGTTGCTCCTTCACGGTGGGGGTCGAGGCGGTAGCGGCAGTGCCAACATGTGGTCAAGAAACATCGATGATCTTGCCGAGACATTTCATGTCCTCGCCCCTGACCGACTTTCGGCTGGAATGACCGACAATCCTCCCGAGGGAGAGTGGAATTTCCAGGCGTTCTTGGATCACGTTGTTGACTTTATCAGGTCGTTCGACATCGAGCGATTCCATGTCATGGGGCAGTCAGCGGGTATGGCCCCTGCCGCCTACCTCGCTCTCGAATATCCTGATTGGGTTGAGTCACTAGTGGTGTTGAATAGCCGAACACTCGCTCCTGACGCAGGGGACTACGGCCAGCGCAGATATTTGATGCACTCCGGAGTCCAAACGAACTCAGATGGACCCGCTGACCTCGAATCGGCGATCCGAGCGCATAAAGAGTGTTATTCCTACACGACTGACCACGTCACCGACGAATACGTACATGCGGGTGCTTACATGGCCTCACAACCGAAATCGAAAAAAGCCGCACAAATGATGGTCAATGAAGGCCTTGAGGAGAAACTGCGTGATCAAAGAAAAGAGAAAATGGATGCAATTCGCAGTTCAATTCGCTCAGAGGGACTGTCGGTTCCAACGTTACTCTTCTGGGGAAGGCACGACCCCAGTTTAGTGCTGGATCAGGCCATTGACCTCTATGAGATGATCTCCCAGATGAACCCAAACGTCCGTCTGTATCTCGTTGATCGTGCGGGTCATTATCCACATAGAGAGTGGCCTGCTGAGTTTGCCCGGATCACGACGGCCTTCATGACCCATTGGGCAGGTAGAGGGAAGTCAATGGAAGAGGTTCGCCCTCAAAAATATCGTGAGTACCACAAGTCTTCCCCCATGTACCGGTTCACTCGGTGACTGCCAAGCCTCTTGATTCACAGTAAGGCAAGGCGGATGCCCATACCTTCAGGGGCGGGAGAAATCCGAGTATCTGGCCTGAACTCAATTGGAATCTCGAGTCAGCGTCTGAAGAAACAATTAGATCGACGGGTCTCTGTCAGGGTTTAGGAGAATGTGTTTTTCGCGAGTAAGGTTGTGGAGTTCGTATATCCCGTGATTCTTCCCTCCGATCCCTCCACTCTGTTTAAACCCGCCAGCGGGCGCGTTAATTGGATTTCCGAAATGCATATTCACCCAGACGATCCCGGCGTCAATCTCATCGGCCGTTCGGAATGCTGTACTAAAATCTTCAGTCCATACGCTTCCAGTTAGTCCGTACTTCACCCCGTTTGCAATCTCGATCATTCGATCGTAATCTGACCACTTGATCACCGACAGGACCGGACCGAAGATCTCTTCCTGAGCGATCGTCATGTCCGGCTCGACCTCGAAAATGGTGGGCTGAATAAAGTATCCTCCTTCGGTCTCTTCGATGGGTTCCCCTCCTGTTAGGAGGTTTGCCCCCTCCTCTTTGGCCGTCTCAATATAGTCCATTACCCTCTCAAAGTGCGGCTTCGATACGAGTGCGCCCATGGAAGCATTTTCGTCAAACGGATCTCCGGTTTCCATCTCACTGAATCCTTGTACTACCCGATCAACCAGATCCTCATAGATCTCACTGTGAGCTAGCAGGCGCGATCCACTTTGACAAGACTGCCCTTGCCAGGTCAAACTCATCCCACCAACAGCTCCTTTCGCTGCTTTTTCGACAGCTACGTCTGGAAACACGATGAAGGGATTCTTTCCGCCGAGTTCCATCGAAACCGAAGTGATGTTTTTCGCTGCCGACGCCATCACTTTCTTGCCAGATGGGACACCCCCTGTGTGACTTACGATTCCAACACCTGGATGCTCGACAAGTTTCTTCCCAACCTCGCTACCCCCAGTGATTACGTTAATGAGCCCCTCCGGAAAGATGTCTGATTCAACAATGAGACGACCAGTGTATAGGGCCGAAAGTGGGGTGTACTCCGATGGTTTCAGGATGATTCCGTTTCCGGCTGCAATAGCCGCCGCAATGCCATCACAGGTGAACATGGCTGGATGATTAAATGGTAGCGTCCGAGCGACGACCCCATAGGGTTCTCGCTTGGTAAAGCTGATCTGTGGTCCGTCGACCGGATTCGTATCGCCCTTTATTTCGGTAATAAGGCCGCCAAAATATTCAAATTTGTGCGCGCCACGCTTGATATCCGAACGAAGCTTCGAAACGGTACTCCCGTTATTGGCTACCTCTAGACTCAGAATGTCATCGGTCCTATCACGGAGTAGGTCGGCGAATTGTTCCATCTTTTGACGCCGATCAGCCATTGAGATCTCCTGCCAACGGTCACATGCTCGTTCCGCCGCTCGAACGGCATCATCGACATGTTCCTCGGTGGCGATGGGGACCTCGGCGAGGATTTCGCCTGTTGCGGGATTTTCGGTCGTGAAGTGATCTGAAGCATCAACGAGATCCCCGTTAATGAGCATGCAATCTTCGATGTCGACGGTAACCTCTAACCCTGATGTTGATATAATCGTCCGGTTTGGCATTGAGTTTCTAATGATTCTCCACCCCCTCATACTTTTCGTTCCCTAAGACACGCCACGTTTCGATGCCGTAAATTTCATCGAGCGAACTGCGTTCCCCCGTGGAATCTGCGAGAAACGCCCCTGTTGAGAATCCCTGTATTTCTGATTGAAAAGGCCGTAGTTTAAGTGGTGATTCATCGTGATGGTCTCCACCAAAAGCAATGGCTCCTGGAAAGCAGAATTGCGTCGAACACGTCAGGTCAGAACTGACGTTCCCTCCAAGGACGTCGAGCCCTATCAAGAATTCAAATTGGCTACCCTGATACCGGGATGGAAGCGTCTTATATCTGCTTCAGCCCACCGATCCGGACATTGGCCCCTTGTTCGGCAAAAGTTTTTTATTGCCCTGAGTGGGAGAATCACGCATGGCAGCCTCTGAACAAGACAAACTTCGACAACAGGCGAGCAGCGGTGCTCTCCGTGAAAAGGCGAACGAGGGCACCCTTCCACACAACATCTTTAGCTCGGAAGCGTTTTTCGAACTGGAAAAGGAGAAAATCTTCCAAAAGGCGTGGATTCTTCTCGGTCACGAATCCGAAATTCCGGATCCTGGTGACTACATCGTGCGGTACATCTGTGACGACAACCTCATCGTCACCCGTGACGAGTCAGGCGAAATCCGGGTATTTTTCAATGAATGTAAGCATCAAGGAATGAAGGTGTGTCGAACCGAGATGGGGAATACGTCCCACTTCCGCTGCCCCTATCACGGGTGGACGTTTGCTAACTCTGGTGACCTTACGGGAGTTCCATTTAAACATGAAACATACGACGACGAGTCCATCTCTGATATCTCACTTGATGAACCCAGGTACGATACATACAACGGTCTTATTTTCGCAAACCTAGATGAAGACGCAGAGTCCTTGGAAGAGTACCTCGGCGACTTCACATTTTACCTTGACTTCTTCGTCGGGCGGAGTCCGGAAGGAATGGAAGTCAACGGACCCCAAAGACGGATCATTGATGCCAATTGGAAACTTGGATCGATGAACACGATGAGTGACCATTATCATTCGGTGACCACCCATCGGAGTGTAAGCGATATCGACCTTATGGAGCATGACGAAGAGGACGCTGGTATTGCCGCCCCGCGGTATCACGTTCAGTGTGATGCGGGCGGACTAATGATGCGAGAAAATAATTTCTTCAAGAACCACGAGATGCGGGATTCGATCAAACAAGCATTCTCCGAGAAGCAGTGGGACCTTGTCTCAGGGGATAAACCGATGGGTGGGAACGGGTCGATGTTGCCAAATGTGAATATGCTCGCAGCCCGTGTACAGGTCAACGAGGGAGAAAGTGCCCCAATCACGTACATCCGGACCTACCGTCCGATCGGTCCGGACAAAACCGAGGTGTACACGTGGCACATCGTTGAGAAGGACGCCCCCGAGGAACTCAAAGAAAAATCTCGCCAGGGATACGAGATGGCGTTCGGTATCTCAGGGATGATCGAACAAGATGACCTCGGGAATTGGTCAAGCGTTACCGAAACTGGAAAAGGGGGTGCGACTGGCAACCACGATGTCCGAATAGACATGCATCTCAACCAAGAGGAAGCGTCAGACTGGGATAACCCCGGGAAGGCGTACAAGGCACCTTTCAGTGAAGTCAATATGCGCTACTTCTATAACTGGCTCTTTGACTACCTGGAGGCCTAAGAGTATGCAAACCGAACCTATATCAAAACCTGTTGATGACGTCGAATTATTCCACCGGGTGAGGTCTTTCCTGACTCGAGAGGCGGAACTAATCGACGCCCGCAAGTTCGATGACTGGAAGGAACTGATGACGGAAGATCTGGAATACAAAATTCCGGTCCGGGCTACACGAGGCGAAAACACCCACGAGGACGACTTCCTCGATATGCATCACGTTGAGGATACGAAATACCGCCTCGAGAAGCGTATCAACCGGCTCAATACGGAGTATTCGTGGTCGGAGCAGCCACCGTCACGGACGCGCCATCTTATCTCGAATGTACAGGTAGGCAATCGAGAAGCAGAGGACGAGTATGCAGTCAAATCGAACTTACTATTGTATGTGAGTGAAGGTGACGATCCAGATCATAAACTCCTCTCTGGGCGGCGACATGATGTTATCCGCGAGGTCAATGGATCACTGAAACTCGCCCGTCGCATCATTCATCTAGACAACACGACGCTGCCGCTCGACCGGATCTCGGTCTTCATTTGACCGCGGATGCTGCCAGTATCGACGGATACTGGCGCTTAGCATTGTCATATAGGACGGAATCTCAGGGAGTCTATAAATCCACTCAAATAGTAGTGAGAGAGCTGTACCCCGAAGGAGGAACGAATCGGATGGCCGGAATGATATCGATGGCTGCCCCTGACTCCAAAGGCACTGGCCGAGCACCGGGAGGTGAAAATGCCGCTGAAGAACCCGGTTAGGTACACGTACCGTTGGACGGCCGAACGATTGGCTGACCACTCTCTGATCGACAGAGAACGAGGCGAACGAATCGCTGATCTCGCTTGGCCACGGTCGATGACGATGTTCGCTCGATATACCCAGTTAGCTGCTGATCTCGGGATGGTTGGTCTCACTATAGGACCAACTGCGGTCGCAGGTATCGCGTTCGCTAATATCTACTGGCAACTGTCAACCGGATTTTCTCTAGCGGTAGCAGGGGGAACAATTAGTCAGGTTGCTCAACGGTTCGGCTCCGAGCGCTATTCATCTTTAGATCTCGCCGTGAAGCAGAGCGTTTGGGTTTCCCTCCTGCTGGTCACTCCGTTTGTCATCCTCTACACTGGGATCCCTGAACGATTGATCGGCGTACTCGGAGAGAAAGATGCGGTAATTCAGTTCGGATCGGTATACCTGCAGACTGTGACACTTGCCGTTCCGTTTGGTGCGCTGAATCTGGTCGCTGGCCGGACGCTCGCAGGTGCCGATGATACATGGATCGCGATGACGATACGAGCAACGGGGGCCCTCGTAAACATCGTATTTAACGCGATCTTGATCTTCGTCTTTCAACAGGGCGTGTTCGGGGCCGCCCTGGGAACTGTGATCGCTGAAGGACTCGTCTTGACTGCTTTTACTATCGGGTTCCTCCACGGACGTCTGCCAGTTATCGGAGAATTTCCAGTTACACTGTCGCTCACCCCACCCTATTTCGATGCCGTCCTGGCTAGGCAGTTACTCAAAATCACTCTCCCGCTGTTCGGCCAGAGACTCGCCCGTTCGGCGTCTAGTTTCCCGTTGTTCACAATGGTTGCTGTGTTTGGTCCCGTCTTCGTTGCCGCGCTTGAGATTGGTCGACGGATCCGGATGCTGATGTCAGCTAGCGGAGCCGGGTTCGCGATGTCCGCAGGCAGTCTCGTGGGCCAAGCCCTCGGTAAAGGTGACGAACCCGAGGCTGAAAACTGTGGATGGGACTCCGTCAAATTCTCGGCCGTTGTCTACGTGGCTATTGCAACTGTTGTGTTCCTCTTCCCCCGTCAGCTTGCCTCCTTATTCGTATCCAATCCCGACGCCCTTGGTCAGACCTCACTCTTCATCCGAATGGCCGCCATCAGTTTCATCGGAAGCGGCCTTACGAAGACCTTCATGGGGATACTCAAAGGGGCAGCCGATAACAAGTGGTCGATGTACGCCCGATTATTCGGGAAGTACGGAATGTTACTCCCCCTTACGTACCTCGGAACCGTCACCACGTTTGGAGAGTGGTTTGTGTTCCTTGCGTTTATCGCAGAGACCTGGTCGGCCGCGGCTATAACGGGTTACCGTTTTTTCACCGGAACCTGGATCGAGATCAGTCGAGCTTATCGACCTTGACCTCCCCACCGCCAAAGCGGCGAGTTTTAGTGTGGACTCCCGCTCTGGCCTCTGACGGAGCATAAGATCGTGATGTCCGCTATTCTCATCACTTTCTGTTGGATGGGCGCCTGCGAAAAAATATAAAATATATAATATTTATGCTGCGCTAAGAAAGAGGGAAAGTTAAGATCAACGGGGTCATGTGCTATTCTAAGATGGAGCTTTCAAATGAATTCGCGATTGTGAATGTGCAAAAAGTGGAGACGGGGAATGGGGTTCGCCTTGAGATCGAGTCACCGAAACTCGGCCATAAAATTCGTCTTGACCCTCTTGAGCTGGAAAGTCTTTCGTGGCAGGAGCACGAAGCATTCTCCGAATTTCTGGAAACACCATTCGGCCCAGAGGAGTGAAACCTGTAAGGTAGCGTCTCAAAAAATTCAGGGGGTTTGGCCTGGGAGCGCGGACGACCTTCAACAGGGACGAAATAAGCTGACGAGTAGACGGGGGGTCACCCCTCAAAAACAAGTGATTTGACCGTGACTGGGACCGCCACTCCATTCGTTTCATGGATTGGTTCGCCGATGTCAATATAGCCAAACTGGTCGAGGTCAATGCCGTCCACAGAGATAACCGTCATATCGGTCCGTTGAGCGGCCTTCTCCCCGATACTTCGACCGACATCGGATTCAACAGCGATGATAAGCGGGAAGTCCGGAACCGTCTGTTTCCAACTGGCGACAGCTGCGTCGGCCACCCGCTGAAGGAACTCACTTGATGGCGGGCCGTGGAGATGGAATCCGAATGCGAGCCCCTGGTCGAGTTTCTGAACATCGTACGTCTCTAATTTCTCGAGCAACTTGCTCTCGATGTCTTCGTCGTGGTGGTTAATTACATACGGAACCATGGGGATGTTCCGCAACGGGAGGACGGCTTCGTCAGTAATCGTAACGGTATTCCCACTGACTTGGACGGTCTGTTGTGTCGAGCCAATCGCTGTCGCCCGAATCCCTGTCCCCAACTCAGCGATGGCAAGGTCTCGCTTCTCTACTTCTTCAAGGATACTGTCTGCAAGTTCAGGTCCGAGATCGCGGTAATAGGTGGCGTCACGGTTGTGGATGTATTCGGAGACTCCGCCAGCAAACGTGATCACATCGAACGGAACAATTTCGAGGGGCTCAGTAACCAACAGGGACTCAGCTACTGGAGAGAGTGTACCATCTACGGCTTCGAACAGCAGCTTGGCGAATCGATCGGCGAGGCGGTGCTTGGTCTCATTGTCAAGCACTTTGCCTGGCTCGACAACTATACCGGCATCTTCGGCTATTTTCTCTGCTGCCTCTTCGACCTGATCAACGGTTCCATCCTCGTCGAACGTGACTAGATGCGCTCCTACATTGATTGACGCTGTATCCTCGACGAAGCCCTCTTTGATGAGTGCGAGTTTGGTGGTTCCCCCTCCGATATCGATGTGAAGAACGGTTTCTTCCTCATCAACAGAGTAATCGACTGCTCCAGATCCATGAGCAGACATCAATGTCTCCAAGTTCGCACCTGCCGCCGCACAAACGAACTCACCTGACCGTTCTGAGAAGTGGTCGGCAATTCGATCGGCATTCTCCTTGCGAGAAGCCTCTCCCGTCACGATCACGGCCCCAGTGTCGACATCTACTGGGTCAAATCCCGACTTTGTGTATTCCGTATCGATAATTTCCTCAATAGCGTTAACGTCGATTTGATTCTCGTCGTCGAATGGGGTGAGGTGAATTTCGCTCTGGTACACTGTCTCTCGATCGGTGACTTGAAACGAGGAGTAGCCGCCCTTACGAGTAGCTTCAAGCTGGGATATCATCAAGTGTGTCGTCGTCGTCCCAACGTCGATCCCGACGGACGTTAGTTCGATCGTATCCATCTCAGAGGCGTTCTCAGCCGTCTCGTGCCAAGGAACGTGGGTCATCGGTTGTAATATGCATACATGGTTCATTACAAAAATCTTCGCGTTACCTGGGGTGGAGGTGCCGCCTTGGCGAGAAAAGTTTGCTTAGCTAGGTTTTGCTCGTAAGGAGGACGTGAACGGCAAGCGGTGGCCTTGCCGAGAATTGAACGCACACAGCGGCAGCTGGCTTAATCCCTATCGACCCTTCACCAATTGGCGTACGGAGTGAGTCCAAAACGTCCCATCTTGTCCGTCGTATCTCCGATCCATTGGTGGTCGCCGGCGACACCAGCATCATCCTCTGTCCACCGAATCGGTTCCCAGTCTGGGTCGAACACAGGATAGCCACCCGTGTACAACTCGACTCGAATATCGCTGGCGGGGTCTCTGAAATACAGGAACTTGCCCTCGGTCATCGCGTGCTGACCAGGCCCGCCGTCGATTTGGATATCATTTTCGCTGAGTTCGTCTGCTGCTTCGAAGAGATGATGGATGTTCTCGACGCGGTATGCGACGTGGTGAAGCCGCTCAAAGGGCTCCTCTTCGACGAACGTGGTGCCCACCGCGAGGTCGTGGGGTAGTGTTGCGACGGTGAGCCAGTTACGGAAGTACTCATCGTCCGGTGTCGCAAAGTACTCGTTTAGTTGGAATCCCAAGTGTTCTTGAAGCCAGGCCGCAGTTTCCCCGGCGTCTCGGTCAAGAATGTTCACATGATCAATATGCCGCGGCGTAACTCGGGTCGTTGCTTTGTGCGTCCGGTTTCTGAGTCGCGACCGCGTTTCCTTTGGTGTCTCAACCTTCTCGATGTCATAGTAGATCTCGAATTGATGGCCGTGTGGAACGGTAAACCGAACTGCCTCTCCTTGGCCGGCTTCCGTTCCGGACTTCACCCACGTTACGTCGACTCCGTTAGCCTCTAAATGGTCGGCGAACTGTCCGACATCCTCGGGGCTCTCTGTCCGGTATGCGATGTGATTCACACCGCTCTCAGCTGCCTGAGTAAGACTGAGAGAGTGGTGTTCGAAATCTACCTGTCCCCGGAAGTACACGGTATCGTCAGTTCGCTCTACCTCATATAACCCGAGCACATCACGAAAGAACCAGACAGATTCCTCAAGGTCGGGCGTCTCTAGAGCGATGTGTCCTAACTTTGCTAGTTCTGGCATACGTATAGGCGTTGTTGGCAAAGTATAAAGAAGTCCGGAGTCGCTCCCCTCTTAGATATCCTCAGTAAGGCGGAATCTGCACTCGTGGTGTCTTCGACCTCCTCAACTCCGAAATTAGGATGCGATCCTTTGAGGATATTTGTCGTTCTGACATCACCTGCGATAGTCGAAACCGGGGTCTCTTTTAGTCTCGCTCTCTGCCGGCTTCACCGTTCGATTGCTTTCGGAATAGGCCCTTTCTGTCCCCAGTGTATAAGTCCCCAGACCAGAAAATATCGTTCGGCAGATGGCACGAGTGATTAAAGAGAAGTATGTTGATGCCGGAGGTATCGAGACCCACTACTGGGAAGCTGGCGCTGGGCGGCCGATCGTATTAATCCATGGTGGGGGACCGGGAGTTGACTCATGGGGGAACTGGCAATACGTTATTCACCTTCTGCTTAACCAAGGGTACCGCATCTTAGCGCCCGACCTGGTTGGGTTCGCTAAGTCAGAAGCACCAGAACCAGACGTGTTCGAGTATTCCGGTGACCACGTTCGACAACACGTTATCGATTTTATCGAGACTCTGGAACTTGATCTCCCAACTCTCGTCGGGCAATCTTTCGGTGGATCTGTATGTATGGGCATCGCGATTGAGCGCCCAGACTTACTCGATAAACTTGTCCTCCTAGGTCCTTCCGGTCGGTACATACATGAGTCGGACACAGGCAACGGTGGCTCGCGAGAGCTCGATTTGGCACGAATGAAAAATGTCGCTCGATCCATGAGCGCGACGGGGAACATTGACTTTGAAGAGGTCGCTGAGCGCCGCCTCGAGATGTGGGGCCAGACTGGTGTTCCAGAGGCCTTTGAGGCGATCCAGCGGGCAGTAAACAATGGAGAGTTTGCCTACACTGACGCAGCCCTCGGAGAGATCCCTCATGATACTCTTATCTTCCAGGGAATGGATGATGAACTTCTCGACCCGGAGTACTCTTGGCATTATACTAACTGTATTCCGAACGCAACCCTGCATACGATAACGGACGCTGGACACTGGGAAATGATCGATCAGGCAGACGAAGTAGCCCACCTAATTAACAGATTCGTCAGAAAATAACCGAGCGTACTACGGACCATTCTGTCGAGTTTCTCCCGCGGCTTCAGGCGTGGAGTTCTTCCCTGTTTTCGGTGATCAGGAGTTGACTGGCCTCCGTCACGCGACGAAAATTATTAGTGCTGGTATGCCAATGGTTGGCTTGGGTATAAACCATGACATTTTGGACCGAAATGCTAGGTGGCCGTATCGAGTACGTTCAGGGAGACCAATACCGAACGCGGTGTCTCCACACTGGATCGGGCGATGAGCCGCCATTGATTTTGATTCACGGTATCGGGGGTCACGCGGAGACGTATATCAAAAATATGGTTGGCCTCGCAGATCGCCTCGGCGACCGCTCGATTTACGCGGTTGATCTCATTGGCCACGGCTATTCAGACGCTCCCACGGACATTGACTACACGATCTCGGACTACCAAGATCACATCGAGGACCTGATTCACGCACTCGGCTATGAGAGTGCTCACGTGAGCGGGGAGTCGCTCGGCGGATGGATTGCCTGTCGGTTCGGAATCGATCGTCCCGAACTTGTAGAGTCGATCGGCCTCAACACGATGGCCGGACTCGGAGCCTCCGTACAGGACCATGTTTCCGAAGCGATCCGGGAAAAACAGGACGAAGAAACCCAGGACCTGTATGACCGGACGATGAGCATGCTTGAGGAGAGTTTCCCCCGTGACGGTGTTCGACGACGTTGTGATTGGCTCTTCGTGGACGAACCCCCGGAGGAGATCGTTGATGTTCGTCACCAAATTTACCAGCGGGAGGAGGTACAGGAGGTAATGCCCCAGATCTACCACCTCGTCCTCGCTGATGCTACTGAAGATCCGTTTATATCAACCGATGAACTTTCCTCGATCGATGTTCCAACCCTGCTTATCCACTCGACGTATAACCCCGGCGCCAAGACCGATATGATCGAATACGTCGTGGATCTTATTCCGAACAATGAGTACGAACTCTTCGAGAACTCGGCCCACTGGCCCCAGTACGAGGAAGCAGAAAAGTTCAACCGAGTCACTGCAGCGTTCATAAACAACCTGTAGGCATTCCTAACCTGCCTGTTCAATATCGAATTGGATCAACCACAATTTTGCAATTACGTATTTGCCAATGGTGCATCTAGCGCTCTTCGTCTGATGACCCTTGGGCCGTTGAAAAGCTCCACTGTCTCGTGAACAATGCCTGGAGACTAGCGGCGTACCCGCGTTAACGTTCTTCTGGAACCATCAGCATTCTATCTGCGATTACTCCGACCGGATCGATGTCACGACTGGATAGTCGGATTCGAGGATGACTGACTGAGCAGTGCTCCCGAAGACGGCCTTCCCGACGGGGCTCCGCTTTCGCCCTCCTACACAGATGTACCGAGGCTCGATTTTTCGTGCCTCTGCGATGATTTCGTCTGCTGGACTGCCTACTCGTCCCCTGATCGTGATTCGTGATTGATCTTCACCAGATAGTGTTCGTGAGACGCATTCCTGCGCGAGGCCTGCGGCGTCGGACACCGCATCCTCCAGGTTGTACGGTTCCTCCCGTTGTTGGGACTCTACGTACGGAAGACCAGCTGTATCGTCTCCAACTGGTACGTGAATGGGTGACTTGATCTCAGTGCGTCCTCGGAGTTCTTTGAACTGTTCTTGCTCCATGACATGGAGCACAACGAGGTCCTCGTCGAATGCTGTCGCGAGGTCATTTCCGTGTTTGACGACTTCGTCCTGTTCGTATTTTCCACCGACTGTGGCTAGAATCGTCATATCACTGGGTAGAACTGGCCACTACTTAAGTACACATGCCGTCGCTCATCGATCACCTGTTACATTGCACGGGGACCTGTGTCGTCGAGCGCTTCTGAGGTCTGTTGACCGAACCGACCTGGGGATGCCGGCCGACACCTGCCGGGAACGGCGCCGCGGGTCCCGGAACTCCCGTTGATGGTAGTCTGGCCGCTGGTTCGATGAACGCGTATCTTGGGCGCCTATCGGCCCCTCTTACAGTAAAATTAGCTTTTGGGGATTAGTATCCGGTGCTTGAGTTCTTGGAAATCTCACGCTTCAATGGAGGCTTGTGAGAGAAATTGTACATGATTTCCAGGAGTTCTAAATGAGAGTTGTTGGCTACCGGTCTGCTTCGACAACGGTCAGTTTGACCTGCTTGACGCCTTTCAGTGGTCGAATCTGGGACAGTAACTTCTCGATTTGCTCTCCCGCCCCATCGACAGCGATGGACTCGAGACACAGGTGGTCGCTGAGGTGGACGTGATGTGATGCGATGATCGTCTCCGAGAAGTCATGCTGGAGTTCGGTCATCAAGTTAGTCACCACACGATGGTCATGTTCGTAGAGGACAACCACAGTCCCCCTGAGCGTACCGGAGAGGCCAGTTTGCTGGTTAAATTCGGTAACAAACGCGCGAAGAGCGTCCCTGGTCGCCTCGGATCGGCTGTTGTATTCGCCAGCATCTACCACCCCGTCCAGTTGAGCGAGGAGACTCGGCGGGAGGGTGATGCTCATTCGGTCAACGTCTTCGGTCATGAGTCGGTATTTTCCCAGCCAGCCGTTAATCGATGGCGATCCTCGATGTGAATCATTGTCCCCTCACCAGTATTATCGGTACGAACAAAAGTATTATTACTACCCTGCGCATCGATAGTGATACGAATGCACATACCGGACGGATTTCTCGACCTGTGGGTAGCAGGGGCGTTCTGGCTCGCCTCCGGAGTGATGATCGGGATCGCAGTCAGGCGCGCCAAGGGAGAACTCGGGAACGAGCGAACGCCGCTCCTCGGCGTGGTCGCGGCAGGGATCTTCGCCGCGCAGATGCTGAACTGGCCGATTCCGGGCGGGACCAGCGCCCACTTCGTCGGCGGCGCGTTTGCCGGGATCCTCCTCGGGCCATACCTTGGCGTGCTCGCGATGACGGCCGTCGTCACGATCCAGGCGCTCGTGTTCGGCGATGGGGGGATCGTCGCGCTCGGTGGGAACCTGTTCGCGATGGCAGTCGTCGACGTGCTCGTCGGCTACGGGCTGTTCCGCGCGAGCAGGCGCTTCCACGAGACCGGTGCCGCCTTCGTGGCCGGGTGGGGCGCGATCACCGTCTCGGCGCTGGTGGTCGGCCTCGGCGTCGGCCTCTCGTCGGCGTTCGCCTACGAGGTCGGCGTGACGGTTCCGATCATGGTCGTCGGCCACGCCCTGCTCGGCCTCGTCGAGGGGGCGATCACGGCCGCCGTCTACGGGTACGTCGCGAACGCCCGACCGGATCTGGTGCTGGGTCGCTTCTCGGACGACGCGCTCGCGCCGGAGGTGGGCCTGTGAACGCCGTCTCGACGGCCCCCTGGGTGCGGCGGGCGCTCCTCTTCGTCCTCGCGCTCGTGATCCTCGCGCCCGCGTTCGGGTGGGCGTCGGGGGCCGTCGGCTACGCCGAACCGCTGGAGAACGCCGCCGAAGCGACGGGTGCCGCCGACGCCGCCAGCGCGATCAACCCCGGTCTCCTCCCGGACTACTCGGTGCCAGGGCTCGCACCGCCGCTCGGAACGCTCGTCTCGGCCGTGGTCGGGACGGCCCTCACTCTAGCGGTCGCCCTCGGACTCGGTCGGCTCCTAGAGCGGTGACCGGCGTTGTCGCCCGCTCCGTTGAGTCGATCACGGGCGCGCTTCGCGCCGTCTTCGCGGCCGAACAGGTTGCCGCTGGAGACGGGTTCCTGCAGCAACGAGACCCTCGTGTGACTCTCCTCTCAGTTAGCGGGTTCGCCATGGCCGTGATGCTCACGCGATCCCTCTCGGTTACGGTTATGCTTGGGCTCATGACGGCTGTGCTTGCGTGGCTCTCAGCCGTCCCGTTGCGTAGACTGGCTACCCGCTGTGCGGTCGCCCCCTTCATTTCTGCTCTGATTGTCTTGCCGCAAGTTGTGTTGCTCCCTGGTGACCCACTCGTCCGGGTGTTTGGACTGACCGTCACTGATGCCGGCGTCGCGTACGTCGTCCTGTTCACGATGCGCGTCGGCGTTGGTGTGGCACTCCTATCGCTGATCGTGATGACGACCAAGTTCTCGTCGATCGTAGCCGCGATGCGGGAATTGCGAATTCCGGTCGCCCTCGTATGGGTCATCGCGGTTACCTACCGGTACCTGTTCCTGTTCTTCGACGAACTGTGGCGGCTGATCCTCGCGCGGAACAGTCGAACGACCGGTCGATTGGGTGCCCGTGGTGGATGGCATGACGCAAAGCAACTCGCGGGTATCTTCCTCCTGAGAACGCTTGACCGTGGCGAGCGCGTCGGGCAGGGGATGCGGGCCCGCGGTGGCGACCGGCCGCCGTCCCCCTATCCGAGGTCGCGAACAATAGATACGTACGACTATACGCTAGCAGCGCTGGCGGTCATCGTAGTGGTTGGATCGGTGGTGATTCGATGGGGCCTGTGATCGAAGCTCAAGGCCTCTCATACGAATATCCAGATGGAACGACTGCAATACGAAACGTGGACGCGACCGTCGAACGAGGAGAACGAGTTGCGGTCGTCGGTGCGAACGGCTCGGGGAAGAGCACACTCCAACTCGCCCTCGGGGGGCTCATCGACCCGTCGACGGGATCGGTACGCTACTTCGGGGAGACGACCGACGCCGAAGCGGTCAGAGAGCGGCTCGGCGTGCTGCTCCAGGACCCCGACGATTACCTATTCAATGCGACCGTCCGCGAGGACATCGAGTACGGACCGGCACAGCTCGGTGTACCACGCGACGTGGCCGAGCGCCGCGTCGACCGGCTCGCGGACCAACTCGGATTGCTCGACCTGCTTGACCAGCCGCCGTTCCGTCTCTCAGGGGGGGAAAAACAGCGGGCTGCCGTGGCGAGTGTCTTTGCGTTCGATCCTAACGTGCTGCTGCTGGACGAACCATTTGGAGCCGTCGATCCTCAGTATCGGGAACGTATCCTTGATCTAGTAACTGATCACGAGGGGACGCTTCTACTGTTCACACCGTCGCTTGATATGGTGCCTGAAGTCGCTGAGCGGGTGATCCTTGTCGGACAGAACGGCTCGATAGTCGCAGACAGATCCGTTCGGGAGGTCCTGACGGACAGTTCCTTGTTAGCGGAGAACGGGCTTCGGCCGCCAGCCCCGGTAGAGATGTTCGAGGGGGTTCTCGATAGAGATGAACTTCCGTTAACCGTCTCTGAAGCACGACGCTATCTCCTGAAGAAGAAGCAGTAGATGACTTACTATAGTAGACGTTAGAACTAACTACGTGGAAAGTAGCATAGAAACATGGCTCGACTAGAGCATGTGACGGTCGAGCAGTTACACGACGCGCTTGACGACGTTGACGGAAAGCGACCGATTCAGCGGATTCTCGCTGCAATTTCCTACAAGGACGGCGTCACCCAAGAGACGTTGGCCGAACGCCACGGTGTCTCACAGAAAACGATCTATAGCTGGCTCCAGCGATTCACGACAGAATCGCTCGACGAAACCACGATCGCACAAGCAGCCACCGACGACGACCGCCCAGGCAGACCACGCCGGTTCACCGATGCAGAACAAAATCAGTTAGAAGAACATCTTCACGAACCACCGGCTGAGGTAGCTAGTGTCTCGGTTGATGTGTCGGAGTATGAGCTTGATCGGCTATTAGGCCAAGTAAGAACGTAGTCCCCCCCGGAGGAGGGAGTGGTAGAAAGAGGGCAGTATCTCATGTAGTGTCTGTGCTCCGGATACACCTCGTTCTCGAGTGCTGTGTAGATGGGTGTGGGACGGTGTTTGTCGGTTTTCCCGAATTCGTGAGTGAGCTCGCGGTGTTCTGTCTTACTCTCGACCGCTAGATACAGATGATATACCTCCCTAGAGGGCGTGAGTATAGGTGGCCGAAGGATGGGGGAGCCCCCCACCCCTCTCATGGACTCCGTCGACGGGCGGGGGAACGGACTGCTCAGGGTTCGCATCAAAGCCTCACCCAAAATAGACAATCGATATCTCTGACAAAGGGTTGCATGGTCAGTGTGCAACGGTTACTCGGGCTCAACGACAACGTCACACCTTGGACACTCGGCCCAGATGCCTGTCGACCCGTCGCTTCTCTGGTATTCGACGAGCAAGAACGTCGTAGAAATGACCTTACCGCACGTAGGACACCGCCCGAGTATCGTCTCATTGGTTTTCATGACGAGGGGGAAGGGAGCGTGTGACAGGTCCCTTCCGTCTCGGTATTCTACCATTTCTACCTTAAATTAAAGGCCAACATATGAAACCACAGTGTGTATCTCATTGACACTTCTTGTCTGCTCATGAATATTCGCGGAGCGCTTTCCCGTCTCCTTTCAGGTGACACCACAGCGGTGATCAGAAAGTGTCGTCAGTGTGGCACCACTGTCGACCCAGAGACAGAGGTCTGCCCCGAGTGCGGGTCTTCCAGGTTTCGTCAGTTCGAGATTGGGTAATCGTCACAAGCAGACTAATGACCGACCCGGAACGCAACTTTCCGATCCTGATTGAAGCGGGAAGGGACCATGAAATTGGGAGACACGTTCGAATTGGGGGGACAGGAGGTCGACGAACGTGCTTCAATAGATCAATAGAGATACCAAGACTTCATACCATTGGCATATTGATATTTTTGCCGTCAATATCGGATGTGACCGAGATTGAAAAGGATGGCAAACGAAGACCGAATTACTCGGAAGGAAGACAAACTCTAATTCGTCCTTCGCAATCGGCGAAGACTGTCGTTCCTGCATAGTCGAAGCTGACTTGGACTCGTTGCGAGTCACTTGTGTCTTCGAGCATACTAGTCAAGGCGTCAGTGTCTATGCTGTCCTCCAGAGGCGGGAGTTCCAACTCGGGCCGTCCTTGAATGTCGGAGGTCAATTCAACGATATGGACGCAAAGTTCCTCGGTATCAGCCTCCGAGGGGAGTTGAACGAAGTGGGGCGTGGCTTGAGTTTGTGGGTCGCCCATACTATACCCAAAATATGCAGACTGTTATTTAATAGTGACTTTAGACGGAGGAGCTCTTGCGTTGAGGGGAATACCCCAATTATTTATCAAATTGGTCGACTGCGGCCACCCCGAGTCGAGCGTAAGCTCGGACACCCACTGAGGGAATGATTCAACGATGATCCACTAAATGCAATCGGTCATCTCATTTTCCACCCCTCAGGTGTAACCCCGCCCACTCTGCTAAACACAGACCACATATTGATCAACCACAAGAATTGTACAAATCCTCTTGTTATGGAACTCGTTCTGTTATCTCGGCGCCTTCTAGGGCCACGTACATTTCCCATACAACTGGTCGCTATAGGGCAGTCTTCACCTTTAACGGGTTATTAGTTATGCGTCTGTATGCCGTGCGTCAGACATGGCCGTAGAACAAGAGTCCTACTTCGTGTGTCCAGGATGCGGATCCGAGAGACGGTCGGATACTGTTCCCTATGACGACTTGGGATACCCCGTATGTCCGACATGTGGAACCGGGACTCAAGGAACACCCCCCGCCTAAGCCCGCTCATCCACTGAAACCAATCTCAGTTTGAAGTAGATGACTACCTTACGATTGTTCAGCCACCAGGGGGGTCGGGGTAATAGGGTTTCAGCAGAGCCAGCATTCAATGAGTTTATGACCTTCCAACGACTAATCAATTTGTGAAAACATCCGGTGGAAATAATCTATCTTCGGGCGCAGTGACGCTACTAGGATGGAGCAACTAGCAAAATGGGAACCAACCACGACCCGAAGACTGTGCTTCTCACGGGGGTCTCGGTGGGGCAGGCAATCGAGGATCACTGTCAGGAGTTGTTATTTTCCAGAGATGACGCGCGTCCCAACGTACTCTGCGTGAGCCTCATCAATGGGCCTGAGCAATATCTCGCAGGGTGGGACCCCGCCCAATTCGATCAGGTTCATGACTTAGTGATGTTGGCCCCCGACGCAAGCGTCCGTTCAGCTGCAGGCGCCGACGCAGACTCAGACGCCCCTTCCACCAACTACGAGCACGTTGTCCTTGACGCGCCAGGGAACATCCCTCTCCTTGGGAGCAGAATCACCGACATCCTCTATCGCTGGGAGAAGAATTCGAATCCGATTCAGGTGTGTTTCGATTCACTCACCGTACTCACTCAATTCACCAGCAAGGACGCTGTATCTCGGTTCGTGCACGTCCTCCGTGGGCACCTGCTCAAAGTCAATGCCCACTCCCATTTCCACATCGATCCCCACGCCCATGACGACCAGGAATTTACTCAGTTCCTATCGCAATTTGACGACGTTGTCGATGCACAGGGTGACAGCACTCGTCTCTCCGGGAGCGATAGATAAAGAATGAAGACATATGGTCACTCATATTATCACGACACCGCTTTATAGAATGCGTGCCTCAGTATACCATGGTCAGTCGAGGAGAGGTACTGGTCTATCGTGTATGCACACCGGTCGTTGATGCGGAATACGACTTCGAGAATAATAGTTCCGCTACAGAGGCTATTGTATCCGCTCTGGCGGACGCTGTCGGTGTTGAACCGACTGACCTCCCACCGCTGACCAATTACGTTGACCCGAACGCCCTTAACGCGCTGATTGAACCTTCTGATGGCGTCACGAACGGTGACACGCTCCTCAGTTTTCGCGTAGACACGTGGAATGTGTTCGTCCGCTCTGACGGTCGTATCCGCGTCTGTGATGCGACTCAACCCATCGAACCAGAACCAGTCTTTGAGTCCACCATCGCCTAACACGGCTTCTCTATGTGGCCAGTGCTTCTGATTCATTCGCATACCTACCCAACGGCTGTTTCAGCAACCAGAAAGCGAACTAATCGGATAAATTCGAGCTACACTACTTCACTTCAGAAGCCAGTTTCTGTGAGAGTTGTTCACCGACGTACTGGTTCTCCCACCACCGTCGATCCCGAAGCTCTTCTCGTCCCTTCTTAGAAATCTCGTAGTAGTTCGTGCGTCGATCGTGCTGGCCTTTCGTTACCAGCCCTTCCTCAACCAATGCGTCTAGATTCGGGTAGAGGCGGCCGTGGTTTACCTCCCCGACGTCGGCGCTGATCTTCTGCTTGATGTCTTGTCCTGATGGATGGTCGCTGTCCCCGATAACGTACAAGAGGTCTCGCTGGAAGCCTGTGAGCTCAAACATGGTGAATCGACTTGTACGTCTCATTACATGCCTATTGTTAGCAACCAACAAATACGATAAAGCCAGCACTACTGATTGGATTAGTTACGTGTCAGGTACGTACCGCCCCACTGCGGCTCTATAGTAACCGTTAGAACTTTTTGCCCATAGATTGTTGCAAGAGATAGTGAATCATCTCGACGAGATTTCCGTCGAGGATCTGCAAGACGCCCTCGACAACGTGGACGGAAAGAAGCCAACGCAACGGCTCTTAGCGGCCATCGCGTACAAGAACGGGGTGACGCAGACCGAGTTAGCTGAGTGGTACGACGTACAGCGGCGGACGATCTACAGCTGGCTCAAGCGACTCGACACAGACGAGTCGCTTGAACAAGCCGTTACTGACGATAAACGAACTGGGAGAAAGCGAAAGCTTTCAGAAACACAGCAAGAAGATTTTGAAGCGACTGTTCACGAACCACCTGAAAAAGTCGGCATCGACGCGCCGGCGTGGACGCCGGCGCTCGTCCAGCAGTTCCTTGACGAATCGTACGACGTGGAGTACTCAATCCCGAGTTGCCGGCGGTTGTTGCAAGAAGCGGGATTGAGCTATCAGAAACCACGCCGGAAAGCCGCCGAAGCTGACGAAACCGAGCAAGAGGAGTTCTACGATGAACTCAAAAAAAGCGGCGGGAGATGGACGCCACCGTAGTCTGTATCGACCAAACCAAGAAATCCGTGCAAGTGGAGTCGCGTGCAGCGTGGTTTCCGCGCGGCACGCGACCCTCCGTCGAACTCTCTGGCCAGCGCGACTGGACGTGTCTGCTGGGCGCGATCACCGAGGACGGTGATCGCTTCTTTTCTCGGTTCACTGAGTACGTCTCCGCTGAGCACGCGAAACATTTCATTTTAGCGTTATGCAAAGAATTCGAAGATAACTTGATCGTCGTCCTCGATGGAGCCCCATTTTTCTAGGCGTCGGCCGTCACGGAACTGGCGGCCGTGACGACCTCACCTTCGTCACGCTTCCATCGTACTCGCCGGAGGTAAACCCGGTCGAAGAGTGTTGGAGACAGCTTCAAGCGACTCTTAGCAACCGGTTCTTTGACTCACTTGAGGAGTTAACAACAGCGATTGATACTGCTCTCGAGCAACTTTCGGTCCCAAAGGTGAGTATCTACTTCTAACGACTACTATAGGTTATCGGGGGTCGCTAACCTCTGCTAAGACAACTCCCCGTTCGTTTATGATATCTCCACCGTGCTCCAAGAAACTCTCAAGGGCCAACGAAGCTACTGGGGGTGTGATATGTATTCGAATATATAGAATCTGCGGCCGGTGTTACAAGAATAGGGCTGTAAAGTGGTGGGGAATTATTTCATTCCTCGCTAGCTACTGGTTCGAATAACACGAAGCCACGACCGTTTGAGTGGGTAACTACGGTTGGGGTGTCAATAGTCGGGAAACCATGTTTGTACAAGGTTCAGCTCGCCATGTCGTATCATCTTACTCTTTGGCCGAATCAAAGCGGTGGTCCGGGTCTCAATACACCGTTGAAAAGGGAGTGGGTTTGGCTCCCGACGACCTCATTCGAAATATGCGAATGTTCTTGCAGGACGGCAGCTTTAACTTACCCGCAGACCCCCATTTGGGCAAATGGTCGCGAAACAACTGACAACGGTTCACCACGCCTTTGATATACTCGACTGGCTCATCAAGCACGAAGAAGCGACTCCATCGGATCTGGCTGATTCCCTAGAAATGCCAATCAGCACTCTCCACGGATATCTAACCACTCTCAACGACCGCGGCTTGGTGGAAAAAACAACCGATGGATATCGTGTCACCTCACAACTTTTAGAAATGGGGGCGCGCGCTCGAGAGAATATGGACCTTTTTCAGGTAGCCAAGCCGATCGTTGACGATCTCGCCGATGAAACTGGCGAAACCGTTGGTCTTGTTCGTGCCGAAGGGTACTATCGGGTGATTTTGTATCACGTTCAAGCAAATGATCAGTTGGACTTCGATCCACCGCTGGGGAACAAACGGCTATTGCACCTCGCAACCTCGGGGCTCGTCATTCTCGCCGGTCAATCCGAAGATCAGTTTGAGAGTACCTTACAGGAGATATCCAAAACCAACCCACCGGAATTCGACATAGAGAACGTCAGGAAGCGTGTGTCCGACATTCGCGATGAAAAACTCCCAGTGTTCGATCGGTACTGGGAACAGGGTGTTTGGGTGGCGGCTACGCCTATTCGTACCGACGAACGAGTTCATGGCTCGGTGGTACTCCTCGCCCCAAAAAATCGTGTTTCTCAGTCAGAACAACAGGAAGAGATGAAGACAAAGTTACTTGATGCGTGCAATCTGATCGAGATCAATCTTTCAAAAATACCACCCTCTGTCTAGTCGGTGACGTCAGTTAGTTTCGAGACGACTTTTCGCACAATGCGCCATCAACAAGATTCTTGAATTCATCCACAGTAATGTAGCCGCGTGCGATGAGTTGATCGCTCAGGCGACTCGAGACTTTGTTCCAGTTTTCCTCGTTGTCCTCGTATCCCCACTCTTCGAGAAGATTTCGGGTGTAGGAGCCCATCTCAATAGCATCAGGAATCATGTTCTGTTCCTTCGTCAGTTGGTTGGACCCGATCACGTTCTGGAATGGCCTGTCCAGGAGTTCGCCGGAGATTGCCATCGCCGCTTCCGACGGGTCGTCGTCCGTCTCTTTATGCCCCAATCCTTCCTCCTTGTTGATTTGCCATCCAATTATTGGCCTGTAGGGGGTAAGATCGAAATTCATCACCCGCTGGACATAATTGGCAGTTTCGTTCAGCATCCCGAGGTCGATTCCATGGTCCCAACCGTATGCCTCGAAAGTACAGGCAATCTCCTCAAGGGCGGCCGTCCCTGCACGATCACCAACACCCGCAACGGTACAGTCGATGTAGTCTGCACCACCTTCGGCGGCAGCAATAGAACTGGCGGTTGAAAGGCCTAGGTCATTGTGATGCTGCATATACAGGTCGAAGTCGTCATCGATTTCCTTAATCTTGCTACAGAGGTAGCGAGAGACCATAGGATGGCTATTCCCTTTTGAATCAAACATGTAGACCCCGTCAGCGCCAGCCTCGAGCACTGCTTCGCTGAGCTCGACAGTTGCTTCAACTTTGGACTCTGGCGACGGGATTGAGACGACAAGTTTCGGAGGGTTGTCCCGGGAACTGACTACCTCATTGGCATAATTGACGAATCGATGAATATCTTCTTTCAGCCCCTCTTTCTGATGTTCCTGTTCCTCGCCAAATACCGGATGGTCCTCCCATGCCAGGCCTAGGAGAAAGCTATCGAATGGGAGGTTGAGGTACGTCTCGGTCGCGTCTTTCCAATTACCGTTTTCCTCGAGGGGATATTTATACATTATAGCCTTATAGAAGAGATTCGCCTCGACCCCCTCTGCACGAACTGTTTCGACGTAATCTTCAAGGACGTCAACTGGCTGTCCGACAGGATTCTGAATTTCATCGACGCCCATGGCATCAAGCCGTTTCGTCAACTCGATCCACTCGTTCCACCCGAAATGGCGGCCAACCATATCTTCTCCCTCCGTAAGGGTCGCATCGATAATTTTGATTTCACGGTCGTTTCTCGGGATATCCTCGCTCAAATGTTCCCAGTACGCTCTCGGCGAATGCCAACGGCCAGGCTGATGCCAGGGTCTCTCGTTACCCATACAGGCAGCACCGATCACAAGGATAAATATGTTGTGTTAATATTAATAAGTAAAATTTATATGGGTTGGAGGAAATGGCAAAATGATGTCACCGCCTCTCACACGCAGGCGAGCTTTGGGTAGCATAGCATCAACGACATTACTCGCAGGTTGCGTTTCTGGGATCCCTGGCACCGGAGACAACTATCCCTCAAAGCCGATCACCTGGGAAGTTCCCGCCTCCCCCGGTGGCGGCGCAGACACGTACGCCCGGGCTATCGCCCCGGGGCTAAGCGAATCCTTGGATGTCGAAGTCAGACCGAACAACACTCCTCCAATCTCGCAGATGCTGGAAAGGAATTGGTCGAAAGACGAAGGGTACACGATCTCCAGTTATGCGACAGCTATTGGCGCCGCTCAGCTGGTCGAAAACGGTAAGGACTCAAAGTGGAACGCTGCAAACTGGGCGCTCATTGGTTCGCCTATCGAAGCCCCATTCGCGATCTATTTCAGCACTGAGTCTGACGTCGACTCATGGGAGGATGCAGTTCGACAATCTCAGGAACAAAATCGTGTTTTCAATTTTGCGTCAGTTCTCCCTGACCCAATTATCTATTACTATCTCGATTCGCTAACTGATTTGAAAGTGAAACAGGTCACAGGATTCGATGGCACCTCGGACATGATCTCTCAGATGGAACGAGGCCAAATCCATCTCTCACACTTCCCGATCTCGAGTGCGATACCGTTCGTGCAGGAAGATATCGTGAAACCAATTCTCGCCAGAAAGCCGATCCCCGAGGTGGCTGTCTCGGCTTACAAGGAAATGGGATACGAAGGGGTTGCCCCCAGACCTGAATCTGTAGGCCTCTCCGAACTCAGGAATTTGCTCGTCCAGTATCGAGCCATTATTACGTCACCTGATATTGCGACCGATCGACGTGATGCGCTTCGAGATGGGTTCTGGGAGGCGATAACTTCCGATGACATTCAGAAATCACTACGTGACAAAGGGCGGCCGGTAGCACCAATCAAAGGATCTGAATTGAACACGAAATTAATTGAACTGGCAGATTCGTTAATTTCTGTTGCTGAGGACGTAGGCTACACGGATCGAACTAGTTAACTGTCATGGGGTTAGTAGAATTATCGCAACTGTTTCACCTGCAATCAGTCCCTTTTCTGCTGGAACAGGAATATCAGCCAGTTTTTGAAGCCATATTACGGTCGATCCAGGAGGGGTTACTAAGTCCCAAGAGTATTCTAATTATAATTGCCGGGACGCTTTTCGGACTATTCTTTGGGGCCCTTCCTGGTTTTGGGGGCCTGATTGCGATGGTTCTTGTGCTTCCACTGACGTTCGTATTATCTCCCGTCGAAGGATTCCTTCTGATTGCATCGACCCTCGGTGGTGGTAATTTCGGCGGCTCACTTCCTGCAATCACATTAAATATTCCCGGCGGACCCGCGAATATCGCGACAACCTGGGATGGGCACAAGTTAGCCGAGCAAGGTGAGGCAAATCGAGCTATTGGTATCTCTGCAGTCGCATCTGCTACTGGTGCAATTCTTGGCCTGCTTCTTCTGATCATTCTTCTTCCTGTGCTGCGGAAAATTGTGCTTCTCTTCGGTCCTCCAGAAATTTTCACTATCGCCCTTGTCGGCTTATTCATCATCGGATTCAGCGGCCGCCGCCGACCAGTTAAGGGGACAATCGCTTTACTGGTGGGCCTCACGCTCGGAATGGTTGGTGTTCACGGTATTACAGGTGTGGATCGATTCACCTTCGATCTCCCCATTCTGGTTTCCGGTATCTCGATCGTCCCCGTTGCAGTCGGGTTATACGCAATTGGGGAGGGGGCTAAACTTGTCTTACATAAAGAAACAGTCGTCGGATCGAATACATCAATCAGGTCAAAATCGAATGCGATTACCGGGGCAGTTGACGTTTTTAAAAACTGGAAACTTGTGATTCTGAGTGCAACGATCGGTTGGATCGTTGGACTGGTTCCTGGAGTTGGAGGGACACTCTCGAACCTGTTAGCATACAGTCAGGGTCGCTCACTCTCCGACAATCCCGATCGCTGGGGAACAGGAATTTCAGAGGGTATTATTGCTCCAGAGGCTGCTAACGACGCGAAAGATGGCGGTGCGATTATCCCGACGATTACATTTGGAATCCCCGGTAGCGGTGCACAGGTGTTTTTCCTGGCTGGAATGACTTTCAATGGCCTCTATCCGGGCGCAGACATGCTTGTCGATAATCTGCACATCACTATGACCATAATTTTCGGTCTAATCGCATCGAACATCATCACGTCGTTAATTGGCATCATCTTGAGCCAACAGTTTACCAAAATTACGTTTCTCCCTACTACACCAACGGCCGGCCTTGTGATGCTCATCGCAATCCTTGGTACTTTCTCATTCCGATCTAATCTGTTCGATATCTATCTGGCGTTCATCTTTGGGGCTCTCGGCTACCTGATGTGGCGGTATTCCTATCCGCGTATCCTGATCGTTATTGCGTTAATACTCGGACCTATCGTCGACACAGCATTCTCTCAATCCTTGGCATTGTATGGACCGGACTTTGTCTTTAGACCAATTCCACTGCTCATGTTGATCGTCTTGGCAATAACGATCCTCATGTCGTACTCGCCAGCCTGGATGTCCTCTACCCTTAATATAGGAGGGCGATCATGAGTAAGGAAGATTATTTCGGCCTGGGACTGCCAGTAGGAACACATCTACTTGAGCTAATGATGCTGCTCATTCTACTTGGATGGAGTACGTATGTCTTCGTTGAGGCGCTAACTTTCGACGAGTTCGCCGCCCGGGGACTGCCGATTCTGGTGTCACTTCCTCTCATTGGACTACTTGTACTTGAGATCGCCTCAAACTTTTCTCCGCGGGTCGCGACTCTCGTGGATCGGTTCCGCCTCGAGGAATCAGTAAACATTGAGGAAAGCGAAAATAAATCCAATGCAAATGAAGTTGCTCGGTTCTTCGTTTCACTCCTCTCTTTCGCCGTTCCAGCGACGTTGTTTGGACTCTTCATTTCTATTCCCGTATATTTGATCGTGTTCTCTCGACTCTTTGATATACTGGGTTGGAGGAAGACCCTCATAGCAACACCCATTATTTGGTTAACTATTTCACTCATTTTCGGTTATTTCTTCAACATCTACGCTCTACGAATCCCGCTGCCTGGATTGGCTTGAGAATGGTCCAGCGCGTAGGGTGGTGACGAAAGGAAACCTTCGACGCTGGCGCCACCAGGGGCTTGATGAAATTAGCTGGTTGGATCTCGAAATCGTCTCGGATGATCTGGTGTCCGAACTCGAACCCATTTCTGAGCAGAACAGTAGGCGCTAGGATCGGATCGACGAACTCCTAGTGGATCGTACACCTCCTTGCGTTATAGCATGTGGAACATCGACACGAGCAGTTTCCGAGCCGTTGCAACATCTTCACCCGAGCCGACCCGTCAGGCAGGTCACGACGAAGTTTTTCGTCGACGTGTAGATTCCAGGTCGTGTCGGTATCGAAGCAGACGAGGACCGCTTCCTCATAGCCACGATCCTCTTGCGACTCTTGGAGTTCCACCTGTGTGTTGCAGTGCTTGCAGAACACGCCCTCGAAGGGGATGTGGCTGAACACCTCGTGTCCGCAGACGGGACACCAGAGGAACTCGAACAGTGCCTCACTGTGACGGTTGATGACGTCCAGACTCATCTGTAGATCTGGCCCGTATGACTCGGGTCACCCCTCCTGCCCCAGAAAAACACCCTCGCTGGACGTTCTGTGACTTCAGCGCTCAGCGCCGTAGACGATCTTCGAGCGAGCTTCGTAGCCACAATCGGGACAGTCGAACCAGCGCTGTACCTTGGCTCCGTCAGCTGCCTTCTCGCCGACGAGAACGTCGTCGTTCGGGCACTCTGGGCAGCTCAACTTGGGGGTTGGTCTGTCTCGAAGAGCGTCCCGAAAGACTGTCGCCTGCATTGTCTCGAAGCCACGTGACCAGAGCGGATAGCCGTCGACGAGGATTGCTGCCCGCCACTTGTACCGGTAGGAGTCCGGTGCACGATGGAGAACGGCTCGGGCTCCAGTCTCGGTGTTTCGATACGCGAGCGACGGCGTTCGACTCTCCCGTGTCCAGTTTGTGATCCGGGGCATCGGTTAGAAGTGGACGTCGGCGGGGACGATCCAGAGGTCTTCACTCTCTTCGAGGATTCGATCCAGTTGTTCGCGATGCCGGATGCCGGTCGCGTGCTGATCGTACAGGAACACCGACGGCCCGTCGTACGCACCGACCTGGTGGAACGCGTGCCGAGCGAGGTCTTCGTCGCGCATGATTTCCTCGTCGGAGAGTTTGTCGATGGCTTCCTTCACGCGTTCGAGATTGCGCTCGAATTCTTCTTTCGTCGCTTCCCACCCTTGGTCGAGTAGGTCCTGCCCATCGTCCGAGTCGACGGGGGCTGCGGCCGGTAACTCACCCCATCGAGCCTTGCCCGCAACCGTCGTGTAACTTATCGGTAGTATATAAATATATATTCTGGTCACGTCGTCGGCTCCGTCACGACCGCTTTTTATGCCCTTCGGAGCCGTAGGTGGGCTATGATTTCACGTATTCTCGTCCCGATGGACGATTCGGAGATGGCGGTACGTGCGCTCGAATACGCGCTCGAAGCGCACCCAGATGCGGAGATTACGGTTCTCCACATCGTCGGCGAGCCATCGGCGATGATGGGCAAGGCGGTGGGGCTCGCACTGGAGGAGAATATCGAGGAGGCCGCAGAGAAACACGCAGCGGAGATATTCGAGCGGGCGCGTGAGATCGCGCAGTCTCACGGGGTCGATATTTCGACGGACGTCGCGTGGGGGAGCCCAGCGAAAGTGATCGTCAAGCAGGCTGACTCGTTCGATACGGTCGTGATTGGCAGTCATGGGGGGTCACTCGCCGACCGACTCTTCGTCGGGAACGTCGCACAGACGGTGTTCCGCCGATCGCCCGTTCCAGTGACCGTTGTTCGGTAGCCAAGCAATCTCTCCCCATTCGTCTCCTCGTCGGTTGCCGAAAGGTCAGTGACCGAGACGCCATCGTAGTCGTACTTCCGCTTGCAGGTGACGAACAGTCCCCCTTCGACACCGCCTGAGCCGGCCCTACTGTCGCGTCTCAGCCGGAACGACGAGCACCGGGCAGTCGCTCTCGGTAACCAGATCTGCCGCCACACTCCCGACGACGAGCTGATCGAGACCGCGTCGATTACCTGTTCCCACTACCAGTAGGTCACTCTCGTTTGCACGGGCATGGTCTAAGATCTCTCTGGACGGACGTCCCTCGCGCACACTCGTTACCGTGTCGACACTTTCCTGAATAGCATGTGCTTCCGCCTCTCTCACCACACGCTTTCCCTCCCGCTCAAGCACCTCGTGGAGCGGCCCCGACTTTGCGAGACGGGTGTTGAGTACGTGTACGATCTGCAACAGCGCGTCGGCACGATTCGCGATGTGCAGGGCGTGTCGTTCGGCCTGAACCGCACCCTCTCCACCGTCCGTTGCGAACAGTACGGTGTCGAATTCGGGCGTCGGCGAGGTGGATTCGGGGACGGAGAGGATCGGTCGCTGGACGCTCTGCATCAACTGCCGGGTAAGCCCGCGCTTCAGGAACCGCTCGAGCACTCCTTCGGGATGCTGCCCGACAACTAGTAAGTCGACCTGATGCTCGTCGGCGTACTGCCGCATTTCCGTGACCGGGTCGCCCCGTCGGTGGGCACGGGCCGTCGTGACTCCTGCTTCTCTGCCTCGGTCGGTGAACGTATCGAGTACCGTCTCGCCGACGGCTTCGAGGTCGGAAAGCGACTCGAGGGCGTCGGCCGGAATCTCACTCGTGTCGTCGACATAGAGCCCGTGAACAGTCGCATCAGTGCCTTCGACCAGCGCGAACGCGTACGCGATGGCCCGATCGCTCGCTTGGCTTCCGTCGACCGGGACGAGAAGACGGTCGTACATGTTTACGGTTGCACACCCCAGAAGAAAGCGATTCCGGCGACCGTGACGATCGACAGGAGCAACTGGAGGGGGGCGCCGACCCGGAAGTAGTCACTGAACCGGTAGCCGCCCGGCCCGTACACGAAGAGGTTCGTCTGATAGCCGACGGGGCCGAGAAACGCCGTCGACGCCGCGAACGTTACGGCGAGGACGAACGCAAATGGACTCGCCCCGATTCGGAGGGCTGCCTCGACCGCGACGGGAATCATCAACACGACGCTCGCGTTGTTACTGATGACCTCCGTGATGAGGCCCGTCCCGATGTAGAACAACCAGAGGACGACCAGTACGGGGAGGAAGTCGGCGCTGGAGGCGACGAGAGCCCCGAGCAGGTCGGCCCCGCCGGACTGTTCGAGCGCGATTCCCAGCGGAATCACGCCCGCCAAGAGGAAGATCACGTTCCACTCGACGGCGTCGTAGAGCTCGTTCGGATGGACAACCCCGCTGACGACCATCGCGACCACGCCGGCGAGCGCACTCACCATGATGGGGAGGAGACCGAGCGCCGGGAGCGCAACGACTCCAAGAATGATTGCGATCGCCAGCGGAATCTTTCCTGTGCGATATTCCGGTCGGTCGGGTTCGTGGGCGACGACGAAATCCGGGTTCCGTGCCAGTCGGTCGATGCTGTCCGGCGACGCCTGTATCAGGAGCGTGTCACCGACCCGGATGCGGACGTCCTCCAGTCGCTCGCGGATGGTCGTCCCGCGACTCCGGACGGCGAGGATGGTGGCGTCGTACTGCTGGCGGAACCGGGCGCTCCGGAGCGTCTCTCCGACGAGGGGCGATCCCCGGGAGATGATCACCTCGACGAGCGTCTGCTCGGGTTCGTCGGCCGGTTCGATGTCGGCCTCCGAACCGGGTGAGCCGGCGAACGAGAGTCCCTCCTCTCCTGACAGCCTTCGGAGTGTCTCCTGATTCCCTCGGATGGTGAGTACGTCACCGGCCTGCAACACCTTCTGCCCGAGCGGTTCGATGCTGGTACGCGACCCTCGGGTGACCCGAATGATGTCCGCGTCGATGTCGCTATCGGCGAACGCCCCGCTGACTGTTCGCCCGACGAGCGGCGACCCGTCCTCGACTATCACCTCTGTCAGGTACTCCTCGATGTCGTACTCCTCGATGTAGTCCTCCGAGGGTGGGACGCGCTCGGGGATGAGCCGATGCCCGACGAGCAGTAAGTAGAGACTGCCCGTGACGAGAACGATGACACCGAGGCCGGTGAACTCGAACATGCTGAACGCGCTGAGGTTGAGGTCGGGGTTCTGGGCTCCGAGTCGGGCGGCGACGTCGCTGGCGAGGATATTCGTCGAGGTGCCGATGACGGTGAGCATTCCGCCGAGCATGGACGCATACGAGAGCGGGATTAGCAGCTTCGAGGGGGAGACGTTCCCCTTGTGCGCGAGGTCTGAGATGACGGGAACGAGGACGGCAACGACCGGGGTGTTGTTGATGAATCCGGAGACCGGGCCAGCCACGCTGATGGTCGCTGCGAGTTGCTTGTAGAGACTATCGCCGGCGAAATCGGTCATTCGGCGACCGAGAATCTGGACGAGACCAGTCCGTGAGATACCCGAGCTGAGGATGAGCATCGCGAGCACGGTGAGCGTCGCGGGGTTCGAGAACCCGGAGACCCCCTCGCTGGGTGAGATGCCAGTCCATGGTTCGAGGACGATGAGAAGGACCACCAGCAGGAGCGCCGAGACGTCGATCGGTAACGCCTCTGTGACGAACAGGACGATCGCGAGGCCCACGATTCCGAAGACGACGAGCGTGTCCGTCGTCAGCGGCGTCGCGAGCGACAAGACTGGTACAGCGATGGCATCAATTAGGGGGAACACATGCTCGGACGGTCGGGGCTCGTCTACTTCAACATGTGCGTCGTGCGTTCTCAGCCAGTCTACCTACTGTGGTGGGCGCGCCTCGCGCACATTGCCTTTGCCACAGACTCGATCTCCGCTAGAACAGCGTGACCGACTCGCGCTCTGTATTCACCTATGGAAACGCTGCTGGCCGAACAATCCACCCCTGGCGACAAAATGATTGTGCCGTCCCGGTGTCTGCTGTCCTCACGGTCAGCGGGCGGGCGGTCACGTGTCGCGGTGCGGTCGCT
>Ga0207718_100507_pt1 | contig 33726 bp, 36 predicted proteins | sample A23M2SouthBayCA_FD_187749 | JGI IMG/M metagenome (GOLD analysis project Ga0207718, IMG submission 187749) | Aerobic enrichment media microbial communities from Eden Landing Ponds, California, USA - A23 M2 (SPAdes) | ecosystem: Environmental > Aquatic > Marine > Unclassified | place: Emeryville... | reverse complement strand
CGCCGGTTACGCGGCGAATACCCGCGAGCGGTCGGTGGGGAACCGGAGACAGATGCGGGCGACACTCCGACCGATCCGGAGGGTGAGACGTGACGACGGCGGTCGATACGAACGCACTCGTGGCGCTCCTCTACGACGACGAACACGCGGACAGGAGCGAACGAGCACTCAGGGAAGCGTACCGCGGCGACCGAGTCGTCGTCACGCCCGTCGTGTACGCAGAACTCGCTGCCGACGGTCGCTTCTCGGACCCGACGGAACTCGACGAATTCCTCGCCGACCTCAGCATCCGCCTCGAAGAGCCGTCTCGTGGGGCGCTCTTCCAGGCCGGAGAGGCGTTCAGTCGGTACACTGACCGGAGACCGGACGGACTGCAATGTCCTGCCTGCGGGACGAAACGGACGGTCGTCTGTGAGGAGTGTGGTGAGGCGCTCGCCCCACGCCAGCACGTCGCGGCGGATTTCCTGATCGGGGGACACGCGAGCCACGACGCCGATGCGGTGGTCACCTTCGATACAGGGTTTTACCAGACGTACTTCCCGTCAGTGACTGTCTATCCCGCATCAGGCCCACCGCGTCGAGAGGGCGACGCCGGCGGACCGTAGCTGTCAAATGGGCAGAGTGCGCGCGGTGGACCTATGACGAAGGTGTCGCGGCGGGGACTCCTCGCAGCCCTCGGGGCCATCGGACTTGCCGGCACGGCGGGGTGTAACGCGTTCTCGAACGAGTCGACGACCGACGCGCCGACGGATACGGCCGCGGGGACCGACCGAGGGTCGACGACGCCGACCGCGACGCTGTCGCCCGGGACGACCGATTCTGCGGCCTCGGGAGAGACGAGTAAGACGGTCACGGGCAGTCGGTCGACGGCGAGCGAGGGGACGAAGACTGCGACCCAGACGCCGAGCCCCACACCCGCGCCGACGGAGACGCCGACGCCCACCCCCACACCGACGCCGACGGGTCCCTGGCGGTTCGCTGCCGACGACAGCGACGGCGGTGACAACTTCGGCGGGGCGGTCGCTCTCTCGGGAGACACCGCGCTCGTCGGCGCGAAACTGGACAGAGACCCCAACGGCGGGCAAGCGGGGTCGGCGTACGTCTTCACCCGCTCGGGCGGGGAGTGGACCCAGGGGGCGAAACTGGTCCCCGAGGACGGCGACGCCGGCGACCGCTTCGGCGCGTCGGTGGCGCTGGCTGGCGACACGGCGCTCGTCGGCGCGCGAAGCGACGAGGACCCGAACGGTTCGGGGGCGGGGTCTGCCTACGTCTTCACCCGCTCGGGCGGGGAGTGGTCACAGGAGTCGAAACTGGTCCCCGAGGACGGCGACGGCGGGGACAGTTTCGGCGCGTCGGTCGCCCTCTCCGGCGACACCGCGGTCGTGGGGGCGTGGCAGGACGAGGACCCCAACGGCGACGGCGCGGGGTCGGCGTACGTGTTCACGCGGTCGAGCGGCGGGTGGACCCAGGCGGCGAAACTCGTCGACGAGGGTGGCGGGTCGAGCGCCGGCTTCGGTCGGTCGGTCGCGGTCGAGAGCGACCGGGTGCTGGTCGGAGCGCCGACCGCCAGGGGGCCGGACCGCTCGGGCGGCGGTGCGGTCTGTGCGTTCACCCGCTCGGGCGGGGAGTGGACGCAGGAGGAGACGTTCGCCCCCGACGACGCGTCCTTCGGGGACCGCTTTGGCGTCTCGGTGGCCCTGTCCGGCGAGACTGCCTTCGTGGGAGCGTGGGCCGACGCCGACCCGAACGGTCCCTGGGCGGGGTCGGCGTACGTGTTCACGCGGTCGGACGGGGCGTGGAGCCAGCAGACGAAACTGGTTCCCGAAGACGGCGCCGCTAACGACTGGTTCGGCTCGTCCGTGGCGCTGGCGGGCGACACTGCACTCGTCGGGGCCCACGGCACCGACCACCGCGGCACCAACACCGGGTCGACGTACGCCTTCGGCCGAACCGACGACGGCTGGACGCTGCGAACGACACTCGACACGGACAGCGTCAACAGGCAGGACCGCTTCGGTGCGTCGGTGGCACTGACGGGTGAGACGGAGACGGAGACGAAGACGGCGCTCGTGGGCGCACCACAGGAGGAAAACGCCGAGGGGCGAAACGCGGGGGCGGCACACGTCTTCTCGCTGTCCTGACCGCCGGCCGCGTCTGGTCGGCATCCCGACCGCGAACGCCGTGACCTGGAGGGGGACGGAGACCGTTCGACACTGGTCGCGGTCACCACGAACGGGTCGGCAGGAGGTCGATCGCTTGCACCACGCGCGGTTCCCCGTCGACGGGCGTGATCACCCGCATCTCGCGGTTGTAATCCGCCAGCAGTTCCCGGCAACTCCCGCAGGGCGGGATGACCCGCGTCGGGTGTTTTTCGTGTTCGGGCAGCGGGTACGAGACGGCGACGCAGGCCTCGATCTCGTCGTGAGTGTGGCCGTCCGCGACCGCCGCGCCCACGGCGACCGGTTCGCCGTGAACCGACGCCCGGCCGATCGTCGTCGGGAGGCTCACCCCCTCGTAGGTCGCGCCGTCCGTCGTCCGGACGGCCGCGGCGACGACGTGGGCACCGTCGTCGAACTCCGGGTCGAACGCCCGCTCGTTGCACGCGATCGCGTGGTCGATCAACTCGCGGTCGTCGTCGGTCAGCGGTGACGTCTCCATACCCCTCGTTTTCGGTGGACCGGCGGTAATCTCTTGTGGCTCCGCGTGCGCTCGTCGGGCCGACGTGGCCGCTCGCGGGCGGTCTCGTTCACTTGCGGGCGGCCTGCATCGACCGGTACTGGTCGCGCAACCCCTTCAGATAGCCGATGGCGAACAGGCGACCCTTGTCGTGATACCCCGGCGAGTCGTTGTCCTCGCCGGTCATCGTCGGGCAGTGGTCGGGCCGGAGCGGTCCGTCGAAGCCGACCTCCTCGTAAGCGCGCAACGCGGCGCCCACGTCGGTCGGCCCCTCGTCGTGCCACACCTCGGTGAAGTACTCCGGGTCGCCCTCGACGTCACGGACGTGCGCGAAGTGGATACGGTCGCCGAACTCCCGGATCGTGGCGGGGATATCGGCTCCCATCGCGGCGAAGTTGCCCTGACAGAAGGTGATCCCGTGGTGTTCGCTGTCGTGCAAGTCGAGTATCCGCTCGTAGTTCTCCACGCTCGTGACGATGCGGTCGACGCCTCGAACGGGACCGAGCGGCGGGTCGTCGGGGTGCAGGGCGAGTTTCACGCCCGCTTCCTCCGCGACGGGGACGACCTCGTCGAGGAAGTACTCCAGGCTCTCCCAGAGTTCGGATTCGGTCGCGCCGTCGAGTTCCGGACCCCGTTGCATCTGGCTGTGGTCGTAGCGAGTGACGAGCGAGTCGCCCCGGCCCCGCACGGAGTGGGAGGTACGGAGGACTTTCAGCGGCGCCATCCAGACGTAACACCAGACGTCGATGCCGACGCGACCCATGTTCCGCAACAGGGTCTTGACGGTCTGGATCTGTTCGTCGCGTCCCTCGCGACCCAGGATGGCGTCGTCCAGTGGCGGCCGGTCCTCTATCACGTCGAGTTCGAGACCGGCGTCGGCGAACCGGTTTTGCAGTTCCAGCAGCGGTTCGAACGCCCAGGGGTCACCGTCCGCGTCCCGGGGGAGTCCGGTGACGGCGTGGTCGACGCCCATCTGTTTCGCCAGTTGCCAGCGCTCGGTCGGCCGTGTCGCCGTAAACAGCGCGAAGTCCATACCTGGGGCTGTCGTGGCTTGGACAAAACGGTACGCGTCACCACCCTCGATGGCCGCTGTCGTGACTTGGCGAGTGAGACGAACAGGGTGTGAATGTGACGCTGAGTTCGCGTGGGAGAGCGCTTTGGAAGAAGTTCGATTCGATGGCCGGACCGCACTCGTCGGTGAGAGCTGAAAGCCCTCGGCCCACTCGCTCGCAGTCAGAGTGACCGCCACTCACGGCATGCGCTGAAAGCCCTCGGCCCGCTCGCGAGTGCTGTGCGGGATATCCTCGCTTCGCTCGGATAGGGCCCGCGCAGCACTCGCGACCACGCCTCGCCCTTTCAATCCACCAGGACCGCACAACACGCCACAGCGGGCCACAAACCTCCCCAACCGACTGCGCTTCTCGCTCACTCCGTTCGCTGCGATGCTCATCCCTCGCGCTTCCGTCTCGGGATGAAACGCTCACGGGTCGCTGTGCTCCCCGTTCGCATCGAGGCGCGGAGCGCCTCGCACCCCTCGACGGCGCGCGCCACCGCAACCGTTCAGTTCACTACGCGATTGTCACAAACCAGAATGCGTCAGAAAATGCCGCAACAACACCGTCACCGCTCGTCGACGGGCGGCAGCTCGCGGGTGTCGGGACCGGTGTAGCGGGCGCGGGGGCGGATGAGGCGGTTGTCCTCGGTGTACTCGATGGCGTGGGCGATCCAGCCGCTGGACCGGCTCATCGCGAAGATGGGGGTGTAGATGTCGACGGGGATGCCCATCTGGTAGTACGTCGAAGCGGAGTAGAAGTCGACGTTGGGCGCGAGACCGATCTCCTCGGCCATGTAGGACTCGATAGCCGTCGAGTACTCGTACCAGCGCAGGTCGCCGGCGGCCTCGCCGAGTTCCTTCGAGCGCTCGCCGAGGATCTTCGCGCGGGGGTCCTTGACGTTGTAGACGCGATGACCGAATCCCGGGATGCGCCGACCCTCGTCGAGCGCGTGTTCGACCCAGTCCGTGGTGTCGCGGTCGCTGGTGTCGACTTCCCGGAGCATCTCCATGACGTCCTGGTTGGCACCGCCGTGGAGCGGGCCTTTCAGCGTCCCGATAGCGGAGGTGACGGCGCTGTGGAGGTCAGACATCGTCGAGGCGGTGACGATCGCGGAGAACGTCGAGGCGTTGAACCCGTGGTCGGCGTGGAGGACGAGCGCCATGTCGAAGGTCTCGGCGAGCACTTCGTCGGGTTCCTCGCCGTTGAGCATGTAGAGGAAGTTCGCGGCGTGACCCAGGTCCTCGCGAGGGGCGACGGGGTCGTCGCCGTCCCGCTGGCGGGCGAGCGCAGCGAGGATGGTGGGGATCTTGGCGGTGATGCGCCGGCCCTTGCGGAGCGTGGCCTCGGCGTCGGAAGCGGGGGCGTCGGCGTCGGGGTCGTACGCAGAGAGCATCGACACGGCAGTGCGGAGGGCGGCCATGGGGTTCTCGTCGGCGGCAGCGAGCCGGGCGACCGTCTCCATGACGTCGTCGTCGACGGCGCGCTCGGCGACCATCGACTCCTCGAAGGCTGCGAGTTCCTCGGCGTCGGGGAGGTGGCCGTGCCAGAGCAGATAGATGACCTCCTCGAAGCTGGCGTCCCGGGCGAGGTCCTCGATGGTGTAGCCACGATAGACGAGTTCGCCTGCGTCGCCGTCGATCCGGCTGAGTTCCGACTCGGCGACCAGCACACCCTCGAGTCCCTTCTTGAGCTCGTCAGTCATACCACCACGATTGTTCTGGCCCGGGCAAAAGAGTTACCGTTCACTGATACCCGTGTTAATTCTTCTACGGTGACTTTCTGGACGAACGTCCACCAGCTACCGGGCGCTATCGCCGCGAGTCCGGATCTCGCCCACCGATATGGACGTGGCCGGTCAGCAGCGCGGACGGTTCCAGTCGGCAGCGTGTTCTGAATCCCGCCGGTACCACCGCTACCGGTGTACTCAGAGCTGGCGGGAGAGTCGTATCGCCCGGGCGAGTGTCAGGAGAAAGGCGACGAGGCCGCCGACCGACAGCGCGAGGACGCTGGCCAGGCCGACGTACCACAGCGGCGAGCGGAAGGTCCCGGGGATGACGACGAAGAAGACGAACACCACGAGCGTGAACGCGACGCCGACGGCCATTCCCACCTTGGCGTTGCGGGGGACCCGCAGCGCCTGCACGAACGCGGCCCGGCCGCTGGCGTCCGGGTCGACCTCGATGGCCAGCCCTCCCTCCGGCGGATCCTCGCTCATACCCGAGCCTGGAGCCACACGGGCAAAATCGCGTCGATCCGGGGGCACAGACTGGGTCGACACCGCTGGCGGATCCGGGGTCGTGGACGGGTCTCGTCGCCCGCCGGACGATGGAACATCGGATCGCTAAAGACGGGCCGGGACACGAGTACTGACAATGACGAGGCTCGGAACGGCCGAGGCGGGACCGGGCGAGGTCGACACCGGCCGGTTGCCGGTCGGCGAGACCCGGGACGGCACGGAGGTCGGGTTGCCCGTCGCGGTCGTCGAAGGCGCCAGCGAGGGCGAGACGCTCTACATCCAGGCCGCCAGCGACGGGGACGAACTCAACGGCGTCGGCGTGATCCAGCGCGTCGTCCCGCAACTCGACCCCCAGGCGCTCTCGGGGACGGTGCTCGTCGTCGGCGTCGTCAACTGGCACGCCTTCCAGGTCGCCGAACACCGCAACCCGCTCGACGACACCAAGATGAACCGCGCGTACCCTGGCGACAGCTCCGGTACCACCTCCGAGCGCATCGCCGCCGCAACCTTCGAGGCTGCCACCCGTGCCGACCTCGTGCTCGACTTGCACCAGGGGTCGACCTCCCGGATGATCGAGGAAGTGCGAGTGCGGTGTGGTCCCCGTCACCGCCTCCACGACGCCTGTCTCGAACTCGCGAAGGTCTTCGACTGTGGCTACGTGCTCGACCAGAAAGGCCCCGACGGCCAGCTCGCCCGCGCCGCGCCCGACGAGGGGATCCCCACCATCGACCCCGAGCTGGGGGGCAGTGTGGGCTGGGACGAATCCGCCATCCGCGCCGGCGTCAAGGGCGTCTTCAACGTCCTCCGGTACTACGGCTTTCTGGAGGGGCAAGTCGACGGATCCCCACAGACTCGCGCCAGCGGCTTCGAACAGTACGGTGCCCCCGCCGGCGGCCTCGCGACGGTCCACCCCAACCTCGGCGAGCGCGTCTCCCGGGGTGACATTCTCTTCGAAATTACCGACCCCTTCGGCAACGTCAAGCGAGAGGTCACCGCCGACTCCAGCGGCGTCTTCTGGCGCGCCCGCCGGCTCCCGCAGGTCGCCACCGGCGAGTACGTCTGCTCTGTCGGGACCGACGTGGACTCCTACTGATCCCGTTCTGGCGACCAGGCCGCTGCAGCCGGCCACACGAACTGGTTTTCGCGCAAATCAGCGTCGCCGCCGCGCGACCAGCGCCACGAACACGAAGGCGAGCAGCCCCGTCACGACGCCGAATCCGGGACCGTCTCCGTCTGTCGTGTCGGCCGTCGCGTCACCCGGCGTCGGCGTGGGCGTGCCCTCGGCCGCCGGCACAGGGGTGTCCGTCGGCGCCGTCGTCGCAGTCGCGGTCGGTGTCACCGCGGTGGCCGTCGCGGTCAGCGTGCGCGTCGCGGCGCTCGCGTCCGGGAAGACGGCGACGGCCTGCCCCCGGTCGGTGCCGTCGTAGGTGACGACCGCGAGGTCGGCAGGCCGCCCCGGATCCCCCGGCGTCGAGAACGTCACCGAGACGTTCACCGCGACGGGAACTCGCCAGAACCAGAAGACGCGGTCCTCGTCGAGCTGTGTCGCGTAGGCGCCGTAATCGTCGTCGTGCGCGGCGACCGACCAGCTGTCGGGCACGCCGGTCACGTCGACTTCCGTGACGTTCGTCGCCCGCACCGAGACGGTGAGGTTTCCCGCAGTCCGGTTGACGGTGACGTTCTGAACGGCGGGACCGTCCCCACTCGACTGAGTGGCCCCAGCGGGCACGGCGAACGTCAGCCCGAGGCCGGCCACCGACACGAGGACGAGACCGACGACGAGCGTCCTGTCCAGCGAGCGTCGACCAGTGATAGCAGCGTAACTCATCGTCAGTTCTCCCGGTACCAGACGACCACGGTGTTCGAGATCGGCGGGGTGTCGAGGTCCCGATTCAGGTAGCCAGGCACCGCTCCTTCGCCCACGATGGCCGAGGCGATCATCTCGTCTTGCCCTGGTTTCGAGAGCGGCCCTTCCGTGTCGACGCCGGTCAGCGTCGCGACACCGTCGACGTATATCTTGGCCGCCGCGCCGGCACCGCCGCCGAAACTCGCCCTGGCGACGCCGCCGCCCGTGGGGACGACCGCTGTGATGGTGCTCTGGGCCCACTTTCTCGTCGCTTCCTCGACCATATCACGGGCCGCGTCCGTGCTGGTAAAGGCGACGTTGTTCTGGATGACCAGCGGCGTCGAACTCTCGACGGTCGCCTCGCCGCCGTCGTTGCGGTCGACGAGAGAGTCCTCCTCGACGTCGATCCGGGCCTGGAGTTTGCCGAGGTTCTTGTTGCCGAACGACTCGCCCGCCTCGATGGCGAGGTAGACCTTCTTGCTCCCGCCGTCCTCGGGGAGCGTCGGCGCGTAGCCCGTCGACATACGGTCTTTCGACGGGCCGCGCGCGACGATGTCGCCCTGGTACCCGGTCAACTGTGTGAACTCGATGTAATCCGGTCGGGCGCTCTCGGGGACGTTCTCGTAGCTGACGTCGACGCTGACACCGACCAGGTAGTAGCTCTTGCTGTAGTCGACGTCGACGTCCGAGAGCCAGTTCGGCTTGCTGTCGAGGACGCCCTCCCCGCCGTCGCTCTGTTCGCCCGGCCGCAAGACGTGGTAGGGCCCACCTTCGATACCGAGCAGGTCGTCCCCGTAGAAGTCCTTCGCGCAGTCCCGGACGCCGTTGTTCGACGTTATCGGCGCACACCCGCTCTTGCCGGTCACCGGGAGCGTGATGTCGACGGAGACGTACTCGGGTTCGGTCGGGTCGCTCCCGACCTTCTCCTCGGCCTGGTCGTCGAGGCCCGTGTCGTCGGTGTTGGGGTCTGTCGGGTCGCTCTCGACCGTGTAGAGGAAGTCGTCCGGGTCGGCCGTCGTGTGGATGTCGCGTTTCTCGCCGAGTTCCTCGCTGTCGTTGAGGCCGTCCCCGTCGGTGTCGGCCTCGTTCGGGTTCGTCTTCAGGTAGACGACCCCCGGCGGCCCGTCCCTGCTCGTGACGTTCGCGTCCTCGCCAGCTTCCGAGAGGTTGTACACGCTATCGGCCGGGACCGGGATCCCCTGTTCTTCGAGCCAGTCGGGCAGGCCGTCGCCGTCGCTGTCCTCGGTCACGTTGCTGCTGCCGTCGTCGTCCGGCGGCGCGACACCCCGGTTGGCGGCGTACTCCTCGATGGCCTCCCGAACGTCCTCGACAGTGAACTCGACGTCCCCACCCCGGGATTCGTTGGTGAGGTCCGACAGCGCCTGGTCGAGTTCGTCCATGTCCAGGCCGTCGTCGTCGGTGTCGTAGCGCGCCTGGAGTTCGGACTCGACGGTGACGACCTGCGAGGCGTTGGCGGTGTCACCCTGCGCGTCGGTGACTGTCACCTCGACGGTGTAGTCGCCCGCTTCACGGTAGGTGTGTGTGACCTCCTGTCCGGTGGCGGTCGTCCCGTCGCCGAAGTCCCAGACGACGGTATCGACGGTATCGTCACCCGAAATCGTCGCGTCGAAGGTGGTCTCTACGTTGACTCCAGGGTCCTCGCCCACGTCGAAGGTCACCGCCGGTGCCTCGCCACCCATTCGGGTCAGTGTCATGTCGTACTCGCCGGGGGCGGTGCCCAGGAAACCGGCCCTGATCGTGTACTCGCCGTCGGCCGGCAGGACGTACGCGCCGTCGGGTCCCCGTTCGAGTTCCCCGGACGGGCCGTACACGCTGGCGCTCATGTATCGCCCCGGTTCGGCGGCGTCGACGTCCAGTGACACGATATCCCCCGCCGCACCGGTGAACGTCACCGGTTCGTACCGGAAGCCGCCGAGGTAGTCCGACTCGAAGGCGTCGCCCTCGTCGACGTACCCCGTCTTCGTCTCGCCGTAGGCGATAGACCGCAGGTCCGCTCTCCCGTCGTCAGACCCGGTTTCGTTACCGCTGCCAGTCTCGTCACCGCTCCCACCGTCGGTGCCGCTCCCGTCGCCGTCACCGCCGGTCTCGTTCCCGTCGGCACCGATCTCGACGGTGCGTGTCTCGGTGTCGCTTCGCCCCTGCTCGTCGGAGACGGTCAACGTGATCTCGTAGGTGCCCGACTCGTCGTAGACGTGCTCGGTCGAGAGCCCCGTGTCGGTCGTCCCGTCGCCGAAGTCCCACTCGTAGGACGCGATGTCACCCACGGCCGACGAAGACGTCGCCTGGACCTGGACGACGGAACTCGACTGGTCGATCACGAACCCGGCGTCGACGGCCGACGTCTCGTTGCTGCTCCCACCGGTCTCGTTTCCGGACCCACCAGTCTCGTTGCCGCCGGAACCGCTCCCGTCGAAGGACGCGAACACGATGCCGTTGTCGCCGTCGACGAACTTGTTCTGGTCCGCCTCGCGCTGGAACGCGTCGGTGGCTTCGCTGGCAGTCCGAACGGCGTAGAACGTCCACACGAGGTGGGCCCCCCTGGGGTCTTCGCGGACCTGGACGCCAGTCGTCACCGTCCCGCTCCCCAGGCCGTCCATTCGCGTCGTCTCCAGAATCTCGCCGTCAGCGTACCCGACGACTGCGTACACGATATTGTCGTCGGCGTCGGCTATCTCGGCAGTTATCTCGGCGGTGACGACGGGTTGTGCCGGCGGGTCGACCGAGTCCGGCGCGTCTGTGATCCGCCCGGACTGGTAGACAGTCCCGTTACTCCGCGACCGCTCGACGACTGTCGTCGACCCCGCGTCGTCGTGGTCGCCGGTCGCCGCGACGAGTCCGTTCGATCCACCGGCGGGTGGGACGACGACACCACTGACGGGCGCCAGCACGACCGCCAGCGCGACGACCAGCGTGACCGCGCTACCGAGTCCCCGTCGGAACTCCGTCATTGACACCCCGTCAGCCCCCTGGTTCGTCGCGTCGTCGCCCGACGACGCGCGGTCGGTTCTACTCACGCTCCCTGCCAGTGACAGCGTACGCTCGTTCACGTGTGGCACCTCACACGGTTCCCCACCCGACCAGCGGCGAGCCCAGCGCCGCAGGAGCGGAACCGTCGTTACAGGGACACATGACTGCGGCTACGTATATTTTGGCCTGGCGCTGCCCGTTCGAACGGTCGGTCGAAAACTGTGTCCGAATCTGGTCGGGTGAAAACCCTGTCCGGATCTGGCCGGTCGAAAACCGTGTCCGGATTTGCTCGGACCGGTCGGCGACAGACTGGTCGACCGGGACACCCGACTGTATCAGTCCGTGGCTTCGGCGTCGTCGACGCTGTCGCGGGCGTCCATCATCGCCGTCGCGGTCGCCGCCCAGTCGCCGCGAGCGAACCCCCACACGACGACCGCCAGCGCCCAGACGTGCTGGAGGGCGATCCCGACGTAGATGCCGACGACGCCCCACCCGAGGACGACGCTCGTCAGGTACGAGAACCCCAGCAGGAAGCCGAAGAGACCGGTCGTCCGGGCGACGAAGGGCGTGCGCGTGTCGCTCCCGCCCTGGAGCGCCCCCGCGATGACGAGATATGCCCCGATGAACGGGGCTGCGACCGCGTAGGCACGGGCAAAATCGACCGCGTAGCCCGCCGTCAGCGTGTCGCTCGTGAAGACGGCGACGAACGCGCCGGCGCCGGCAAACAGGGCGAGCGCGAGCGTCCCGACGGTCACGACGGCGAGGGCGGTCGTCGCCCACCCCTGGAAGCGCGCGGCCTCGATGTCCCCCTCGCCGACCGACTGGCCGACGACGACGCTGGTGGCGGTGTTGTACGCCCGGACCAGCGGCGCGGTGATCTGCTGGTACATCCGCCGGCCGACCTGGTAGGCCGCGTTGACCTCCGTCCCGAACGTCAACAACAGCGAGTTGAACGGGAACATCGCGAGCGTCGAGACCAGCCCTTCGCCGATGCGCGGCGCAGCGACCGCCAGGAGTTGCTTCCCGATGACCGGATTCCTGGGGCGGGCGAACGACGCCCTCGTGTACGACGACCAGATCGCGAGCGTGAGGACACTCGCGGTGAAGACGTTGCTGAGCGTCGTCGCGAGTCCGACGCCGACGATCTGCAGTCTGGGCGCGCCGAACAGTCCGAGTCCCAGAACCACCGATCCGGCGATATTGAGTATCGAGGAGGTGACGGAGACGTACATCGGCGTGCGGGTGTCGCCGGTGCCCTGGAGCGAGCGCGCGCCGACCAGTGCGACGTGTCGCGCCGGTGCGCTCGCGAACACGACCGCGAGGTAGGCACCGCCCATCCGGGCGACGTTCTCTGGCGCGCCCAGGAGTGCGATGGCCGGCCGGCCGAGCAGGAAGCCGAAGGCGACGAAGGGGACTCCGGCGAGCAGTCCGAGCAACATCGCCTGGGTTATCGCCTCGTCGCGGTTCTCCGTCGCGCCGCTGCCGGTGTCCTGACTGGAGAGAGCGATGGCGCCGCTGCCGAGGCCGAGGCCGATGCGAAGCGGAAACCGGGCGTAGAGGTCGGCGAGGCCGATCGCGGCGATGGCCGCCGGCGAGAACAGGCCGGTGACGACCACGTCGGTCGTCCGCATGAGCGTCCGGAAGACGTGCTGGACCATCACCGGCCAGGACAGGTCGAGCACCCGTCGCCAGGTGTCTTCGACCCGTCCCCGGAGGTCGGCCGTCGCCATGTCCGGGATCAGGAACTCCGACGGTTCAACGTACCGGTGTCACACGCTGGCGGTCGACCCACCGGTATCGCCCTGGAGCGGGAAGTCGACACCGACACGACGCAAGAGCGAAGGAGTCCGGGGTATTCGGACCGGGCATGAACGTCTTCGTCTACGGGACGCTGACCGACCCGGAGCAGGCCGGGACCGTCCTGGACGAGTTCACGTACCGCGGTCCGGCGGTGCTGGAGGGGCTCCACCGGGTCGACGGGGAGTACCCGACGCTCGCCCCCGGCGAGTCCGTCATGGGGCGACTCCTCTCGACGGACGACGTCACCGCGCTCGACCGCTACGAGGGTGTCAGGAACGGGCTCTACGTCCGCATCTCCGTACCGATAGTGGCCGGCGGCGCCGACGGCCCCGACGACGCGACCGACACCGCCGAGGTGTACGTCGGCGACCCCGACCGCCTCGACGCCGACGTCGAGTGGCCCGGCGAGGGGAGTTTCGCCGAGCGCGTCCTGCGATACGCCGGCGACGAGGAACTTCAGGTCCGCTCGCGACGCGGGACATTCGACGGCTGAGCGGGCGACAGCGACTGGTGGGTGGGGTCGGAGGCGGTGACGGCGAGCGTGTCGTAGAAGCGTTCACTCTCTATCATATAGTTATCACGAGCGGTGGCGCGCGCCGTCGAGGGGTGCGAGGCGCTCCGCGCCTCGATGCGAACGGGGAGGGACGACCCGTGAGCGTTTCATCGCGAGACGGCGCCGCGCGAGGGATGAGCACCGCAGCGAAGCGAGGAGCGCAGTCGGTTGGGGAGGCGTGTGGCCTGCGGTCGCGGTGCTGTGCGGCGGGTACCCTCCCCTGGCGGATTGAAAGGGCGAGGGCCGTTCGCGTTCACTCTAGTCGCCTGAGCGGGCTCTATCCGACCGAAGGGAGGATATCCCGCTCAGCGACCGCGAACGGCCCGAGGGCTTTCAGCTCTCACCGACGAGTGCGGTGCGGCCACCGATCGAGCTTTTTCCAAAACTCTCCGCACGAACCCAGCGTTACATCTACTCCCTGTCCGTACCGCTCACGAACGAGCGACGCAGATTTGCGAAGGGTTCGACGACACGTCGGCGGGCACGTACTGGCTGCCGACCGCGGATGTCGAATCGACTGGACGTTCACCGGGATCAGAGTTTAGACGCCTACTACCTCCCCTTTTCACTTTCACTCCGGATGGCTCGGGTTGAAGTACCTCCCGGGCAGAGATACTGACGTCACACGTTCCTTGGTGGGTGGGTGGTCCCCCGCCTCCCCCTACACATAACACCGGAGAGCGGGTAGTGTGGGTCATGATCGACGAGGGAGACGTCCTGGCGGCCCGGGACCGGGTGACCGAGACCGCCCGGCACACGCCGCTCGATTACTCGTACACGTTCTCTGATCTCACCGGTGCGGCCGTCCACCTGAAACTGGAGACGTTCCAGCGGACGGGGTCGTTCAAGATACGCGGTGCGACGAACAGGATCGCGACGCTTTCCGAAGCGGAACAGGAGGCGGGCGTCGTGACGGCCTCGGCGGGGAATCACGCCCAGGGCGTGGCGCTGGCCGCGACGCGCATCGGCGTCGATTCGACCATCGTCATGCCGGAAGACGCCCCCGTCGCGAAAGTCAAGGCCACCCGGAGTTACGGCGGGCGAGTCGTCCTCCACGGTGCCGACTACGACGAGGCCGCCGAACGCGCCCACGAGATCGAACGCGAGGAGGGGCGCACCTACGTCCACGCCTTCGACGACCCGATGGTCATGGCCGGCCAGGGCACTATCGGCCTCGAACTCCTCGAAGACCTCCCCGAGGTCGACACCGTCGTTGTGCCCATCGGCGGCGGCGGCCTGATCAGCGGGATCGCCACCGCCCTCAAGGCCGCCGACCCCGAGATCCGGGTCGTGGGCGTCCAGGCCGAGGGGGCATCCAGCGTCGCGCCGTCCCTGGAGAAAGGGCGGATCGTCGAGCGTGAGGGCGTCGAGACCATCGCCGACGGCATCGCCACGCGGCGGGTCGGGGATCTGACGTTCGAGGTCATCCAGGAACGCGTCGACGAGGTCGTCACCGTCTCCGACGACGAGACCGCCGAAGCACTGACGCTGCTCCTCGAACGGGGGAAGACGCTCGTCGAGGGCGCGGGTGCGGTCCCGCTCGCAGCACTCCTGGAGGGGAAATTCGACTACGACGAGGGCGAAGTGGTCGTCCCGTGTCTCTGTGGCGGGAACATCGACCTGAACCTTCTGACGACCGTCATCATGCGCGGACTCGTCCAGACCGGGCGGTATCTCCGCTTTCGCACCGTGCTCAAGGACCGCCCCGGCGAACTCGAACGCCTCGTCGAGGTCATCAGCGAACACCGCGCGAACATCTACGCCATCGAACACGGCCGGACCTCCCGCGACGTCGCGATGAACGACGCCGAGGTAGAGATCGACCTCGAAACCCGCGGCCCCGACCACGTCGACGCGCTGCTCGACGCACTCCGCGAGGCGGGCTACGAAGTGGAGGTACTCGTTTGACCGGCCCTCGATACCACTCCCGGGACCCGACGAGCGCCCGCCCAGTTTAAGCCCACGGGCCACCCGCGTTCGGGTATGAGACGCATCGTCAGTACCGACGACGCACCGGCGCCGATGGGTGCCTACAGCCAGGGGACCGAGACCGACGACCTGGTGTTTACGGCGGGACAGATGGCCGTGACGCCGGAGGGGGACCTGCTCACCGACGCCGCGATGGACGTCCAGACCCGGCAGACGCTCGAAAACGTCGAGGCGATCCTCGAAGCGGCCGGCGCGGGCATGGACGACGTCCTGAAAGTCACCGTGTATCTCGACGACATGGACGACTTCGACGCGATGAACGAGGCCTACGAGGCCTTTTTCGAGTCCGACCCGCCCGCCCGGAGCGCCATCGCCGTCGACGGGCTCTACGACGGTGCCGGCGTCGAGATCGAAGCCGTCGCGAGCAAGGGATGAGTGGGGACGAGACCGGCACAGACGAGGGCAGCGCCGACGGAGCCACCGCCGACGAGGCCACCACCGACGGAGCGTCGACTGCGGAGGGGCGAACGGGAAACGAGGAGAGCGAGGCGCGCGGGTCACTTACTCCCGTGGTGAAGTCGAGTCTGCTGTGGGGCGTCGTCGGCGCGCTCAGTTTTCTGGTGTTGATCCAGGGGTACGAGCTCGTTACCGACCAGCGGATCTCCTTTCTGGTGAAGTTCGGCGTGGCGTTGCTCGTCGGAGCGGTCGCAGGCGGATCGACGTACGCCGTACAGGGTCGGGTGCGGGCCGAGAACGAAAGTGCTTAACCGGGAGACACTGGTAGAGAGATGTGCGGGCCAGGATGGCCGAATCTGGTAAGGCGCACGCCTGGAAAGCGTGTTCCCGTATGGGATTCTGGGTTCAAATCCCAGTCCTGGCGGTTTCTGACACGAATATCACGGCGAGCACCTCGTGTGCTCGCCCTCGTGAGTGGCTGTACCGCAGATAACTGGGATTTGAGCACGCGAGTCGCAGCCCCGGAACGGCCGAACACCGCGAGGCCGCACGCCCAGAACGTCTCGCATCTGTTCAAATCCCGGTCCTGGCGTATTTTGCGCGAACTTCACGGCGAGCACCTCGTGTGCTCGCCCTCGTGAGCGCATGATCCGCAAACGACCGGGATTTGAAACCAACGAATAAGCCCTGTCGACGTGAATGTCAACGTAACAGTGGCCACAGCAGACGAGCAGATCCGAGTCAGCGACCGGGTGAAGCGACAGCTCGACCGGCGTCGGCGTGAGGGCGAGTCCTGCAACGATGTCCTCGAACGCGTCCTTCAGGAGGACGACGAGGGCGACATCTACGACGGATTCGGTCGATGGTCGGACGAGCAGGCCGAACGCGTTCGAGAGCGGCGCGAACAGTCCAAGAAAAAGCGGAAAGAGCGGATGCGACGAGTGACCGGTAGGGGCGAGGACGAGGGCGAAGACGCGGACGCATGAAGGTTCTCGACGCGAGCTTTCTCATCGACTATCTCCACGGGGAAGAGGCGACCAGGGAGTACTACGAGGCGAACGGCGGCGACGCCGAGCGATGGGTCCCGAGGGGCCGTTCCTCGATGGCCACGACGCCCTCATCGCTGCAGTCGGTCGCGAGCTCGGAGCGCCGGTGGTCTCAGCGGACCGCGACCTCACGCACGAGGAGACGAAGAAGGTCGTCGACGTCGAGGAGTATTGAACGGTTGCCTCTCGGCTGAGATGGATAGCCACGATTTTCAGGGGCTATGGATTGACGCCGATGAAGCGTCTACCGACCGTCGGAATCGTCGACTCTCGTCCCGTCGCTCGTGTCGCGTCCGGTTGCCTGGTTGGAGTCACCTGGCCTCCTTCGAGGAGACGGTGGTCCGTCGGCCGGTTCACCCACCCCACCGAAGTCGCGAAAGACGAACAGTCCGTAAGTAGCGACGAAGACGGCGGGCACGGCGACCACTGCTGCACCGAGGAGAATCCCCGGGATACCACCGTTCCGTGCGAGCACCGAGAGCGCGATCGAGGCGGCGGCACCCGCGACCAGGTGACCGAATCCGAACGTCGCGTAACTCCCGCCGTCGGTCGCGTAGTCGACAGTCCGTTCGAGGGCTGTCAGCACACCCGCGTCCTGCGTGACGACCACGAACGGGAGGCCGTACGTGAGATAGCCGAGCACGACGACGACCACGAGGGCGAACAGGATCAGCGGCGGGACGACCACGAACGGGAGCGCGGCGAGTACGACGGCTGTCCGGACGAGATTGACGCCGACCATCCGGAGGGTGAACTGCGCGACGCTCGCGCCGAACCCTCGGTCCCCGTCGCCGATCCGACCGTCGAGCGCACCGAGAAAACCGGCTTCGAGTGCCGACGTGACCAGCAGTCCGACGAGAAACAGGGGCAGGACGGCGAGCAGTGCAGCGGGACTGCCCTCGGTGGCGACACCGGGACCCGCGACGCCGGGGAGCGAGACGTACGTCCACAGCGTCGGCAATCCCGACGGGAAGGGGAACGTGACGCCGCCGCCACCGGCCGACAGCGCCTGCTGGACCTTCGAGAGCGAAGCCAGCGACGCCACGAACGGGACGACAGCGAGCATCGCCGACTGCTGTGTGACCGAAACCGCGCGCTCGTATCTGGAGGGCATCGATACCGGTGTCGACTGCGGGGCACTAAGATGTGGTCACTCGCTACGAGTGGGCGCTCGTCCGGTCGTTCGAACGAAGAGTTACTCGGCAAACGTGGCGGAACGTGCGGCGTCGAGTCGGAGGAACGCGGGCAACGTGGCCAGTGCGAGCGCGAGTTCGAGGCCGCCGGCGACGAGGAAGGCGGCGGGGTAGCCGTAGGCGCCGGCGACAGTCCCGCCGACGACCACGCCGCCGAGAAAGCCCAGACTGCCGGCGGCGTTGAACCCGGCCATCGCGACGCCGCGCTCGCTCGCACTCGCGAGGTCGGTCACCAGCGCCATCGTCGCCGGCGCCATCAGCGCACCGAGTACACCGACTGCGACCATCCCGACGGCCGCGAGCGCGGGCGTGGGGAGCTGACCGACGAGGATCACGCCGACGCCGTAGGCGGCCGAGCCGGCGACGATCGGTCCCGTTCGGCCGATCCTGTCCGAGAGGACGCCGAAGGGGTACTGCAGGAGCGCGAAGGGGGCGAAAAAGCACGCGAGCAAGAGCCCGGTGGCGGCGGGGTCGAGTTCGAAGACGGTGCGGAAATAGAGGGTGCCGACGAGCGCGAAGAAACCGGCGGTGAAGCGGTCGAGAAAGCCGAAGGCGTAGGGGAGTCCGAGTGTCGGGGTGTTCCGGACGCTGGCGACGACGCGGGCCAGCGAGTCACGCCGGCCGTCGGGCGACCGGTCGGCGACGAACAGCGCGAGGCCGCCGACGCCGAACAGGAGCGCGCTCGCGACCCAGAGCGGGGTGAGCGCCCCGAATTCGTAGAGCTGGCCGCCGAGCGGCGCGCCGATGGCCGTCCCGGCGCCGATCGCGACGCCAGCGGCAGCCATGTTCCGGCCGTGGCCCCCCTCGAGGTCCATCAGCATCGTCATCGCGAGCGAGAAGGCGCCGACGGTGGCCGCACCTTGAAGCGCCCGCAGGCCGAGGACGGCACCGAACGAGAGTGTCGTCACGGTGGGGGCGAGCCCGAGCGCGGCGTAGCCGAGCGCGCCGCCGACCGCGCCGAGGGCGATGAAGGGGGTGCGCCGACCGGCGCGGTCGCTGAGCGCCCCCCAGAGCCCGGCGAAGAGCACGAACGCGGTGAACTCGGCGGCGAGGAACCAGGTGCTCGCGTCCAGTGTCGTCTCCGCACCGAGGGCGGTGACCAGCGTGTCGACGCCGGGGTACAGCAGGACCTGTGCCAGCATCACCGCGAACACCATCACCCCGAGAGCGACTCTATCGGGCGTCGCCGTCATCTGTGGGCGCTTACGAACCCGTCGAATATCGATGTGTCGCCTCTCCGTGTCAGAACGGTACCGTCGATCCGTCCGTGGCGGGTGCTTCGGCGTCGCTCCCAGGAATCTCGCCCGTCTCGCGAAACGCCCGTTCCAGTCGTTTCAGTTCGCCGTCGATCGCCGTGGCACGCTGGTGCATCGGCGCGACGCGGACACGTACGAGATCGAACTCGTGGCGGTCGGCCAGTCCGTTCCAGGCCCGGAACGAGGCCGTCGTGAGCGTGTCGCTCTGTGGGCAGAAGGCGGTCGTCGGCGTGAACTCCGCCCGGAGGACACGGAGCGACCGCTCGTCACTGTCGGCTTCCCCGTCGCCCCCCGCGACCGCGTCGACGGCGGCCGGGTCTTCGACCGCGTAGCGGTAGCCGGCACCGGGGTGACGGGGGTCGTTGTTCAGTCGCGCCAGGTTGTAGCCGAACGTCATGTCGTAGACGCCCCGCTCCTCGAAGAGCGCGCGGGCGAGTCGATGGACTGCGAGGTGGCGTTTCCCGTCGAGCACGTCGTGGCCCTCGAGGAACGGCCCCGGCTGGGGGAGGTTCTCGGGGACGAACTCGTCGCAGGCGTCGAACGCGGTGTCGGTCCCGCCGAACGGCGATGGTACTCCGACCATACTCGACTGTCGGAGCCCCACGACGCTATGCGTGGCTCCGAACGTGTTCGCCCGCGTGTGCGTCGAGAGCGATACCGGGACGGTCATTCCACGTGGACGGTGCCGGGGCGGCCACTCCGCGTGGGCGGTACCGAGACAGTCATTCCGCGTGACTGATGTAGACGCGGACCTCGTCGTCGCCGACCCGTTCGGTTTCGTGGTCGAACCCGCGGTCGGCGAGGACGCCGTACAGGGGTTCGGGTTCGAAGTTGTTGACGAGTTCCAGCGTCTCACCGTCGGGGAGGTCTTCGAGAGCGGCGACGATGGCGCCGAACGGTTCGCCGTCGATCTCGCGGGCGTCGAGTGTCCGGGTTGCGTCGCGGTCGTTCTCGGTCACGCCCGTGGGTTGTGGCGCTGCGCGCGAGCGCGTTACCCCGAAGACGTTCGGCTCGAAGCGTGATCGAGGCAGTCGAGATGCGAGTCGGGGGCCAACGGCGAACGCGTACGGCGGGAGACATACGGTCCTGGGGGGCGTCCGGTCGGCTATGCAGTCGATAACGGTCTCGCGGCGTGTCGAGGCGCCGCCCGAACGCGTGCGCGAGGCGATGGCCGACCTGGAGGCGTTCATGCTCGGGGCGAAGTTCACCGACGTGACCGTCGAGGGCGAGGCGATCCACCTGGAGAACCAGGTCGGGCTGGCGACGGTCACACTCGAGTTGCGGGTCGTCGAGAAACCCGGGACGGAACTGGCCTACGAACAGGCCGACGGCTTCTTCGAGACGATGACCACCGAGTACACCGTCGAGGAGGTCGACGGCGGGACCGAGATCACTGCGACCACCGACTTCGCGCTCGACGTGGCGCTCGTCGGCCAGATCCTCGACGCGACTGTGATAAAACGACAGCGCCGCCACGAACTGGAGTCACAGTTCGACTGGCTCGAAGCCGAAGTCGGAGAGTGAGTCGTGGGTCCGGCCCGGCCTTACAGTAACGACCGGAGCGAGCGGGTCTGGACGCCACACCGGTCGCGGTAGTCACAGGGCGAGCACTTGGCGTCGTTCTCGATGCGGGAAGGAGGACCGTCGATGGCGCGAGCAGTCCGGAGTGCCCCGCGATAGGCCGCCTTCCGGCGGGTAGTCAGGGGGATCTCGCGGACGACGCCGTGAGCGGGGTACTCGGCGATCGCGGTCTCGACCGGGCGCTCGCGGTCCCAGGCCAGTGCCTTGGCGGCGGCGACGAGACGGACGGTCTGGGGTTCCCAGACGCCGTTCGTCGGCGGGTCACCGGTGAACACCAGGGACGGGCGAGGCGGGTTCTCGAGCACCTTGTGGGCGACGCCCCGGCACTCGCGTCCGGCGAGGTGGACCTCGCGCTCGGCGGGGTCGACGAGCGCGGGCCAGTCGTCGAAGCGCGCCCGTGAACGACCGAGTCGCGAGCGGTACTGCGTCGGTGTGAGCGCGACCGGCGCCCGCGCGAGTGCGTCGTCGTCGGTCAGGAGTTCCTCGTAGCGAAAGGCCAGTTCGCGAACGTCGGCCACCGCCGACGGCGGGTCGTAGGCCTCGGGGTCGCGCCGCCGGTAGTAGAGTTTGCGCGGGCAGTACGCTGCCGTCTCGACGTCACGAAACGTCTCCATGGGCCGCGATGGCCCCACTCTCCCGGATAAACCTTCAGAACGAGACGTCGGTCTCGATGTCCTCGGCCGCTTCTTCGAGGCCGTCGTCCTGACCCTCGGTGAAGCGGGCTTCGAGGTCGGCGTCGGTGAGCAGTTCGTCGAACGCCTGCTGGTAGCGGTGGTTCGCGCGGCGGGCGGCGTCTTCTGCGGCGACGACGCGGCGATAGCGCGCGACAGTCTCCGCGTCGACGCCCAGATCGGCCGCCAGGGCCTCGTCGTCGGCGTCACTGCGCCGGCGGAGCGTCGCCAGTTCGAAGGGTGCGTCGGTGTCTGACTCCCGGAGGAGGTGGAGGTCGAGGCGGGCGGCGAACACGTCCGCCGTCTGGAGGTCGAGATCGGCAGCGATCGCCTCGTCGCTCGCGTCCGCGTAGAACGCCCGAACGATATCGACGTACTGGTCGACGGCGAGTCCGGTCTCGAAGGACTGGTTCGCGCGCAGGCGCCCGACGAGGTCGCGCAACTGCTCGTCCACGTCCTCGTCGTCCCCGCCACCCACGAGCGATCCCGGAGTCTCGGTCTGGGTCTCCGTGACCGTCCCCTCCTCGGAGACGTCCATGAAGATGTCCCTGAGTTCCTCGGTCTTCTCGTCCATCCTGGCACAGGATCCGGGCGCCAGCCCGTATAACCCTGTCGACGGTGCGAAGCGTCCGCCGACGCCTACTGCGAGTACGCTCCTCTTACCATCGGACCGACCTACACGGCTGTTCGTCTCGACCGCCGCTACTGGCCCCTACTGGCTCTTGGCCGGCCGCTACTGGTATGTCCCGTCGGACCGAATCGGTCACTCATGCGGGACTATTCGAATCACGCGACGAACCGCGGGCCGGGCAGAGACGTTCAGATCACCGACGTCGAGACCTGCGTCGTACAGGGCAACTTCGAGTGGAACCTCGTGCGGGTCCACACCGACGCCGGTGTGACCGGTATCGGCGAGTCGTATCGTGGCGGTGCAGTCACGGACATCATGGAGTACATGGGACGGTTTCTCGTCGGCGAGAACCCGCTGGACGTCGAGCGACTCTTCAGACGGATGGTCCACGAGACGTCGGGCCACGGCGGCACGACGGGCAAGGTCGTCACCGCCGCTTCGGGCATCGAGATCGCTCTCTGGGACGTCGCCGGGAAGGTCTTCGAGTTACCGGTCTACCAGTTGCTCGGCGGGAAGTACCGCGACGAGGTCCGGATGTACTGTGATTGCCACGCCGGTGAGGCCTACGAACTCGAAGACGGTTTTCCAACTATTCACGAGGACGAGGCCTACGCGCCCGAAGCTTACGCCGACGAGGCCGAGCGCGTCGCCGACATGGGCTTTTCCGCGCTCAAGTTCGACCTCGACCAGCCCTTCGACAACGAGCCCGACCCCTACAACGGGCGGGTTCGCAACGAGGTGCTGGACCGAAAGGTCGAGACGGTCGAGGCCGTCCGCGAACGGGTCGGCGACGAGATCGACCTCGCGTTCGACGTCCACTGGGACTACGCGATGGACTCGGCGAAGCGACTCGCCCGGAAACTCGAACCGTACGACCTCATGTGGCTCGAAGACCTCGTGCCACCCGAGAACATGGCGGCCCAGCGGGAACTCGCCCGCTCGACGGAGACACCGCTGGCCACGGGCGAGAACCGCTTTCGCGTCCACGAGTTCACCGACCTGATCTACGACTTCGGCGTCGACGTGCTCACGCCCGACCCGACCACCTGCGGCGGCCTCGCCGAGTCGAAAGCCATCGCGAACCGCGCCGAGGAGAACTACATCGCCGTCTCGCCTCACAACGTCTGTGGCCCCGTCGGGACGATGGCCTGTGTCCACCTCGGCGCGGCGATCCCCAACTTCGACACCCTGGAGTACCACGCCCTGGAGGTCGACTGGTGGGACGACCTCCACGACCGCGACGCCGACCTCATCCAGGACGGGGTCATCGAGGTACCCGAAGCACCCGGTCTCGGCATCGACATCGACGAGTCGGTGGCCCGAGAGCACCTCGCCGACCCCGGGACGATGTTCGGGTGAGCGGTGTCACTCCGCGTTCGGGAGAGGGGTGCCAATCCGAGCTCGCGGACGTCACTCGGCGATGTGCTCGGGCGGTAGTCTATCGACGATCCCATCGAAGTCGTCGTCGAACGCGAGGACGCGGCCGATATCGTGCCGTTCGACGAGTGCGACGGTCGTCGCGTCGGTGAAACTGAGCGGCTGATCGCTGTACGTTTCCATCGTCTCGATGGCAGTCTCGAACGCACACTCGTCGACGAACCGCAGATCGACGACGTCTGGATACGGGTCACGTCCCAGGATACAGTCTCCGGCTCGGAGTGCTTCGCCGGTCGTTCCGAATCGCGATCGGGTGAGCGTCACCGTCTCGTCGTAGATGTAGTCACTCGTCAGCACCCGTCCGAAGGCGCCGGAAAAGACTCGGTCCATCGCCCCGCGTGCGCTCGAGTGTCTCGATACGTCCTCGTCGTGCAGCGCGTAGAACACGCCGGAGTCCACGAAGACGCTCATTCGGACTCGAAGTCGGGAGCCGCTTCTTCCTCGTAGAGGATCCGGTCGATGTCGTCTTCCTCGATCGGGTCGCCCGACGCCGATGTCCCCGAGAGCCACCGTTCGATCTCTTCGTCGGAGAGCCCCTCGAACTCGTCGTCGCCCTCCGAATCGGCCCGGAACGAATCGACGAGCGCATCCGGGGATTCGAACCCGTGCTCGACGACCCGTTCGAGGACCTCCTGCTGGGTCACTGCCCGACCGGTTTCGCGTTCGATCCGCTCCTGGAGTTCCCCCAGCATGGCTTTCGTCCGCTCGTCGACCGGAACCGACGCCATAGACGGGTGTTGCGCGTTCTCACCCATAAACATTCAGCGCGGGGCTACCGGAGCCGTCACCGTTTAGCACCTCTCGTCCCTTCCAGGGGTATGGACGTCGCGCTGGTCACCGTCGGTGACGAACTGCTCTCGGGCGACACGGAGAACACGAACGCCACCTGGCTGGCTCGACAGTTGACAGAGCGTGGAGCGACGGTCACGCGCATGCTCACGATCCCCGACGACCGCGCGCTCATCGCCCGCTGGGTGCGGGAATTTTCGGACGCCTTCGACGCAGTGATCGTCACCGGCGGCCTCGGCGACACGCCCGACGACGTCACTATCGAGGCGGTCGCCGATGCCTTCGACCGCGAGATGAAAGTCCAGGACGCCGTCCGCGAACGCGTCGTCGAGAAGGCCCGTCGCTTCCGCGAGCAGGACCCCGAGTACTACGAGACCCACGACTTCGACCTGAATCCCGACGAGACGGCCGCGCTACCGGCCGACGCCCGCCCCCTCCAGACGGAAGCGAGTTTCAACCCCGGTTGCGTGGTGGAGAACGTCTACGTCTTCCCCGGCTTTCCCGAGGAGTTGCGCGTGATGTTCGAGGCGGTCGCCGACGAGTTCGGCGGCGACGTCGTCTCCGAGTCGGTCCAGACCGCAACACCAGAGGGCGCGCTCAAGGACGTCCTCGACGGCGTCCGCGAGCGTTTCGACGTGGCCGTGGGGAGCTATCCCGCCCGTCGCGGGACGCCCGGGCGAGTGAAGGTGACCGGCACCGACCCCGGGGAAGTCGAACGGGCCATCACGTGGGTCGACGAACGCGTCGACGACCCCGAGGGGCAGTAAAGCGGCCTGTGGTCCTGGTGAGTCAGTGTTCGCGCCACTCCGCGGCCAGCAGGTCGTAGAGGTCGGCGTCGTGGTACTCGCCGTCAACATAAAAGTCCTCGCGAAAGCGGCCCACGTGCTCGAAGCCGACCGTCTCCAGCACCTGGCGAGAGCCGTCGTTGAACGCCAGCACGCGGGCGACGACCTTGTTGAGGCGGCGCTCGGCGAAGGCGTACTCGACGAGCAACTCGGCGGTCTCGGTGGCGTAACCCTGCCCCTGGGCGTCGGGTGCGACCCAGTAACCGAGTTCGACGCGGCCCCGCTGGGAGTCGAGGTCGAACAGAAACCCCTCACCCACCGGGTCGCCATCGGCGCAGACGAGGAATATCTCGCCCTCGTCGCTCTCGGCGAGACCCTCGACGTGGTCGGTGACCGCGTCCTCGTGCATGACAGTCGCGCCCCCGAATCCCGGCCGGACGGCGGGGTCGTTCCAGTTGCGCTGGAGGAACGCGTAGTCGTCCTCGCTGACGACGTGGAGGTCAACCTTGTCCCCCCGCAAGAAGACTGGCCCTGGCATGCGCGGCGACTCGCCCGGTGCGAGTGAAAACGTTGTGGTCGTGTGTTGGGACTTCGCACGGGCCGGACTGTGCTGTAAGGAACGAATACGGATTCCCAGTGGGAATGCAAACAGGTTTTTAATGTTGAAATATTATTATTTAGTGGTGGTGAAAACCATCTCGTCGATAATTCCACCGTGGCGAGGTTATCGGTTCACTCGTCATCGTTACCGGTGGTACGGAGCATCCAGGGGAGCGGATGGAATTAACGGTATCTGAACTTACCGGACAAACGTCGGGCGACGAATGGCGCTTGGACCCCACAATTTCCTACATCACGAGACATGTCACTGAGGACAACTGAGGGATCAAAAACGTCCAATTACTCTGCTTCGGTGGGGATAGACGACTGCTCACTAAGCACTCCCCTGGGACCTATCGACCGAGTACGTTACCTGAGTCGGCGTGGGAACGGCGCGATAATATCTCGTTCCTCTGTAGGTACCGTCCGCGCCGAGCGCAGCGAGGCGCGGTTCACGGGACCGAGCGCAGCGAGGCGCGGTTCACGGGACCGAGCGTAGCGAGGTCCCGCTTTTTCACCCATGTTTTTGCGTCGGGGGTTCCCGCAGGCCGCGAAGCGGCCGAGGAAACCCCCGGCGGAAAAAGATGGTTTAGAAGAAGGTGAGCAGGCCGAGCTCGACTGCGTAGTGGTAGGCGAGCGCGAGCCAGGCCTCGAAGACGAGCGTGCCGAGAGCGGAGACGGCGGCGAAGCGGCGGACGTCCATCTCCGCGACACCGGCCGGGACGGTCACCATCCCGCGAGTAAACAGGAGAGCGTTACTGACGGGGACGGCGACCCAGCCCCAGTGTTCGAACCAGTCGTCGAAGCGGTCGAGTCGTGACTCGTCGATGCGGAACCAGGGCTTTCGCAGCAGCCACTCGCGGCCACCCCGCTGGGCGAGCAAGAACAGCGCGACCTGTCCGACGGTGGCGCCCGCGGTGGCGACAGCGAAGATGACGACGATCATCCCCCAGTCGTACCCGTTGGAGGTCGTCGCGAACGTCCCGATGGCGAAGGGGACCAGCGCCTCGCTCGGTGCGAAGTACATCAGCATGGCGCCTTCGAGGATGAAGATCGCAAAGAGCGCGTAGATGCCGTAGTCGCGGATGAGTTCGCGAGCGAGTTCGCTGTCGCCGAAGACGAAGAGATACGCGCCGAGGGCTGCGAGCGCGAGGAAGGTCCCGGCGACGACGAGCAGACCGTAATCCTCGGCGAACGCTCGGAAGGCCGACCGCGACGACGGCGGGGTTGCCATTCGGTCGAACAGTGTGGAGTCGCCGGCAAGTGTCTTTCTCTCGACGGCGACCGGTCGTCGCCGGGAGTCGTCGCTCGGGGCCACGCCGGTGCCCGAGGCAACTGTCGTGGCGGCGCCACTGGCGGTCGAGCGGTGGTCTCAAGGCCGAGCGACGACGACGGTCGGTATGGACATCACACGGCGACCACGCCGGTTGCGCGGCGACGGGGTGCGACCGCTGGTCAGCGAGACCGACCTGTCGGCGTCCGACCTCATCGCGCCGGTGTTCGTCGACGCGACGACCGACGAGCGCGTCCCCATCGAGTCGATGCCGGGTCACGAACGAGTCCCGGTGGCGGATGCCGTCGCGCGCGTCGAGGAGGTGCGCGAAACAGGCGTCGAGGCGGTCATGGCCTTCGGGATTCCGGAGTCGAAAGACAGCGAGGGGTCGCGCGCCTGGGCCGAGGACGGCGTCGTCCAGCGCGCAGTCCGCCACATCGCCGACGAGACGGACGCCTACGTCATCACAGACGTCTGTCTCTGTGAATACACCGACCACGGGCACTGTGGGGTTCTGGAGGACGAGGCACGCGAGGACCCGCACCTGACCGTCGACAACGACCGCACGCTCGACCTGCTCCGGCAGACGGCGGTTTCACACGCCGAGGCCGGCGCGGACATGGTCGCGCCCTCCAGCATGACCGACGGGATGGTCGGCGCCATCCGGTCTGGCCTCGACGAGGCCGGCTTTTCGTCGACACCCATCATGAGCTACGCCGCCAAGTACGAGTCGGCATTCTACGGGCCGTTCCGCGACGCCGCCGACGGCGCGCCGGCGTTCGGTGACCGTCGTCACTACCAGATGGACCCTGCGAACGCGCGTGAGGCCACGCGAGAAGTTACCCTCGACGTCGAACAGGGCGCGGACGTGCTGATGGTCAAGCCTGCACTCCCCTACCTCGATATCGTCCGGGACGTTCGTGTGAACTTCGACCACCCCGTCGCCGCCTACAACGTCTCCGGCGAGTACGCGATGTTGCACGCCGCAGCCGAGAAGGGGTGGCTCGACCTCGATGCAGTGGCCCACGAGTCGCTGCTATCGATCAAACGTGCAGGCGCGGATCTGATCCTCACATACTTCGCCGAGGACGTCGCCCGTCGGCTGTAGCGTGTCGGTCCAGGACAGCAGAAACCGCACGATTGCGCGATTGCTCTGACCCCCCGGAGTGGGGCAGTAGCCGGAAAGAGAGTATCGAATCGTCCAGTAGATATCGGAATCCACCGATCGATCCTGTTCCGATTCGACGTCGATCGGATCGTTCGAACAGATCGACGACCGGATCCGTCCGAAACCCACCGCGCGCAAGCACAGCGGGCCCGATCCGGCCGGATCCGCTCCGGATCCGGCAGACGAACGTCCAGATCCGTTCGGTATACGTCCGCATATCTGGACGTCCGACGACCTTATATCGCTTAATGTCTGGGGTAATTTCGACGTTCGTCACCCTATATCCCGGATCCTTCCCAGAATTTCAAGCCAAGAGTTAAATAGTGGCTATCCATGCCCTCAAACCGAAATGTGTGTGACGAACGTATCGAGGTTCGGGGTATGGGCGAACGAACGTCTCATTCGTAGTGAGTTAGCGAAACAAACGGAGGTGACCGAATGACGCTGGAACTACTGGGCGATTTCGCGTTGCAGCTGAGTCCGGGCGCGGTCGCGAACGGCGTGAACTACGTCTGGATCCTCGTCGTCTGTTTCCTGATCTTCTTCATGCAGCCGGGGTTCGCGCTGCTGGAGGCGGGTCAGGTGCGGGCGAAAAACGTCGGGAACGTCCTGATGAAGAACATGACCGACTGGACGCTGGGGACGCTGGTGTTTTTCGTCCTCGGCGCGGCAGTCAGCGGGCTCGTCGCCCAGCTGACTGCACCGGGGACCGCCTTCGACCTCATGGGCGCGTTCGGCTACATGAGCTCGACGGCCGGGGCCGGCTGGGTCGACTGGTTCTTCGGTGCCGTCTTCGCGATGACGGCGGCGACGATCGTCTCCGGCGCGGTCGCCGGCCGGATGAAGTACTCGGCGTACGTCTTCGTCGCAGTCGCGATGACCGCCATCATCTACCCGGCCGTGACCGGCATGACCTGGGGCGGCGGCCTGCTCTCGGGGAGTGGCTTCATCGGTGACGCGCTCGGCGTCGGCTACCTCGACTTCGCGGGCGCGACGGTCGTCCACATGGTCGGCGGGCTCGCGGGTCTCGTCGGGGCGAAGATGGTCGGCCCCCGTTCGGGTCGGTTCGATTCGAGCGGCGAGAGCCAGCCCATCCCGGGTCACTCGATGCTGCTGGCCGTGCTCGGGACGCTGTTCCTCGCTTTCGGCTGGTACGGTTTCAACGTCGGCACGCAGGCGACGGTGCTCGCCGCCGGCGACGGAGCTGTGACGTTCCAGGGCGCCGCGCTCGGCCGCGTCGTCCTCAACACGACGCTGGGCATGGGCGCCGGCGCCGTCGCGGCGATGCTCGTCTCGGCCGGCTGGCAGGGCAAGCCCGACCCGCTGTGGGCGGCGAACGGACTGCTCGCCGGACTGGTCGCGGTGACGGGCGCGGTCCCCCACGTCACGTGGTGGGGCGGGCTCATCCTCGGCGGACTCGCCGGGGCACTCGTCCTGCCGACCTACCGCTGGGTCGTCGACTCGCTGAAGATCGACGACGTCTGTGGCGTCTTCGCGGTCCACGGGAGCGCGGGTGCCATCGGCACCATCCTCATCCCGGTGTTCGCCTACCAGTCCGGCGGCGTCGCCATCCTCGGCGACACGTGGGGCTTCGGCGGCGGCACGCAACTGGCCATGCAGGTCATCGGCGTCGCCGTCATCGGCATCTGGACCGTGCTGGCGACGGCGGCCGCGTTCAAGATCGCCGACGTGCTCTTCGGCCTCCGCGTCTCGGAGACCGAGGAAGACGTCGGCCTCGACGAGGCCGAACACGGCGTCTCGGTCTACCCCGAGTTCGTCGCCGGCGGCAGCCGAGAGGGACCGACTGTGACCACCGACGGCAGCGGCATCTCCGGAGGAACCCAGGATGACTGACGAACCCAACGACGGCGAACTGAAGATGGTAATGGCAGTGGTGCGTCCCGACAAACTCGGCGACGTCAAACAGGCGCTGGCCGAGACCGGCGCCCCCTCGCTGACAGTGACCAACGTCTCCGGTCGCGGGTCACAGCCCGCGAAGAAGGGGCAGTGGCGCGGCGAAGAGTACACGGTCGATCTCCACCAGAAGGTGAAAGTCGAGTGCGTGGTGGCGGACATCCCGGCGGGGGACGTGGTCGACGCCATCGCCGACGCGGCCCAGACGGGCGAGCCCGGCGACGGCAAGATCTTCGTCATGCCCGTGGACAGCGCGAAACAGGTCCGCACCGGCAAAGCCGGGCAAGACGCCGTCTGACACCAGATGTCGGCACGGATCGACGATATCGACGGGAAACTGCTCCAGGCCCTCCTCGCGGACGGACGGGCCAGCGCCAGCGACCTCGCCGACGCCGCGGATGTCGCCACCTCGACCGCGACGAAACGGCTCGCCCGACTCGAAGACGAGGGCGTCATCGAGCGCTACCAGCCGGCGGTCGACTACGCCGCCTTCGGTTACGACGTGACGGCGGTCTTTCGCCTCGACGTCGACGGCGAGGGCCTGGCCGACGTGGTCGAAGACTTGCGCGAGACCGGTCGCATGATCGGCGTCTACGAGGTGACCGGCAGCGACGACGTCGTCGCCATCGGCAAGTTCGCCTCGACAGACGAGATGAACGCCCAGATCAAGGATCTGGTCACCCACCCGTACGTCCGCTCGGCCACGACAGACATCGTCCTCGACACCGTCTGCGAGTACGAACCGCCGCCGGTACGGACGACCGAGTGAGCCCGGAGCACGACTGTACCGAACCGCCCGACTCCCGCCGGGGTCCGTTCCCCGACCGGTCCCTGTTTTTCGCTGACTGGTGTCGGTCGAGCGTCCAGCGAGCCGAGAGAATCGGTCAGTTCGTGGGCACGTCACTCGCCGAGCGAATCGGCGGGTCTGAACACGTCGGCACCCGTCTCGGCGTTCCGTCGTTCCAGGACAGCCCGAAGTGTGTCACCACCGACCATCGCCTCGATGTCGAAGGGGCCGAGGTCGCCACCGCTCCCCCGTTTCAGTATCTCGTCGACCGTCTCGCGGTCGGCGACCCCGTCGTCGACCAGCCGATGGGCCTCGCTGACGAGCGCGGCCACCACCGGTTGAATGTCGTGAGCCTCCCCGTCGGGGACGACTGGCTCCCCCTCGTTCCACTCGAAGAAGCCCTGCCCGGCTTTCTTCCCCGTGTGGCCCGCCTCGACCAGTCGCTCCATGTGCTCGCGGATCTCGGGGTGGGGGTCGAACCGGCCGTCGTACTCGTCGTGGAGGTTGTCGACCGTCGCGAGGTGGATGTCGATACCGATGACGTCGATAAGTTCGAGCGGCCCGCGCGGGAACCCCATCGCCCGCGCACCGCGAGCGATGGCCGGCGGGTCGGCGTCCAGCAGTTCCCACGTCCCGGCACACTTGATCGCCGCCGAGAGTCTGCTGAGTCCGTTCGCTCGTCGTTCGCGGTGGAGTCGGACCGGCGTCTTGCCGATGGCTCGCGCCACGCGTTCGGCACGGTCGAGCGCCCAGTCGGCAGCCCCGTCGCCGCTGATCTCGACGAGATCTCGGGGGATCGCCGGGTTGGCGAAGTGAAAGAGGACGACCCGTTCGGGGTGGGCACTGGCGCGGGCGACGTCGGCGACCGTCAGCGACGACGTGTTCGTCCCCACGACTGCGTCCGTATCGAGGACCGCTCCGAGGTCCGCCAGTAGCCCGCGCTTGGCGTCGAGTGACTCGCGGATCGCCTCGACGACGAACCCACAGTCGGCCAGCGCGGCGAGGTCGGTCGCGAACGTGACGCGGGCCGGCAGGTCCATCCCGGTCGCAGTGTCCGCACTGCCGACGTCGGCGAGGTCCCCATCGGCGAGCCCTGCGTCGACGAGCCCTGCGTCGGTGATGGCGGCCGGCGCCTCGGTCGTCAGATACGAGCGGGCCGTGTCCAGCACGTCGGTATCGACGTCGACGAGCACCACGTCGAAGCCCGCGTTCGCGAACAGCGCAGCCAGGTCCCGTCCCATCACGCCCGCGCCGACGATGCCGACCCGGTCGACGTCGGTCGTCCCGGCGCCGCGAAGCCCGCGCTCGCTCACTGTCGGTCACGCTCCTCGGTGGCGAACGACCGGGCGTCGGACGCCGTCTCCGTTCCAGTGGGAGTCACGCCACCGCCTTCGGCGGGCGTGGGTGAAAACGCTGTGTCGACGCTCGCGGGGAAGTCCACACCCTGTCGGCGGAAATACCACACCCGGGCGAGCAGGAACAGCCCGCCGCCGAGGACGGTGAGCGCGAGCCACGTTCCGAACAGCGGGAGGTTCTGCGAGGCCAGCAGCGCCAGGAGGACGGCGTTGGCGAGGACTGCTCCGACGGCGAGTGCGACGGTCGTCCGCGGGGCGAGCGGGATCGGCGTCGCGGCGTAGCGGTCGGGGTAGCGCCGGACGAACCGGACGGCGGCGACCATCATCGGCACGATGAGGACGATCCCGCCGTAGCCCAGCAGCGACCCGAGTTCGGCGATGGGCAGCGGGCTGAGTAGCGACGCCAGCGAGGCCGCGAAGACGACGGCAAGCGCCCAGTGTGGTGTGTCGAAGCGGCCGTTCGTCCGGGCGAGCGCGGCGGGGAAGAAGCCGTCGTCGGCCAGCACCTGCATGTACTTCGGTGCGATGATGAACACGCCGTTGATCGTGGTGGCGATAGCGAAGAGGGCTCCGCCGACGACGAAGTACGTCGAGAGCGCCGGCGAGAGCGCGGCCTCGGCGGGGACTGCGAGTGTCGCGTCGGCCATCGCGTCGGCGCCGACGGTCCCGACGGCGACGACCGCCGTTGCCACGTAACAGACGAACACGACCGGGATACTGACTGCGAACGAGCGGGGGATTGTCACCGTCGCCGCCTGGATGTCCTCGCCGAGGTCGACGACGAAGTTCGCGCCCAGGCAGACGAAATAGAGGATCCCGGCGCCCGTGAGCAACCCGCCGACGCCCGTCGAGAGCGGGGGACGAAAGTTCGCCGGGTCGACCGCGGGCGCGCCGAAGACGACGAACACGCCGAGGCTGGAGACCAGCGTGACGAACAGCAACAGTTGCACGCGAGCGGCCATCTCGACGCCCACCAGATTCACCAGGAAGAAGGCGGTCAACACGAGCGCGCCGACGGCGACGGGGTCGACCGGAACCAGCGAGTCGACGTAGTTGCCGAAGCTCAGCGCGTAGACGGGGAGGCCGCCGCCGAACATGCTGACCGAGAGCCCCCAGGCGGTGAAGAAGGCGACGACGGGCGACCAGAGTCGACTGGGATACCAGTAGTTGCCGGCGGTCGTCGGGCGGGCCGACCCCAGGACCGCCGTCGGGACGATGCTCATCGAGACGATGGCGAACGTGACGACGTAGGCGAGGGGGACGCCAGTGCCGGCGAATCCCGTCGCGACGCCGGTCAGCGAGAAGAGGCCCGCACCGACGATGAGACCCACCTCGATCGCGACGGCCTCGGCGAGGCTGACCCCCTCGTTCCCGCCCCCATTTCGGCTTCCGGCCTCGCCCGCACCGTCGGCAGCGCTCACGGTCGCCTCCGTCGGTCGTCGGGCGAGTTGGCCAGCCCGCTGGACTGTCCCGTTCGCGTCATGCGGAGAGTCAACACGACGCACGTAGTTATAGCCTCGCGTGGGTGATGGTGGCGTCCAGCCGGATCGTCCGGGGGGAGCGGGCGCACACGTTCGGGAATCGGACGCGGGGAGCCCGGGAAGCGCCGCTGGGGAAGCGTCAGCTAATTATACGGGCACCGCAAAGCGCCACACATGGTAGACCCAGTGAGTGTCGGTGTCGGGGCACTCCTGACGCTCG
>Ga0207718_100506_pt1 | contig 33811 bp, 40 predicted proteins | sample A23M2SouthBayCA_FD_187749 | JGI IMG/M metagenome (GOLD analysis project Ga0207718, IMG submission 187749) | Aerobic enrichment media microbial communities from Eden Landing Ponds, California, USA - A23 M2 (SPAdes) | ecosystem: Environmental > Aquatic > Marine > Unclassified | place: Emeryville... | reverse complement strand
GGCGGGCCGCGAGTCGGCGAGCGGGTGGTCGTCTTCGGTGCCGGCGCGATCGGGCTGTGTGTGATCGGGTTACTGGCGTCATTTCCGCTGTCGGAACTAGTTGTCGTCGACCCGCTTTCGGCGCGCCGCGAACGTGCCCGGCAACTGGGTGCCGATACGGCGCTGGCACCGGATGAGCTTACGGCAACCCGCTGGGACGATGCGGCGGGGCCGGACGGAGCTGATCTGCTGTACGAACTGTCGGGCACCCCGTCGGCGCTGGACGACGCCCTCGCGGTTGCTGGCTACGACAGTCGAATCGTCGTCGGCTCCTGGTACGGCACGAAGTCTCCAACGCTCGACCTCGGCGGGGACTTCCATCGCGATCGTATCTCGATCGAGTCCAGCCAGGTGAGTACGATCGACCCGGATCGTCGCGGCCGCTGGTCGTTCGATCGCCGCACCGAGGTCACACTCGACAATCTGGCGTCGCTGCCGGTCGAATCCCTGGTCACCCACCGCATCTCGTTCGACGACGCTCCCGACGCGTACCGTCTTCTCGACGATCAGCCCGAAGAAACCCTGCAGGTCCTGCTGACGTACCGATGACACAGTACAGCCACCGACAACCGACACGCTCACCGATCCAAACACTCGCCGACACGAACCCACTCCAATGACATCCCACACCTACGAACTGACGGTCACACGCGAATTCGTCGCACAGCACTTCCTCACCGTCCCCGATCCGGGGCCGGAAGGCGTTCCGCACAGCCACCACTTCACCGTCGAAGTTCGCTTTGGCGGCCCTGAACTCGGCGAGTACGGGTATCTCGTCGATATCGACGACGTCGAGGCCATCCTCGATGATCTCGAAGACCGCTATCGCGATGCCCTGCTGAACGATCTCCCCGAATTCGAGGGGTTGAATCCGAGCGTCGAGCACTTCGCCCGCCTGTTCGGCGACCGGGTCGCGGACGCCCTGGAGAACCCGAACCCGGAGCACCTCCAGATCCGGATGTGGGAAGACGACGTCTCCTGGGCGAGTCACGCACGCGACCTCAAATGAACCACTCCGAGACCCGGTATCTCGAAGCCAAGCGGTCGCTGGACGATCGCGCCCGCTCGCCGCGGGTTCGAGATCGGCTGCTGTCGGCGCTCGCTTCCGAGCCCCAGATCCTCGATATCGGCTGTGGCACGGGAACGACAGTACCACGACTGCTTGAGTGGGGGATCGACACTGGCAGATACCGCGGTGTCGACGGCGACGCAGGCGTAATCGAGTTCGCCCGTGACGTCCGGCCGGCCGAGCTTCGCCGTGCTGGCCACAGTGTCACCCACGAAAAGCGTGGATTCACTGTCGAAGCCCTCTCGGTCACCTACGAGGCCGGCGACGCCCTCGCGACGCTCGAGGCCGCCGAGGCTGTCGATCTGCTCGTCGCCCAGGCCTTCGCCGACCTCGTTCCGATCGCCGAGTTGCTGTCCGGGATCGAATCGGCGCTGGCCCCCGGCGGCCTCGCGTATCTCCCGATCACCTTCGACGGGGCCACGATATTCCAGCCCGACCATCCGGCAGACGAGGCCGTCGAAGCGGCCTATCACGACGCGATCGACGCCGAGCCCGGTCGGGATATCCACGCCGGTCGGCACCTGGCCGACGCCTGCCGACGTGCGGACGGCGACCTGCTCGCGATGGCCGCCTCGGACTGGGTCCTCCGGCCCCGTGGCGGGTCCTACCCTGCCGACGAGGCGTACTTTCTGGCCCGTATCCTCGACTTCGTCGAGACAGCCTTCTCGGAGGCAGACGTGGCGCAGTCCGGGGACTGGCTCGCTGCCCGCCGGCAGCAGCTCGCCGACGCGGAATTGACCTACGTCGCCCACCAGTACGATCTCCTGTACCGGGCCGCGGAGCCGTGATCGCCGTCGAAAGGCCGAAGCCCTGTCCCGTCGAACTCGGGACGTGACCGACGCTTCGAGACGAGCCTTCCGTATCGCCTACGACGGTCGTCCCTTCCACGGGTTCCAGCGCCAGCCCGACGTGGCGACAGTCTCGGACACGATCCTCGACGGTCTCCGGGGCCTCGATGTCCTCGAAGACACTGCCGCCGTCCCGCCCGGCTATGCCGCCGCCGGACGCACCGACGCTGGGGTCTCCGCACTCGCCCAGACTGTCGCCTTCGACGCCCCGGAGTGGCTCTCGCCCGCGGCGCTCAACAGCGAACTCCCGGCCGACGTCCGTGCCTGGGCGAGCACCGACGCGTCCGCCGACTTCCACGCGACCCACGACGCCGCCGCCCGCGAGTACACCTATCACCTCCACGCGCCGGACGCCCCGCTATCGCAGGCGGCGGATGCCCTCGACGCCCTCTCTGGTGAGCACGATTTTCACAATTTCACGCCCGACGAGACGGGAACAGTTCGGGATCTCTCCGGGGATCTACGGCGAGAAGGGGACTTCCTGGTCGTTACGCTCCGTGCCGACGGGTTCCCCCGACAGTTCGTCCGGCGTGCCGTCACGGTGATCGACGCCGTCGCCAGTGGAGCGGCCGGGCTCGACCGGATCGATCGTCTACTCGGCGACGACCCACTCGAGGGGCCGGCGGGCGTCGCGCCGGCGGCGCCCGAGCCGCTTGTCCTGACCGCCGTCGAGTACCCGGAACTCGCTTTCGAACGCGAGGAGTCGGCACTCGCGAGTGCGCGTGACGTATTCGAAACAAAAGCCATCGAGCACCGGACGAACGCCCGCGTCGCGTCGACGATCGCCGGCGGGATCGGTCGGTGACGGCAAAGCAGCGTCGCGTTACTCCATCGTGTCGGCGGTGACCAGCGTATCGCCCTCGAGGTAGTGTTCGATGTGGTGGGCATCTTCCTCGACTTGGACGATGTTCTCGCGGATGATCTGGGCCGTCGTCGGGTCGCCGAGGTTGTCGAACAACTCGACGTGCTCCCGGAGGGCCTCGATAATGTCGCCGTACATCTCCAGGTCGTTTTCGAGAGACGTCCGGATGTCGTAGACGTTCTCGTCCTCCGGTTCGACGGGAGACTCGGCCTCAAGCGTCGCGGGGCTGGCGTGGGGCACCCCGCCCAGCGCCTGGACGCGCTCGGCGAGTTCGTCGGCAAAGGCCTCGGCGTTCTCGGCCGCGTCGCCCAGGAACAGGTGGAGGTCCCGGAACTCCGCGCCCTCGACGTTCCAGTGGTGCTTGCGAAGCTGATGGTAGAGGACGTAGGTCGCGGCCAGGTCCGTGTTCAGTGCGTCGACGATCTCCTCGGCGCGATCCGCGTCCATTCGTAGTCCGTCGGATCCTTCGACCTCGTCTGCCGTCTTGAGTACGTGCTCGTGCTGGCTCATACACGACAATGTACTGGTGGGAACTACTTAAAGGTTCCCGAAGTCACAATCAAATCTTTGCTATATGGGTCTCAATCTTTAGAACTAGAAAAATATTTTTCGATAGCCACACCGCACTTTTGTCACTGTCTCCGGCGGAACAGCGGCTTCGATTTGATCGGTTGGGCCGAGGAGTCCGCAGGACGGACCAGTTCGAGGACAATCAGCGATCGTTCGATTCGGCGAACAGAAAAGTCGTCGAAACGACGTCAGCTACCGGTTTTCCTTGTACGCGCTGACGAGGTCTTGCATCGACTGCTGGGCGTCGCCAAAGAGCATACTCGTGTTGTCCTTGGCGAACAGCGGATTGGGAATGCCCGCGAAGCCCGAACTCAGGCTGCGTTTGTTGACCACGACGGTCCCAGCGTCCCAGACTTCGAGGACGGGCATGCCCGCGATCGGGCTGTTCTCGTCCTCGTTGGCCGAGGGGTTGACCACGTCGTTGGCCCCGGTGACGATCACCAGGTCGGTCTGGGAGAATTTCGGGTTGATCTCTTCGAGTTCCCGCATCTGCTCGTAGTCGACGTCGGCCTCGGCCAGCAGCGCGTTCATGTGGCCTGGCATCCGACCGGCGACGGGATGGATCCCGAATTCGACGTCGACGCCGTCCTCCGTGAGGAGTTCGGCGAGTTCGGCGACGGCGTGTTGGGCCTGGGCGACGGCCATGCCGTAACCCGGCACGATGACGACGCGTTCGGCCACTTCGAGCAGCATCTCGACCTCCTCGGGCGAGGTCTCGGTAATCGACCCCTCGTAGATGTCCTCGACGTCTTCGCCACCGTCCCCGCCCATGGACCCGAAGAGGACATCGAGCAGCGGGCGGTTCATCGACTCACACATGATGAACGTGAGGATGAGCCCGGCCGCGCCGACCAGGGTCCCCGCGACGATCAGCGCCGTGTTGTCCAGGACGAATCCAGTCGTCGCCGCGGCGAGTCCGGACATCGAGTTCAGCAACGCGATCACGACCGGCATGTCCGCGCCGCCGATCGGGTACACCAGGATGATCCCGAACAGCGACGCCCCGAGTACCAGTACCCAGTAGGACGGGAGCCACGCCGACAGCGGATCGCCGCCCAGCGGCCCGGTCTGGATCACCAGGAACGCGCCGGCGACGACGGCACCGACCAGGAAGAGTCCCTGAAGTACCTGCCCGGCCGTCCCACTGATGGGCGGGTCGCCGACCAGCCCGTGGAGCTTCCCGGCGGCGATCAGGCTGCCGAACAGCGTCGCCGACCCGATGATGCCGGCGATCGCCGCCGAAACGGTGAGATCGACCGACAGGGCAGCAGTGGTCGCCGGATCGACCGTGTCGACCAGCTCGGCCCCGGCGACCACCGCCGAGGCACCGCCGCCGAAGCCGTTGAACAGCCCGACCAGTTGTGGCATCTCGGTCGTCTCGACGCTGACCGCGAGCCAGACGCCCACGGAGCCGCCGATCAGCAGCGCCGCCGCCAACAGCAGCGGGGAGACGATCTCGAAGTAAAGCACCGTCGCGAGCACCGCCAGAAACATCCCGCCGGAGGAGAGTTTGTTCCCCCGTTCGGCGGTTCGCGGGTGGGTCATGTCCCGCAGTCCCTGGATGAAGAGGATCGCCGCGGCCAGATAGGCGAGTTCGATCGCCGCCGGCGGGAGGCTTCCGAGAATTCCGTCGGCCATCTCAGCGCCCACCTCGGTTGAACTCCGCGAGCATGAAGTGGCTCACGAGATAGCCGCCGACGACGTTGATCGTCGCCATCACGACCGCCAGAAAGCCAAGCGCCGTCGCCAGCGTGGTCTCGCCAGACCCGGCGACCAGCACGGAGCCGAGCAGCGTGATGCCCGAGATGGCGTTCGCGCCGGACATCAGCGGCGTGTGGAGGTTCGTCGGGATCTGCGTGATGATCTCATAGCCCAGGAAGGCCGCGAGCACGAACAGCGTGAGGTTGGTGACGAGACTCACGGCCGTTCACCCCCTGTCGAGTGCCGTTCCAGCCGCTCGCGCGGTGACTTACGCATCGTTCCCTCCGTCCGTCGGTGAGTCCTGTGTCTCTGCATTCGTGTCGTCACCGTTTTCGTCGGTTCCTTCTTCCCCCTCGGACTCGCCATTGTCTTCGTGGGGTGCGCGCACCGTTCCGTCGTGGGTGAGCAGCGTCGCGTCGACGATCTCGTCGTCGGTATCGATCGCGAGGTCGCCCTCCTCGACCAGGAGGTCGAAGAGGTTCCGGAGATTGTTGGCGTACAGCTCACTCGCCGTCCGGGGCAGCGTCGACGGCAGATTGGTCGGGCCAAAGACCGTGACGCCTTCGTACTCGACGGCGTTGTCGGGTTCGGTGACGTCGCAGTTGCCCCCGCCGTCGGCCGCCAGGTCCACGATGACCGAGCCGTGGTCCATCGCGGCGACGGCGTCCTCGGTGACGAGCCGGGGGGCTGGCCCACCCGGGATCGCCGCCGTCGTGATGACGACGTCGGCCTCGGCGACCTCCTCGCCGAGCTGGGCGCGTTGTTTCCGGTAGAACTCCTCGTCCATCTCCTGGGCGTGGCCCTCCTCGTCTGCGGCGTCGTCGGCGTGGACATCGAGTTCGACGAAGTCGGCCCCGACGCTCTCGATCTCCTCGGCGGCTTCGGGCCGGATGTCGTAGGCCCGGACTGACGCCCCGAGCCGATCGCCGGTGGTGATCGCCTGGAGGCCGGCGACGCCAGCGCCGATCACGAAGACGTCGGCGGGCTGGACGGTCCCGGCGGCAGTCATCTGCATCGGCACGAGTTTCGCGAGTTCGTTCGCAGCCAGCACCATCGCCTTGTAGCCCGCGAGGTTGGCCATCGACGACAGCGCGTCCATGCTCTGGGCGCGGCTGATCCGCGGGATGAGTTCGAGCGCGAACGCGCTGACGTTCCGCGCGGCCAGCGTCTCCAGCACGTCGTCGGCTACGTCGTACGGACCGAGCAATCCGATGACGGTCTGGCCCTCGCGATAGACCTCGGCGTCGCCGTCCTCGAGTGCGCCGAGCGCCTCTACCTCGAAGATGACGTCGGCGCGATCGAACACCGCCGCCCGCTCGTCGAGAATCTCGCCGCCGATGTCCCGATAGTCTTCGTCCGCGAACCCGGCGGTCTCGCCGGCCCCTGCCTCGACGAGGACCTCGTGGCCGTCCTCGACGAGGTCGGCAGCGACCGAAGGGACCACTGCGACGCGGGCCTCTTCGCCGGATGCGGTCGGTACGCCTACGATCATGGGTGGGTAGACGATGCCCGCTGCACTCGACGTCTCGATACGACTGTGTTCGTGTGTACGGACCGATACATAGCGTGATGGCGTCCCATAGCGTAGTCGGTACTGGAGCCACTGGCCTCCCGGTATTATGGCTTTCGCAAATAATACACCAATCGAAACGACAAGCTTCAAATTCGACGCTCGGAATCACCTGACGACGCGACGATCGCTCACTCGATGCGTTCGCCGGCCGCTAAATACTCTTCGAGCAGCGAAGGGAACGACCGTCCCCGCAGATACCGCAGGCCGAAGTCCTCGGCCCAGTTGATGATGCCGGTGTCTTCCGTGACGACGCCGGCTTCGAGTTCGCGTGCGAGGATCAGCAGGTCGAAGTCCTCCCTGGAGTCCAGCACGCCTTGCCGGAGCGCCCGACGGTACTCGTCCCGGAGGTCCGAGATGACCTGATCGACCTGGCTCATGTGTTCGTTGTCCGTCTCCGAGTCGTCGCGTGACTGTTCGGCCTTGCGGACGGCTTTCTCCGAGACCCGGAGCCCACGGTTGACCCGCTCGCTCATCTCGTCGATGAACCCGTAGACGATTTCGGCCGGGATCATGAGTTCGTACTGGGCCGGGCTCTTGGTGATGACCCAGGTGTCGAGTTTGGCGATGGTCTCGGCGCTGACGTCCCGATCTCTGAGCATCGTTGTGAGTTCGTCGTTGATCGAGGGCGGCATGTAACACGAGATGTTGTGTTCGAGCTTCGCCGCCGCGACGAGGTCGAGCAGGCGATCGACGGCTTCCTCGATGTCCTCGTCGTCCTCCCGGATCTCCGGGGTGATGAACACCGACGTGTCGAGGACGAATCGCTGCTTCAGCGGACGTTCGGCCATAGTGGGTCGTTCTCATCCCGTCCCCAAATGTGCTCCGGCGACGCTCGCCGTCCCGATGTCGCCGCGTCGACGGGGTCGCTGATCGCCGCGTCGACCTCCGCCGGGCCATCGCGGCCGTCCCCGTGACAGCGTACCTTTTTGACCAAGGTCCCCGTATCTCCGGTATGGACTGTCCGGAGTGTGACACCCGGATGCTTGCGTTCGCCGTCCCGCCCGACTTGCGGGACTACCTTCCCGGGGAGGAACCCGGCGCGGCGCTTTGCCCCCGGTGTCTTCAACTCAGGCCAGTCACCGATCCGCCCGAGGAACTACCGGACTTCCGGCAGATCGACGACTCCTTCCCCGCCGAGTCGGAGGCCGCGATCCCGATGGCACTCCTCGTCGGATTGCTCTCCTCGCTTGCGGTCTACCGCCAGGAGATCTCGGCACTGCTCACAGAAGTCGAACGCGCGGGCGTCGATCCACTGCTCGTAGTCGACCGACTGTCGATCGCCGACGGCGTCGAGACCTCGATCGATCTCCAGGGCCGACGCCGGCAACTCGAACAGCTGCTGTGAGCCGACGTTGACATACCCAATCAGTTAGGTATCGTGCATACGTGTCCCCAGTTCGTAGCACGTGTTGCGGAGGCAGACCCCTGCGTCCGCACCGAACGCCCGAGACGCCATCCGACGATCGATCCCCAATCCCACTGGCGTTGTGTCGATGCCACGTCGGCATTCCCCCATGCCGACGCGGCAGCTTTCCATCCTCTCGATCCCGGAGAAGTCAGCCCGATCAGACGCCGGTCGAGTACCGCAGAATGCCGGCGACGCCGCCGAAGGCCGTCAACAACTGTTCGCCCTTCTCGAAGTCAGTCGAGACGAAGACAGTTTCAGTGCCGCGCTGCTCGGCGATCGAGATCAGGTGCTCGATGGCGTCCTCGCGCTCGCCGGTCTCGACGGTCTCACCGCAGGTCGTACAGGTGTGTTCCGGCGTCTCCGCCGAGCGATCGACGAGTTCGTGTTCCTCGTGACCGTTCGGACACTCGTAGGTGACGGCGTCCTTCCGGAGGTCCTCGCTGATCAGGAGTTGCTCGACCGACCCCATCACGAGGTTCTGTCGCGTCTGGTCGAACCCGTAGGTCGCGAGATCGCCGTCGTGGAGTTCCTTGAAAAAGCGCTCCATGACCTGCTTGTCCTGGAGCATCTCGCGTTCGGCCAGGACGTCCTCTGCGGCGTCGACGAGGTCGTGCAGTCCCGACTCGTCGGTATAGGCGACGTCGAACTTTCCCAGCACCATGTCCCCGATCTCGTGATGGAGGTAATCCCCGTCGAGGAACTCGTCCTTCGTCGGCGAGGGACCGCCCACGAGGATGCCGTCTAAGTCGTGGCGCTCGGGAACGAACAGGTCGTTTGCCATGCCCGCGACCTCCTGGTAGAAGTTGTCGATGGCCTCCAGGCGCAGGCGGGCGAACCGCTGGGCGGACTGGCCACCTTTGCGCTGCTTGCCGGGTACGAGCGAGGAGGCGGACTTGACGGGATCGACGCGCTTGCCCCGGAGCCAGCCGACGTTTGCCTCCCGTCGATCGAGGACGATCAGGCCGAACAGGCCCTTGTCCTCGAGCATGCCCTCAAGCGGTTCGAGCAGGAAGTCCGAGTCGCAGTGATATCGGAAGGACTGGATGGGCTGTGGTGGACTCTCCAGAACGCGGGTGATCATGTCCGTTCGGCCACCGCCGGCGTCGACCGCCCCGGAGAACAGGACGAGGCCGTTCTCCGGCGGCTTGTTGTCGTAGTACCGGAGTCGGTCCTTGATGGACTTCAGGGCGTCCTGGACGTTCGTCCGGGTGTCCTTGGACTTGATGTTGCTCGCCTCGCTGTGTTCCTGGGTGACGTGGGCCACGACGTCGCTGATCAGCGTGTCGTCGGGGACGTAGATGGTCACCAGCTGGGTGCCGGTGCCGTGATAGTCCTCGAGTTCCTCGATCACCTTCCGGAACTCGTACTTCTGGCGGTCTGTCTGTCCTCCATGCTGTTCCTGGCTACTCATTGGGTGTCTCTAGTCGGATGACCGGTAAGTATGCTTTGACCGCGGCTGTCAGCCGCTCGTGTGCACCGTTCGACGTCGGGTCGGGCTGTGTACCACCGGCCGGCGGCACGTTCGTGGCCCGCCCCGACAGCCGAACCGCGTACCGAGAGACCCCGCCCCGGCATCCGAACCGCGTACCGAGGGATCTGCTGCGGACGCGCCGACCGTTCACAGAAACTCGGGTTGCCTGCCGATACGCCGGGACCCTTTATTGCGCGCAATCTACACGGACGCGGGGCTTTATATACTTGCCTCGTGACTATCGAGACAAGCGAATGACGGGGCACGTCTTCACTGTCGCGGGCGGCAAGGGCGGGGTCGGGAAGACGACGACGGCCGTCAACGTCGGGGTCGCACTCGAGGACGCCGGCTACGACGTCGTCGTGGTCGACGCCGACCTCGGCATGGCGAACCTCGCGGCGATGGTCGACGTCGAGTACGACAGCAGCCTCCACGAGGTGCTCGCCGAGCGCGCCGCTGTCAGCGACACGCTGACCGAAGCACCGGGTGGACTGACAGTCGTTCCCGGCGAGCAGAGCCTGGAGGCCTTTGCCGATGCCGATCCCGCGAAACTCCGGAAGGTCATCAAGACGCTGAGCAACGCCTACGACGTGGTGCTGATCGACACCGGTGCCGGGTTGAGTCACGAGGCGACGGTCCCGCTGGGGCTGGCCGACAGCGTCCTGTTGGTCACGACGCCCGACAGCGTCGCGGTCGGCGACGCGAACAAGACCGCCGGGCTGGCCGAGCGCGTCGACGGCGACGTCATCGGGTCGATCCTGACGCGAGCGACCGGCCCCGAGGACGTCGACCTCGTCGACGGCGACCTCGGGGCTGACCTGCTCGCTATCGTCCCCGAGGACACCGAGGCGACGACCGACGAACCGCTGGTACTCAACTCGCCCGACAGCCCCGCGGCGGAGGCTTACCGACGGCTCGGCGAGATTCTGGAGGACGTCCTGATCGGCGAATCCGCCAGATCGATCGAGGAACAGGACACCGTCTGGTTCCCCGAGGACGAGGAGGACGAAGAGAGTGAGGCGGACGACGAGGAATCAGGCGGCGTCTTCGGCGTGTTCGGCCGCTGAGGCGTGCGTTCAGTCCGTACTATCCTTTCGCGAACCGCAGCTTACCTCGAATCCGATGCCTCGACGGCCGCCTACATCGAATCCGGTGCCTCGACGCCCAGCGCGTCGAGGGCGTTGGCGACGGTCGTCCGCGCCGCGGCGACCAGCGCCAGCCGGGCCGCCCGGGTCTCCGGGTCGGCGTCGAGCACGGGACACTCCCGGTAGAACGCGTTGAACGCTTCCGCGAGATCGCGGGTGTACGTCGCGACGACGTGCGGGCGGAGTTCCTCGGCCGCCTGCTCGATCACGCCGGGGAACCGGGCGATCGCACGGAGCAGATCGCGCTCCTCGTCCGTGGTGAGTGTCTCCGCGCTCACCGTCTCGGGCACCTCGTAACCCGCTTCCTTCCCTTCGTCGATGATGCCACAACACCGCGCGTGGACGTACTGCACGTACGGCGCGGACTGGGCCTCGAAGTCGAGCGCCCGGTCCCACTCGAAGGTGATGCCCTTCGTGGGCTGTTTGGCGACGACGTCGTACCGGACGGCCCCGATCCCGACCTGGTGGGCGATCCGCTCGACGTCCTCGGGGTCGAGGTCGTCGCTCCGCTGGCGGTCGTCGAGACGCTCTTCGACCTCCTCGCGAGCGCGAGCGATCGCCTCGTCGAGCAGATCGTCGAGGTCGACGCCAGTCCCCTCACGGGTGCTCATTCCGCCCTCTGGCAGGTTGACCCACGAGTAGAAGACCTGCTGGAGCCGGTCGGTGTCGTGGCCGAGCAACGAAAGCGTCGAGGTGAGCTGATCGGCCTGAAGCTTGTGGTCCTCGCCGAGCACCGTCACGGCCCGGTCGAAGTGCTCGAACTTCCACTCGTGGTGGGCGAGATCCCGCGTGGTGTACAGCGAGGTGCCGTCCGACCGGAGGAAGACGAGGTTCTTCTCGAAGTCCGGCAGGTCGAGTTGCCAGGCGTCCTCCTCGAAGACGGCGGCGTCGAGTTCCTTGAGGCGATCGACGAGGTCGTCGGTGGAGCCGTCGCGCATGAATCGGGTCTCCTTGACGAACTCGTCGAACTCGGCCGGCAACCGGCCGAGGGTTTCGCGCATCCCACCCAGCACGGTGTCGACGACCTCGCTTACGCGCTCGTAGGTCTCCTCGTCGCCCGCCTCTAAGCCCTGGAGGATCGACTGGATCTCGTCCTCGGCGGCCTCGCGGTCGGCCTCCGGGGCGTCTTCCAGGAAATCGTTGGCCTCCCGGTAGTACCGGACCATCTCGTACTCCGGAGAGTCACGTTCGGGTTCGGGGAGGTCGCTTTCGTCGAAGGTCTCGTAGGCCCAGGTGAAGACGGCGATCTGACGGCCGGCGTCGTTGACGTAGTAGTGGACCTCGACGTCGTTGCCGGCGTACGAAAGGACGCGAGCCAGCGCGTCACCGACGATGGGATTGCGCGCCCGGCCGACGTGGACCGGGCCGGTCGGGTTGGCGCTGGTGTGTTCGACGACGACCGACTCGCCGGTGTCGGGAAGCGTGCCGTACTCCTCAGCCTGGGCGGCTTCGAGCGTCTCCGCGAAGTAGCGATCGTTCGGCAGGAAGTTGACGTAGGCCCCCTGTGTTTCGACTGCGCCGACGTAATCGTACGCGGCGGGGTCGATCTCGCCGGCGATCTCCGCGGCGACTTCGGGCGGCGGTGCGCCTGCTTCCCCCGCGAGTCGGTAGGCCACGCTCGAAGCCAGCACCGCCGGGACGTCCTCCGGCGGGCGTTCGATCCCGAGATCCTCGGCCGGCAGGTCCAGTGCCGCGAGCGCGTCGCCCATCGCCGCGGCGACCGCCGAACGAAATGACAGATACATACCTTCGCTTTTCTACCGCCGGATATAGGGATGACGGACTCGCCCGGTCGGGCCGTCGAGCCGTGGCTACAGAGTCGCTCTTCCGTCGTGAAACGTGGGCTACCGGCCTGGCTGGGGATCTCTTCCCCTCCGGCCGGGACGGCCACGGCCTGCGGGAGTTTTATACGGATCGGTACCGGAGTTCTTACCTGATGCAGACAGCAGTTCTCACCGAGGATCTGACGTTCGAGTTCGAGGATCGTGAGCGACCGACACCTGACAACGACGAGGTACTCGTCGAGATGACCGACGTCGGCATCTGCAAGTCCGACGTCCACTACTGGGAGCACGGCAAGATCGGCGAGTACGTCGTCGAGGACCCGCTCGTGCTCGGTCACGAGAGTGCCGGCGTCATCGCCGACGTCGGCGACGACGTCGAGGGCCTCGATGTCGGCGACCGCGTCGCACTCGAACCGGGCATCGTCTGTGGCACGTGCGAGCATTGTCGCCGCGGGGAGTACAACCTCTGTCCGAACGTCGACTTCATGGCCACGCCGCCGTTCGACGGCGCGTTCGCGGAGTACGTCGCCTGGCCGGCCGACCTCGCACACGTCCTGCCGGAAAGCGTCTCCCAGGTCGAGGGGGCGCTGTGTGAACCCTTCGCGGTCGGACTCCATGCCACCCGTCGCGGGAGCGTCGGCCACGGCGACACCGTCGCAATCTTGGGCGGCGGGACGGTCGGCTCGGTCACCATGGAGGCCGCCAAGGCGGCGGGCGCGACGGACATCATCGTCGGCGACGTCGTCGACAGCAAACTCGAACGCGCCGAAGAACACGGCGCGGACGCGACGGTCAACGTCCGCGAGGGTGACTTCGCCGCGACGGTCGCGGAGTACACCGACGGTCGCGGGGCCGACGTGGTCTTCGAGGCGACCGACTCCGAACCCGACGTCGAGGCGCTGATCGACGCGGCCCGCCGCGGCGGCACGGTCGTCATGATCGGTCTCGCCGACGAGGCAACCGTCGAGGTCGACGCCCTGGAGATCATCACCAACGAACTCGACGTGCTGGGCTCGTTCCGGGACGCCAACCGCTACGGGCCGGCAATCGACCTGCTCGAAGACGGTGCCGCCGAGATCGAGTGGATCGCCGACTTCACCGAACCGCTCGGCAACGTCAAAGACGCCTTCGAGCGTGCCCGCGATGACGACGACGCGATCAAGGGCATGATCTCGATCGGCGAATAGGGCCCTGCGTTGACGGGTGAGAATTGCTTGCTGCCAGTCATACGCTAGAAAAGGGGTTAACGTGACTACGACGGTGGTCCCATAGGCGGTGTTCAGATAATCGCCGTTCAAAGAGCTACTTTCTACCGGACGACCAGCCGAATCCTGGTGGCCTGCGAAAATCGAAGATTTTCGGGCGACCAGAAGACTGCGTCTTCTGGTAAACTGAAAGGGCGAGCCACGCGTGGCGGCCGGGAGACGGCGTCGCCGTCTCCATTCGAGGCGGTGCAACCGCCTCGCAGCCGCCACGGTTTGAGGAGGTCGGCGACGCCGACCTCCCTTTCCGGGAACCCCGACGTTGCAAGCACTGCAGAGCCTGAAAGGCTCGAAGTCGTTCGAAAGACCGCAGGTCTTTCGTGATGACGAGAGAGCTTTGCTCTCTCGAACCACGCACAGCGAGTCGCGGGACCGGAACTGGCGAGGGCTTTCAGAGCAGTCTCACTCAATTCAACCCTTATCTGAACACTCCCGTCCCATGCGACCGCAAGTTGAAGTTGCAGAGCGTACAACGAGCATGTATGGGAATCGTTCGAGACTCCGACCACAGTGATGGCACGCCGACGGTCGAAGGGACGGGGATCAGAGTGAAGGACATCGCCTCGGCGTACGAACACAGCGGCTACGATCCGGACGAGATCACCCAACTGTATCCCGATCTCACGCTCGCGGACGTTCATCGGGCGCTGGCATACTATTACGATCATATCGAGGACTTCCGATCGCCGTCCTCGGAGCCGACCCCGGCATGACCCGATCGGTGTACTGTGACGAGAGTATGTGGATCCCTGTCGCTGATGGACTTCGTCGGCGTGGCTGGACAATACATACTGCGAGAGAGGAGGGAACGCTCGGTGAGCCCGACCGTGAACAACTGCGATACGCCGTCGAGAACGACTGGCTCCTGTTGACCTTCGACGACGATTTTCTCTCACTCGTCGAGGGCGAAGGACTGGATCACACTGGAATAATTTACGTCAGACAGGCTGGACGCCAGATCGGTGACGTGGTGAAAGTCGTCGACGAGCACTTACAACACCGCTCTGACGACGATCGCTCGATTGAGTATCTGTAGACCTAACCGACGAGCAATACACGTCCGGCTCACTCTCTACAGGTCCTCCTTCGGTCCTCCGGAATGACGCTTTCCGTACGCTTTTCCCCCTTGATAGGCTACGGACCGTCGATGACAGAGGACACCCGCCAGGTCACCGATCCCGACTACCACAGCGAGGGCCACACCGCGGCCCAGACCTGCGGGTGGACCGACAACGCCCTCCGGGGGGAGGGCCGCTGTTATAAGTACGCCTTCTATGGAATTCGTTCCCACCAATGCATCCAGATGACCCCGGTCGTGCGGTGCAACGAGCGCTGCGTCTTCTGCTGGCGGGATCACGCCGGTCACACCTACGAACTCGACGACGTCGAGTGGGACGACCCCGAGGCAGTCGTCGACGCCTCGATCGCCCTCCAGCGGAAACTCCTCTCGGGGTACGGCGGGAACGACGAGGTGCCACGCGAGCGCTTCGAGGAAGCGATGGAACCTCGCCACGTCGCCATCTCGCTCGACGGCGAGCCGACGCTGTACCCGCACCTCCCGGAACTCATCGAGGCGTTCCACGATCGCGGGATCACGACCTTCCTCGTCTCGAACGGGACCGATCCGGAGATGCTGGCGAAGTGTGACCCCACCCAGCTGTACGTCTCCGTCGACGCCGCCGACCGCCGGACGTTCGACGATGTCGTCAAAGCGGTCGACGACGACGCCTGGGATCGCCTGATCGACACGCTGGATGTCCTCGCGGAGAAAGAGGAGACGCGGACGGTCCTCCGGACGACGCTGATCGACGGCTACAACATGGCCCGGCCGGCGTGGTACGCCGCGATGGCCGATCGCGCGGACGTCGATTTCTACGAGTTGAAGGCCTACATGCACGTCGGCCACTCCCGGGGCCGGCTGGATCGGTCGGCGATGCCCGATCACGACGACGTCCTGTCTTTCACAGAGGCCGTCGGCGAGTTCCTGCCCGACCACGACGTACTCAAGGAGTCGGCGGACTCCCGGGTCGCGATGCTCGCCCGCGAGGAAGACACCTGGGTCGATACACTCGCGCCCCAGAGCGACTTCTGGGACGAAGGGACGACGACTGGTTGGACGCCGAAGGGCGGTCGGACCAACTGACCGTCGGGGTTTCCAGACACAGTTGGTGGTTCCATCCACGCGAGTTGATCGGCTCGTGGAAGACGACCGCCTCACCGAGTGCCCGAAAGTAGCCCAGTAGCTCGTAGAAGTCGTCTTCGTCCATCGTGGGATACGTCGGTGACAACGAGACGGATACCGGCACACTCTCCTTTCGCAGCCGATCGAGCGTTTCCCAGCGCTTCATCGGCGGCTGTGGGTTCGGTTCCGTTGCCCGGACAAATTGCTCGTCGAACGATGGAATCGACGAGCTGACGTGATCTAATAGCCTACCTGCTTGAACACGTTCCTTCTCGCGAATCACTGCCGGACTTCGCGTCAGGATTCGCACGGGGCTGTCGGAGGCGATCAACCCCTGCACGACGCCACGCGTAATTTGTGCCCACGGCGGTTCTGGTATGGAACGGTCCCGCTACAGAGCATTACTACACCCCGGCCACGGACGGAAAACCACCCTAGACAGTTATTGCAATTGGAAGTATCGCTTTATATTATGACGGAATATCATGTCGTCCCCAGCGGCAACCAGTGGCGACTCCAGAAAGCGGGCGGATCGGTCATTTCGAACCACCGCAAGAAGCAGCCGGCCGTCTCCGCCGGCCAGAAGGAAACGAGTTCCGGTGATACGCTCGTCATCCACGGCTCGGACGGAGCCGTTCAAGACCGGCGGAATTACTAACTCACCGTCATGCACTCTGAGGGCCACATCGGCCTGGGGATGCTGTTCTACGCGCCTGTGGCGTTTTCGCTGAGTTACTTCGATCTCATGTCGGTGATGGCTCTCGGTCTGGTCTGTGCCGTCTTCTTCAGCTACGCCCCGGATTTCGACATGCAGCTACCTCTCGTCTCGCACCGGGGAGCGACGCACACGCTCGTAGCCGGAGCCATAGCCAGTAGCGTCGTCGCGGCACTTGCAGGTTACCTCGTTGTCAGTGGCTCGTATCCGATCGACACGCACGTTGTGGTACTGACTGGCGCGACCTTCGGGGCCGCGTTCCTTGGCTTTCTGAGTCACCTTGCTGGTGACGTAATCACGCCGATGGGGATCCGCCCGCTCCGGCCGTGGTCGAAGAAGAAATACACGCTGGATTTGATGTACGCGAAGAACGAACGGGCCAACGAAGCGTTCGCGACGATCGGCGCTGTGGCGCTTGTGACAGCGATGGCCGGTGGGATCATGCTCCGAGGCGGGACTCTATCGTTCTGAACTGTTCGTTAGATGCGCTAGATCTCCCAATCGCGCGCGTGCTTCTTCGAGATGATATCTTCTGTCACAAACTCCGTGAACTCATTTCGATATCCGGAGACGAGCAATCACTCACATTTGTCCGAAATATCCCCTTCGAACTCACCGTCCTCTAAGTTCTTTCTCGAAGCTTCTTCGATGCTGGTTCTGTCCGAGATACATCCCTGGTGAGTATCGATCTCGATTGTTACGGGTGGTTGTGAGACTGTGAACTCGAAGGTTTGGTCCGGAAAGAGGCCATCAATCTCCCCGAAGGTCTGTCCACCGAGGACAGTCCCATCGGCCGACACGGCAATCACCATCACATCCCTGAAATTCTCCAGATTGTTGCGTCCACACTGCACTCTGATAGGTGCGTGTGCGAATACAGGATCCCTTTTCAATCCATATACTCCCGTCCGTGGGGACGCCCCTCGCCCGCTCCCGGTGTGTTTATCCGTGATCCCGTCCAACCCGGCGGCGATGGCAGACCTCCCGGACGACTCGATCGGGTACGCCGAACTCGCGACGCTGAAACTCCTGGCGCTGGCCGGCGCGGTCGACGGCGACGCCAAGATCACCGGCTCCGGTCTCGCGTCGAAACTCGACGCCTCGACCCAGACCGCCTCGCGTCGCCTCCAGCGCCTGGAGGACGCCGATCTGGTCGCCCGGGAGATCGTCAGCGACGGCCAGTGGGTCCGAGTCACCGACGACGGCGAGCGCCTCCTCCAGGAGGAGTACGCCGAGTACCAGCGCATCTTCGAGCACGGCATCGGCGTCACGCTCGCCGGCGAGGTCGAGAGCGGCATGGGCGAGGGACGCCACTACGTCTCGCTGTCGGGCTATCACGAGCAGTTCGTCGACAAACTCGGGTACGAACCGTACCCGGGAACCTTCAACCTCAGTCTGGACGATCGCAGCGCTCGCGCCCGGGCGCGGATGAATGCCCTCGACCCGATCGTAATCGAGGGCTGGGAGGACGGCGACCGGACCTACGGGCCGGCGTACTGTTACCCGATCACGCTCGAAAGCGACGCCGCGACCTACGAGAAGGCCCACGTCGTCACGCCCGAGCGGACCCACTACGACGACGTCCAACTCGAGATCATCGCGCCCGACGAACTCCGGGCCGAACTCGAGGTCGACGACGGCGACGTCGTGACGGTCCACGTCCACGAGCGGTAATCGGCTGGAGCACCTTCCTGTATTTCTCGTTCGAATTTCGCATCGTTTCGCAGCCCGGCGTTAGCACGACACCGTGTTGCTCGTGAGGAACATGTAAGTAGTTCTCGGGAGTTCTGATGCGTATGAGTCGGAATGACCGGGACGAGCGGGGGCGGTTCCGGCCCGATCATACCGACCGCGAGTTTCTCGCGGCACTAGCTGAACATGAGCCGGCCGGGACAACGGAAATCGCCGAGGCCGTCGGTGTGACACGCCAGAACGCTTACAAACGCCTTCGCCAACTTGCGGATGACGGGAAAATCACCAGCAAGAAAATTGGCGGTTCGCTGGTCTGGAACACCACACTGGAAGCGATTGACGTGCAACACGTCGACTCGGCCGATGGGTTCTGGGAGGCGGAGACCTACGCCGGCGAAGCGATGAGCGCCACGGACGTCGACGATCTTCATTGACTCGATAGTGTCTTTACGTTCGACCGGGCCGACTTCCGGACACTCGGGTTCACGGTCATCCCCGACGATACCGGCGACGCATGAGAACCGTACACGAGCGTGTCATCGAGCGCTTTGCACACGCGGTCGATTTAGTTCGTGTTATGACTGGCGTGCAAGATGGAAGGCGCATATTCAGCAGTGGAACTCTTCGTATTTTGAATCGGTGATCGGATTCTTTTCAGTGAGCTATTATCCACGACCCATACAGCGAGAGGCCGAGTAAGTAAAGAATCGATGCAAGCTTTGGCCATATCGTTAAATCGTAGTCAATGGTCAGATTCCCTTTCTCGGCGAAGTAGCCAGCATTATAGAACACAGAAACGTCGAGATGCGACGGGTGCGCCCACTTAATCCAGAGAAAAAATGGCGGACCGTATAGGAGCACAAGGGGTGAGAGTAGCTCCAAGTTGGGATTCACTGTTAAATCTACAAGCCCGCCGACCAGTGTGAAGCAAATCGTCGGGAAGATAGCGGCAATTCGGACAGCGGTAACAGGGGGTTTTTCTGTAAACTCGCCATCTACACTGGCTCTTGAAGCGTTTTCGTCTGAATAGGTAATGGAAAAACCACCATACTTGCTTAATATTATGTAATGTAGCCATTCATGGGGAACGATCCAGAGATAGCGTTTGATAGAAGGAAAAGTTGGTCCCATTGGATGCTGTTCAATACAGTATCAACCGAATTATCAATAGATTTTGTGTGTTCGCCCGCCACCATATCTATGTTGCTACTCAGTGTTGCCGCGAAAGCTGCATACACCCTCTATATCTTGCACTGCAGTCTATAACCATACATAATATTTCATGTTTTCTCACCCTGTATTCATCGCAACAATTCAGCTGTGAACGGTCCTATGGTACGCTACGTTCACAGTCGAACCGTGAACACTCTTAACGGAGGGGTGCTTTTGCGCGAGTATGAGTTTCGAGGACATGGACGTCGGGACGATCTGGATGGACGGCGAGTTTCTCAACTGGGAGGACGCGCAAGTGCACGTTCTCACGCACGGACTCCACTACGGGACGGGCGTCTTCGAGGGCGTCCGGAGCTACGACACCGACAACGGGGCGGCGATCTTCCGGTGGGAAGACCACCTCGATCGGTTCTATCAGTCGGGCAAGCCCTACGGGATGGAGATCCCCTTCGACCGCGAAGAACTCACCGAGGCCACGCTCGAGCTCATCGAGCGCGAGGACTTGCCCTCGTGTTACATCCGCCCGATCGCGTTCTACGGCTACGACATGCTCGGGCTGAACCCCGGTGACGCCCCTGTCAAGGTCGCTATCGCCGTCTGGCCGTGGGGCGCGTATCTCGGCGAGGAAGCCTTAGAGGAGGGCGTCGACGTCGCGGTCTCCTCCTGGCGGAAGTACGCTTCCAGCCAGATCCCGACCAACGCCAAGACGACAGGGCCGTACGTCAACAGCGTGCTCGCGAGCCTAGAGGCCGAGGAGAACGGCTACACTGAGGCCCTGTTACTCAACAAGGAGGGCCAGGTCGCCGAGGGGCCGGGCGAGAATCTCTTTCTCGTCCGGGACGGCGAGATTCACACGCCCGGACTCGCCGAGTCGAACCTCGACGGCATCACCCGCCAGACGGTGATCGACCTCGCCGAGGAGTTGGGCTACACCGTCCACGACGACGCGACGATCTCGCGTGGCGAACTCTACACTGCCGACGAACTGTTCTTCTCGGGGACGGCAGCCGAGGTCACGCCGATCCGGAGCGTCGACGACACCGAGATCGGTTCGGGGACGAAAGGGCCGGTCACCGACGAGATCCAGGAAGCGTTCTTCGAGGTCGTCGAGTCCGGCGACCGCGAGGAGTGGTTCACGTACGTCTGAGTCTCCGAGACGGGCGCTTCAGTCAGTCGGCGTCGCTTCCTTCGCCACTACTATCGTCGCTCGCTGTCTCACTGTCGTCGGCGCGGACCTCGCTGACGACGTCCTCGACGTCGACCTGAATCGCTTTCTCGTCGCTCTCGCCGAAGCCGGCGCTCAGAATCCGGGTCAGGGCGTCCTCGACGCGCTCGTCGATCTCGGTGTACTGGTCGGGTTCGACTTCGACGACGAACCCGGTCGTGATGTTCGGGGCCGTCGGCAGGAAGAGCACGTCCCGGCCGTCGTCGGTGGTTTTGCCGGTCAGGAACGCGGTCATCCGGAGGCCATCCCAGACTTCGAGTTTGACGGGGGCCTGGAGTTCGTCGGTGCCAGACAGCGCGGTCTCGGCGGCCATCTTCGAGGCGTTGTAGACGACGCGCAGCCCCGGCAGTTGATTCATGAGGTCGTCGATGGCGTCCTCGACGATCGACCCGACGGCGGTCCGCATGAGATACCCGACGGCGAACACCAGCAGGATGAACACGACGATCGTTAACCCGACTCGAAGCGGTGCGGGTTCGACTGGCAGTGGAATTCCCTCCAGACGGTTGTACAGCCACAGGAGGACCATCACGGTGACCAGAAGCGGCGTGATGACGATCAGTCCGCTGGCAAAATCGCGCTTCCACGTCGAGGCCATTGTGGATATCCTGTCACCGGAGCGTAATCAGACTTCCTGTTAGCCCGTCGGCCCCGTTGGTACAGCCCGGAAGCTACGGCTGCAGGCGTTTGTCGCTGACCACAACGACTACGGCGACCGGGTGCGTGCGCTTTGTCATGATCCGTGCCCGCGACGTGATGACCGAGGACGTCGAGACGGTCGCCCCGGACGACGAGATCAGCGAGGTGCTGACCCGGCTTGCTCGCGCCGACTTCAACGGGTTTCCGGTCGTCGAGGACGGCACCGTCGTCGGCGTCATCACCGAGGAGGACCTCGTCGACATGTTCCAGCCCTCGAATCGCGTGCTGTGGATCCCGATCGGGTTCCCGCCGTTCCTGGAGAGTCGAACCTACGGCTTCGATCTGTCGTGGGACGATCTCGACGTCGGGATCGACATCGTCAAGCGCGCCCGCAAGCCGGTCAGTACCGTGATGACCGAGGACGTCGTGACCGTTGACCCCGACGCGGACCTGGACGAACTCCTCGGACTGCTGGCCGACACATCCAGGAACATCAACCGGCTCCCCGTCCTCGAGGACGGGCAACTGGTCGGGATTGTCACCCGCCAGGACATCCTCACGGCGCTCGCCGACGAGCGGAACGAGGAGTGACGGGCGGGAAGCCCTCGACCGCTCGTCGATCGAGATAGAAACCAGTAGGTTCCCCTGGGTCCAACCCCGACCGTGCGCTATCGAAACGCCATCGCCTTTCTGGCCCTGGGCGCGATCTGGGGGAGCGCGTTCGTCGCGATCAAGGCCGGCCTGTCGGCGTTCCCGCCGGTCCTGTTCGCCGCGCTCCGCTACGACGTCGCCGGCGTCCTCGTCCTCGGCTACGCCGCGATCGTCACTGATCCGCTTCCCGGGAATCGCCGCGATCTGGCGGCGATCGCCGTCGGCGCGGCGTTGCTGATCGCGGGATATCACGCCCTGCTGTTCGTCGGCGAACGCGAGACCACGAGCGCGACCGCGGCGGTCATCGTCAGCCTCTCGCCCGTCTTGACTGCCGGGTTCGCCCGGCTCGCGCTCCCCGAGGAGCGCCTTTCGGCTCCCGGCGTGCTGGGTCTCGTCCTGGGATTCGCTGGCGTCGTCGTCATCGCCCGGCCCGATCCCGCTCGACTCCTCGCCAGTGACGTCCTCGGGCCAGCGCTCGTCCTCGGGGCTGCACTCTCCTTTGCCCTGGGGAGTGTACTCACCCGCTGGCTCGATGCCGACCTCTCGATCGAAGCCATGGAGGGGTGGTCGATGGTCGGCGGGGCCGTCCTCATGCACCTCCTCAGTCTGGCGCTGGGCGAGTCGCCGGCCGCGATCTCCTGGACGCCGACCGCGGTCGTCTCGCTCGGATACCTCTCGCTGGTCGCGAGTGCGCTGGGCTTTCTGGTGTACTTCGCCCTGCTGGATCGACTCGGCCCGGTCGAGATCAACCTCGTCTCCTACGTCGCTCCCGTCTTCGCTGCGCTGGCTGGCTTCCTGTTTCTGGGGGAGGTCATCGACGTCGCGACGGCCGGTGGGTTCGTCGTCATCCTGTTCGGGTTCGTCCTGATAAAACGGGACGCGATCCGCGAGACGGTCGTCGGTCGGCTGGAGGGCGAAACCTGACCGCCGCGAGTCACTCTTGGCCGTACGTGTGGCCGACGTACAGCGTCAGGACGTTGAGCGCGAGCAGTGCAAGAAAGGCGACCAGCGTTGTCCACTCGCGCAGTCCCGACAGCAGGAGCGGCACCTGGACGAACGGGAGGGCGATCGACGCCCAGAACGCGACGCCCTGGACGGGTTCGAGGAGGTGACGGTGGACTGGCTGTGCGTCGGTCGGCGGCGTACGGTCGGCGAGTGAGGGGTTCGAGTTTGACATCGGGGACACCGTCGCGGGTATCGTACCCATTGGGCGATATCCCCATATAACCCTGCGAGCCTTCGACTCGTTTCAGTTCGTTTCACCTGTCGACCGGCGCTACAATGACGTTTTATGACGGGCGCATATCACTCGAGACGTTTTATAAAGTCCTCTCGTGCCGTAAACCTCGACAACCGTCAGCGCCCTGATCGCGGCCGCATCTCGCTGACTGGGGGGACTGTGCGCAGGGGCGGGCCGGTCACGCTGATCCGATCGTGAGCTGGGCGCACTCCGCAGGATCCGTCGCCCGGCAGGTCCGGTCGCAGGGGTGATCGACCAAGTCGGCCAGCCGGTTGACGCCGGCGTCGGGGAATTCGAACCCGATGCGGTAGGCGCTCTCGACGTCGACGGCGAGATCGAGCTCGGTTTCGAAGAACTGCTCCGTGACGCAGCGTCGCCACAGCAGGTGTCGCGCGAGGGACTCTCCTTTGTCGGTCAGCGTCGCCCCCTTGTAATGTTCGTGGTCGACGAGATCGCCGTCGCTGAACTTCTCGACCATCTCGGTGACGCTCGCGCGGCTGACGTCGAGGCAGTCCGCGAGGTCGCCGGTGGCGACCTGTTCGCGATCGGCCAGCGAACAGCGCAGCAGGCCACAGAGGTACTTGCCGCCGGTTCGCGTGACTGATCGCGAGAGTTCCTCGAGCGATACGTCCGTCGGGTCCGTTCTGGCCTGAGTCATGTCTATCCCCTCACTCGCACCGTGTGTCCGCACGATGAATTGCTCACCGTCGCTGAGCCGTTATGTTGAAATTACGAAAGACGGATGCATAACGTTTCTGGGGAACGCCACCGGGCGAGAAACCCGTCGGGATCGAGGCAACCGATCGGAAACGGTCACTGACGAGCCAGCGCGACTCATACGGACAGTTGTAACTATTTTCGCGACGGCATGCGAACCGTCCGCTGGTCGCCCCTCGAAAACCCACTCTGGTCCAGACGGTGGCAAAGAATTACAACTGTCCGTATCAGACCGCTGCCAGCACGACCGAGGAGACAGTCGTGACGATCTCCTCCCAGATCGAGACGTCGGCCACGATCTTGAGGACGTTGTCGGCGGCGAAGAAACCGAACAGGGCCGCGCCGCCGAAGTGGGCTTTCCGGAGATTGACCATGTGGGAAAACCGGTGGAAGAAGTACGCGTTCAGGAGACTCACCGGGATGATCGCCAGCATCTCGCCGACCCAGATCGCCGAGGTCGCGCCGTAGTCGGCCGCCAGCCCGATGGTCACGAGCTGGGTCTTATCGCCGAACTCGCCGGCCGCCATCATCGCGAAGATCGGGAGCCAGCCGCCCAGCAACGCCGGGACTTCGTAGCCGAAAAGCGAGACATCGAGTTCGCCGACCGATTCCGTGACGCCCCCGTCGGTCTTGGCCGTCGCGTCGCTCGGCTCGGGGGCCGACCGGATCATCAACACGGCAAAGAGCACGAACAGCCCGGCCGTGAACGCGGTGAGATATATCTCCGGGAGCGCGTTCTGGAGTGCGTTGCCGAAACCGATCTCTAAGGCTGTCCACCCAGCGAAGGCGGTCCCCGCGGCCGAGACCACGATCAGGGGATGGTACCGCGTCGAGAGACCGGCGATGATGAACTGGACTTTCTCGCCCGGTAAGACCGCCAGTTGCATCCCGAAGGCGACCACGAGGATTTCCAGGTACTCGCTCATAGGCCGGGCACCTCCTCAGGGACGGAATCCCCTTCTTCGGCAGGCTGTTCGACGTAGACGGACTCGGCGACCGTCGCTGAGAGATGCTCGGTCCCGTTCTCGTGTTCGAGGACATAGACGTCGACGGGCGTGACCTCGATCACCGTCACCTCTCGTCCGGGGACGATCCCGCTCTCGGCGAGGTACTGGAGCGTCTCCTCGTCGCGATCCCTGACCGTCGCAACCACGACCGCATCACCGGGTTCACACGTCGCCAGCGGGTGGGTGTCAGCATCGCCCGGTGGTTCGAGATCGACGCCCGGAATCGGCTCGCCGTGCGGATCGACCGGCGGATGGCCCAGCAGGTCGGCGATGCGCTCCTCGAAGGACTCGCTGATGTGGTGTTCCAGCCGCTCGGCCTCGTCGTGGACCTCCTCCCACTCGTAATCCAGGTGCTCGACGAGATACGCCTCCAGCAGCCGGTGATGACGGACCGTTTCGAGGGCAATCGCCCGTCCGTGCTCGGTCAACTCGACGCCACTGTACTTCTCGCGTTCGATCAAATCCTCGTCGGCCAACTTCTCGAGCATCCGCGTGGCTGTCGGAGCCGTCACGTCGAGCGCGTCGGCGATGGCCGACGTGCCGACCGGCGGCCCCTCCTCGCGTTCGAGCCGGTAGACCGCCTTGAGATAGTCCTCCATGACATCTGTCTGCATCGTTGGCGGATTTAGACACATCTAACTCTTAAGTCTGCTGGTGCGAAACCGATAGTTTCTAGAGAAGAAGTCAACGCTGGTGAGACGGTAGCTGTGACTGTCGGCCCTGAGAGATCGCGAGCGGAAAGAACGTTGCGGCGCTCAGAACTCACCGAGGAGGTTCGCCATCTCGATGGCGCTTTCGGCGGCCTCGCTTCCCTTGTTGCCCTGTTTGACGCCCGCGCGGTTGATCGCCTGCTCGGTCGTGTCGGTCGTGAGGACGCCGAAGGCAATCGGGACGTCCGTGTCCAGGGTCGCCTTGGCGACGCCCTTGGTCGCTTCGTTCGAGACGTACTCGAAGTGTGGCGTCTCGCCGCGGATGACCGCGCCGAGCGCGATCACGGCGTCGTAGTCGCCGCTATTGGCCATTCGCTTTGCGATCAGCGGGATCTCGAACGAGCCGGGCACGCGTGCCACGTCGATGTCGTCCTCGCTGGCCCCGTGGCGGGTCAGCGTGTCGAGCGCGCCGTCCAGCAGCTTGCCGGTGATGAGGTCGTTGAAGCGGCTGAGGACGATGCCGACGCTCAGTCCGCTCGCGTCCAGTTCGCCTTCGAATTCGGTGATGTCGTAGTCTGTCATGGTTGTGTGGTGTTTTGGGCGGTGTTCCGTATAGTCTCAGTCGGAGTTGAACACGTCGAGTTGGTGATCGAGCTTTTCGGCTTTGGTTTCGAGGTAGGCCTCGTTCTCGGGGTTGGGTTCGATCTGTAAGGAGTCGATCTCGACGTCGAAGTCGAACCGTTCGAGCGCGGCGGCCTTCCGGGGATTGTTCGTCAGCAGGCGCACGCGATCCAGCCCGATGTCCCTGAGCATCTGGGCGGCGGCGTCGAAGCGACGTTCGTCGGGTTCGAACCCGAGTTCGACGTTGGCCTCGACGGTGTCGAAGCCCTGTTCCTGTAACTCGTAGGCCTTGAGTTTGTTGAGCAGGCCGATCCCGCGCCCCTCCTGATCGAGGTACAACAGGACGCCACCCTCCTCGCTGATGCGCTTCAGGGTCTCTTCGAGCTGGAAGCCGCAATCGCACTTCAGGGAGTGCAGCGCGTCGCCGGTCAGACACTTCGAGTGGATCCGGACGAGCGGTCGGTCGGTCTCGGGGTCGACGTCGTCGAAGTTGACCAGGGCGACGTGGGTCTCACCGCGGTAGTCATAGCCGTACATGTCGAACGTGCCGAACTCCGTCGGCAGCCGGGTGTCGACCTCTCGGGAGACGAGCGTCTCCGTCAGGTGGCGATATTCGAGGACGTCCGCGACAGTCACGATCGGTAACTCGTGCTCCGCCGCGAATTCCAGCAGCCGGTCTTCCCGTGCCATCGTGCCGTCGTCGTCGACGACCTCGCAGATCACGCCGCCCGGCCGGTAGCCGGCGATCCTGGCGAGGTCGACCGCCGCCTCGGTGTGGCCCTCCCGGTCGAGGACGCCGTCGGATTTGGCCTCCAGCGGGAAGACGTGCCCCGGTTTGTCGAGGTCGCCCGGTTCGGTCTCGGGATCAACCAGCGCCCGGATCGTCTCGGCGCGGTCGTACGCCGAGATGCCCGTTCCCGTCGAGACGGCGTCGACCGAGACGGTGAAGCGGGTGGACATCTCCTCGGTGTTCTCCGAGGCGGGGACCATCTGCTCGAGGCCGAGATCGTCCGTGATCTCCGGCGCGACCGGCGCACACACCAGCCCGCGACCGTATTTGAGCATGAAGTTGATATGCTCGGGCGTGACTGCTTCGGCCGGCACGTACAGGTCGCCCTCGTTCTCGCGGCTCTTCTCGTCGACCAGCAGGACCATCTCGCCGTCTTCGATCGCGTCGATCGCCGTCTCGACGTCGTCGAAGCGCGAGCGATCCCGGTCCGATTCGATGACTGTCATTGGTTGAGTGATTCGAGTTTGCTCATGAGGTCCGTCTCGCCGTCCGCCTCCCCGGCCAGTCGCTCGACGTACCGCGCGATCACGTCGACTTCGAGGTTGACCTCGTCGCCGACGCTGGTCTCCGTAAGGATCGTCTCGTCCTCCGTGAAGTCGGTGATCGAGACGCTGAAGGTCCGATCGACGTCGACGATCGTCAGGCTGACGCCGTCGACCGCAACCGACCCCTTCTCGGCGAGGTAGGGCAACAATTCCGCTGGCGGCCGGATCGAGTAGATCCTGGCCTTCTCCTCGCGGCGGAGATCGGTCACCACGCCGGTCCCGTCGATGTGACCCGTCACGAGGTGGCCGTCGAGCCCGTCGTTCAACTGCAGCGCCGACTCGAGGTTGACCGGACTGCCCGGCTGTAGCTCCCGAAGGTTGGTCCGCCGGTAGGTCTCAGGGGTCACCTCGACGGTGAACGTCTCGGCCGACTCGTCGAGTTCGACGACCGTGAGACACGGGCCGTTGACCGCGACACTGTCGCCGATCTCCAGGTCAGTCAGTTCCGTCGAGTGGACCGTCAGGACGAGCGCGTTCGCCCGGCGATCAATCGCCTCGACCGTTCCGACGTCCTCGATTATGCCCGTGAACATCGTCCCTCCTGCGTCCGTGGACTGCTGGGCCGCGGCCGAATCGATCGGGTCCGTTTCACCCGCCGATTCGATGCCGGAAGTACCGCGCTCGCGTCACCTCGATGCATTCTCATAACAGTTGGCGTCGCACCGGTATAAAATAATTGGAATCGATCCCACTTGTGTATGAGGGGGCAGAGGTTGTTATCAACTGAGAACGATCGGCGAAAAATCAACGTTCTCGAACGGCTGGTATGCGGGGTACGCGACCGGCATGGGCATCTCGATCGCTGTCGGCGACAAGGGATCGAGCGCCGTCGTCGGTCGACTTTCCTCCTCGAGCACGCGGATCGGCAAAGCGATGCGGGCGCTGGAGGCTGCGAAAACGGGGTTGAAGGCCGGCGTCTCGACGAAGACGATGGCGCTTGCGGCCCGGATCAATGGCCGCCTCCCCGACGTAAATCTCGACACTGGCCAGATAGCCAACCGCCTGAGTGAGGTGTCCCAGCCCGTCCGCCTGCGGACGACTCAGCAGTTGCGCGAGATGGACTCGGACACTTTGGGCTGGATCAACGACAACGGGATCGTCTACAAGTCCACGTCGAAAGCCACCCGCGTCGTGCGGACAACCGGCGAAACGGGCCGCGAAGCACTCGAACAACTCGGGACCAACAGCAGGGCCGCGCTATTGGAACTTTCCGAGGCGACTGCGACTGTGCGAACGTCGCTTCGCGCCTGGGAACGCGATGTTCTCTCGGATACTGAACTCACGACGGTCCTGCGACGGACTGACGCGATGGACGCTGCCGAGCGACGCGACGACGACGACGATGTTCTCGAAGCGACCCGCGACGACGCGGTCGAACGACGCTTAGCCGCTGAGCATGCCGCCGAACAGCGCCTTCCCGGTCTGGAGGTACGACGGCCGCGTCACGCGGTCGTGTTCCGCGCGCGTGAGTTTGAAGTCGAAGATGTCGAGGTTCTCTTTGATGTGCTCCCGGGAGGTCGACATCGGGATCGTGGCGACGTTCTCGTGCTGGGTCGCCCACCGGATCGCGACCTGCGGGCCGGTCTTGCCGTAGCGCTCACCGATCTCTTCGAGCAGCGCGTCGCCCAGCAACGCGCCATTGGCCAGCGGGCTGTAGGCCGTCAGCATGACGTCCTCCGCTTGGCAGTAGGCGAGCAACTCGCGCTGGGGCCACCAGGGGTGAAACAGGACCTGGTCAGTCAGGATCGGTGCCTCGGAGAGTTCGCGTGCGCGATCGAGTCGGTCTTTCCCGAAGTTGCTCACGCCGATGTGGCGGGCCATCTCGCGATCGACGGCCTCGTTCAAGCCATCCATCACCGTTTCGAGATCGGCCAGCGGGTTCGGCCAGTGGATCAGCAGTAGATCGACGTACTCCGTTCCCAGTGCCGCGAGGCTGTCCTCGACACTGTCGACGATCGACGCCACCGATCGGTGGCGGGGGTTGACCTTCGTCGTGAGGAAGACGTCCTCGCGGGCCACGTCGGCGTCGGCGATCGCACGGCCGACGCCGGCCTCGTTCTCGTAGATCTGGGCGGTATCGACGTGTCGATAGCCGACGTCGAGGGCGTCGGTGACGGCGTCGTAGGCGACCGCCGGTTCCATCTGCCAGGTGCCGATACCGATGGCGGGAACCGCAGTGCCGGCGACGGTTACGTGTTCCATACGGCAATCGAAGGGGCCGACAGGCATGAAGGTACGGACGGCCGGGGGTCGACGCGCACGTCGCTCTCTCAGGGCAGCAGTCGACCGATCGTCCCGCGGTTGTTCGCGACACGGCGATAGCCCCACTCTCTGAGGGCGGGGTACCCGGGGACCGTCCCCAACACGTCGATCAACGCCGCCGGGAGGAGTTCCGTCTCGGCGAGCGCGCGCTCGATCGACTCGCCACACGAGTAGACGGCGTCGTCGGTCACGAGATGAGCACACTCGCGGTAGTCCGGCGGGAGTCGGTCGCGAAGCGACGGCGACAGTTCGGCGAAGCCGCCGATCTCGACGCTTCCGTGGCGGGCGACGAATTCCGCTGCCCGCGTACAGAAGCCACAGTCGTCGTCGTAGACGAGCGTCGGTGTCACGGTCGGATTTAGGGCTGGGACCACTATAGGGGTACGGTCTGAGCGAACCAGGAGGCATCGGAACGCACCAGGAGGCATCGGAACGCACCAGGAGGCATCGGAACGCACCAGGAGGCATCGGACGCACCAGAAGCAGTCCGATCGGCACGAGAGCGGTCCAGTCGGGACCGAGTCGACACCTATACGGAATCGTTCGTCGTAGACGCACACATGGAGACCTGGAAACTGCTGGCGTGGACGGCTGGGATCCTCGCCGTCTTCGGGATCGTCGTGTCGACCGGGAACATCCCGCTGTCGGGGCCGACTGCGCTGGCCGTGTTCGTCGTCGTCGCGATCGCGACCGTCGTGTTTTACGTCATCTCCAAACGCGGCTATCGGTTCGGTCACCGCCTCGGCGAACAGATGAGCGACGAGGAGTGAGACCACACCGAGCGACCGACGCCATCCGGGGGGAACCTTCTTGTCGACAGCCGTCGATCCCGAACGCATGGCTGAAGGCAATACGCTACTCAACGCCGTGATCGGGGCCGTCGCCACGGTCGTCCTCACGTTTCTCCCGTTCTCGCCCGTGATCGGCGGGGCCATCGCTGGCTACCTCCAGGGTGGCGATCAGTCGGCCGCGATCCGGGTCGGTGCACTGTCGGGCCTCATCGCCGCGATCCCGCTCGTGTTTGTGCTGACACTGCTGGCGACGATCATCCCGTTCCTGCCGGCCTTCGGGACTGCCGGGTCGATCACGGCCGTCTTCGGCATCCTCGGGATCGTCGTCCTTGTGTTCTCCCTGCTATACAGCGTCGGCCTCAGCGCGCTCGGTGCGCTCCTCGGGCAGTACGTCGCTCGCGAGAACGCGATCTAGGCCGGGAGTCCGGAACGCCCTTGGCAGTCGCTGTCCCAACCCCCACCATGGTCACTTCGAGCGCTCCGGGCAAGGTGTATCTCTTCGGCGAGCACGCCGTCGTCTACGGCGAACCCGCCGTCCCCTGTGCGATCGAGCGCCGCGCGTCGGTGACGGCGACGCGTCGGGACGACGAAGCGCTCCGGGTCCACGCCGGCGATCTCACGCTCGACGGCTTCACCGTCGAGTACAGCGGCGGAACCGACGGACGGCCGGACGTCGACGTCGATCAACCGCTGCTGGAGGCGGCGATGGGCTACGTCAACGAGGCGATCGAGCAGGCTCGCGACGCGACCGACCGTCCCGACGCAGGCTTCGACGTGCGGATCGACAGCGCGATCCCGCTCGGGGCAGGACTGGGCTCGTCGGCAGCCGTCGTCGTCGCCGCGATCGACGCTGCGACCCGGGAACTCGGCGAGGCCCTCGCCGTCGAAGAGATCGCCGACCGGGCCTATCAGGTCGAACGCGCCGTCCAGGACGGGGAGGCCTCGCGGGCCGACACCTTCTGCTCGGCGATGGGCGGGGCCGTCCGCGTCGAGGGCGAGGACTGCCGGCGACTCGAAGACGTCCCGAACCTGCCGTTCGTGATCGGCTACGACGGCGGCTCCGGCGACACGGGCGCGCTCGTCGCGGGGGTCCGCGGGTTGCGTGAGGAGTACGACTTCGCGGCCGACACCGTCGAAGCGATCGGCGACGTCGTCCGTCGCGGGGAAGCGGCGCTGGCCGACGAGGACCTCGACGAGTTGGGTCGGCTCATGGACTTCAACCACGGACTGCTCTCGGCGCTCGGGGTCTCCTCACGGTCGCTCGATGCCATGGTCTGGGCCGCCCGCGAGGCCGCCGCCCGGGGCGCGAAACTCACCGGCGCGGGCGGCGGCGGCTGTATCGTCGCCCTCGACGACACCGACGGGACCGAGACCGCGCTCCGGTACACCCCCGGCTGCGAGCACGCCTTCCGGGCGGAGCTCGATACCGACGGCGTACGTGTGGAAAAACCATGAGTGCTGGTGCCGTTCAGCGGGCGCAGCGATGGCGGCCTCGTCCCGTCGAGAGAGGTGACCGAGCGTGACGACGATCCTCAAACTCGGGGGCAGCGTCATCACGGAGAAGGATGCGCCCGAGACCGTCGACCAGGAGGCGCTCACGGTGGCTGCCGAAGCCATCGGGACGACCGACGTCGATGATCTCGTGATCGTCCACGGCGGCGGGAGCTTCGGGCACCACCACGCCGAGACCCACGGCGTCACCGCCACGGAAGGAACCCACGACGCGGCGGGCGTCTACGCCATCCACGACGCCATGCGACGGCTCGACGATCACGTCGTCGAGGCGCTGCAGGACGCCGGCGTGCCCGCCCTCCCGGTCCACCCGTTCTCGGTTGCCTCCCGGGACGAAAACGGCGAGACGACCCTGCCGACGGGGACGATCGAGCGTCTCCGGGCGGAGGGGTTCGTGCCCGTCCTCTTCGGCGACGTGGTCGTCCAGGCCGGCGCGGGCGCGACGATCCTGAGCGGCGACGAGATCGTCGTCCTGCTCGCGCGCTCGCTCGCCGCCGATCGGATCGGGCTCTGTTCGGGCGTGCCGGGCGTCCTCGATTCGTCGGGTACCGTGATCGACCGGATCGACGACTTCGCGGCCGTCGCCGATGCCCTCGGCGGCAGCGAGGCGACCGACGTCACGGGCGGGATGGCCGGGAAAGTGCGTGCTTTACTCGACCTGAGGACGCCGGCGTCGATCTTCGGCCCCGGCGATCTGGCGGCGTTTCTCGCCGGCGAGGATCCCGGCACGCTGATCGAGTGACTCTCTGCCCGATTGCGATCCAGTTCGCTCACCGAGCGACTCCCCGAAATTTACTTCCCGCCGGTTTGCGTTGGCCCCGACATGGCAACGATCACGCTCAAGGAGAGTCTACGCCACTGGATGCGACTGTTCGGGTACTTCCTCGGAGTCGCCGTTGTCGGCGGGGCCGTCGCCGGCGGCGGACTCGCCCTCCTCGAGGACGTCCCGAACTGGGCACCCGGCGGGGCGGCACCCGACGTCGGCGTGAAACTGATCGCCGGCGCGGGACTGCTCGGCGTCGGCGCGCTCGTGTCGGTGGCCGGCTTCTTCACGATTGTCCTCGTCGTCGTCGCTGACGGCGTTCGGTTCGGGATCGACGCAGCACGCGACGTTCCGGACGATGGCGACGAAACGGACGACGGAACGTCAGCGGAGACCGTCCCGGACCCCGCGGAACGCGTCGCGCGGCGGCGAATCCGGCGCTCGCAACTCGGTGGGCAGCCGGGAGGCCGTCGGACGGTCGATCACGGCAGAACGCAAACCACGACGGATCCGACGCCGCAACACGAAACGGACGCGCGCGACAGCGACGGGGAAGACGACGAACACTGGATGCGAGAAGTCGAACGTGACCTGGCGGTCGCGGACGAACCTGCGGCGGAGCAACCCCCCGCCGACACGAAACCGACTGAGTCGGAAGCCGAGACGGAACCTGTGAGTCAGCCACCAAAGCGCGAGCAGGCTGAGGACGGGCGGTCGGCCGAACCACCGGCGGCCGACGTCCCTGAGAAGGACGGCGACACAGACACTCGACCTGCGACTGACGCGCCCGATACCACCGGAGACGCAGACACTCGATCTGCGACCGATTTCGACGATACTCCCACCGACGAGTGGGTGGGCGCTGGCCCCTCCGATGACCCCGACGTCGACGACATTGGCGGGA